>Ga0153916_10004050_pt1 | contig 11017 bp, 8 predicted proteins | sample Opewatmetagenome_FD_109642 | JGI IMG/M metagenome (GOLD analysis project Ga0153916, IMG submission 109642) | Freshwater wetland microbial communities from Ohio, USA - Open water 3 Core 3 Depth 4 metaG | ecosystem: Environmental > Aquatic > Freshwater > Wetlands | place: USA: Ohio, Lake Erie, Old...
CCTCCGACCAAGCTCAAAGGCACAATCAATTGCGCAATTGCTTCAGGTAGAATCATTTGAATTTCACCTTATTTTGCCGCTAATTGTTCAAGAAGGTTTGTTGCTTCTACGTGACTCCGCAGGTGAAATTTGGCATAGGAATGGGCAAGCCCCACTTTGATTGAATAGGCTGTTTCAGGAAGCACCTTAAACAGGTCTTCATCGGTATAATCATCGCCCATTGCCAGCATAAAGTCAAAGTTGTTTTTTGAAATAAAATACATCCCGGCAATTCCCTTGTTTACCCCAGCGCATCTTACTTCAATGACTTTGCTGCCCTGTAACACCTGCACGTCTATATTGGCCGTAAAATTCACTAAATCGTCCATAAGCTCCTTGGCGCGGAGAAAGGCAAGCTCAGGGTCTGCCCCACGATAATGCCATGCGATGGCAAACTCTTTTTCCTCTACAAACGCGCCGGGAAGTCGCTCCGCATACATTTCAAGTACAGGACGGAGCCGAGGTTTCCAGTCGTTGGTTAATGGTTTTATCAACCGCCAGTCTTCATTTTTCTCCTTTATCCATACACCGTGTTCTGCCACCAGGCCCATATCAAGCGACCCAAACCAGTCCTGGAGGTTATCTTTATCACGGCCGCTCATAAGAATTATGGTATTTGCCGGGTCTTCTGAAATGTCTTTGAGAATTTTCAAAAGGTGGTCGGATGGTTTTGCCATTTGAGGATAGCTCGCAAAAGGAACAACTGTCCCATCATAGTCTAAAAAAATAAGTCTTCGCAGGGCTTTTTTGAAGTCTTTAAGTAATTGTTCCGTCATAGAAAGAGCTAATAACCTGGCGTTAAACTTCTTTTGCCGATCCTTGACCGAAAGCAGCTGACGGATGAAATCATCTGCCCAGCGAACCACATTATAACGCCGCAGCCGGTTCTGCATGATTTCATTACGCTTGGCCTGCTTGTCTTTGGGCATTTCCAGCGCCTCTTTCAAGGCATCTGCGATTTCTTGTACGTTGTTTGGGTTTATGATAATTGCCTCTCCAAGTTCTTTCGCAGCACCTGCCATCTCACTGAGAATCAGAACGCCGGTCTTATCCGTTTTGGCTGCAACGTATTCTTTTGCTATCAGATTCATGCCGTCTCTTACAGGTGTAATTAAAGCCACGTCACTGACAGCGTACAAAGCAACCAGCGGATGAAATGGCACAAACCTGTACTGATACAGCACCGGCGTCCAGCTTACGCTGCCGAATTGGCCATTGATTTTGCCCACAAGCTCATCTATTTGTCTTTTCATCTGCTGGTAGTGTTCTACGCCGATGCGCGAAGGTACAACCACCAGCAGCAGAACAACTTTGCCGTGCCATTGTGGATTTCTCTCCAGGAATAGCTCATAAGCTTGCAGGCGTTTGATAATGGCTTTGGTGTAATCCAGGCGATCTACCGAGAGCACCAGCTTGAAATCCGGCAGTGTTTTTACAAGTTTCTGTTTTTCTTCTTGCACTTCTGCGCAGCTTGCCGCGGCGTAAAATCTCTGAAAGTCTATACCCATCGGGAGGGTCTCAGCTTTTATAACACGGTTGCCCAGAAGGATTTCACCCATATTGTGCTCATAGCCAAGAATACGAAGGACGCAGCGCAAGAAGTACTGGGCATACTCGTATGTGTGAAATCCTATAAGGTCGGCCCCCAGCAGGCCTTCTAATATCTCGCTGCGCCATCTCATCGGCAGAAGGCGAAATATCTCGAAGGATGGGAATGGGATATGCAGGAAAAATCCTATCGGGACATCCGGCATCTTTTCCCGCAAGAGCTTAGGAAGAAGCATCAGGTGATAATCGTGTATCCATATCACGTCGTCCGGCTTTGCAACTTGCACAACTGCGTCGCAGAAGATTTTGTTCACACATTTGTAATGGAGCCATGAAGCTTCGTCGTAAACGCAATAAGAAGCAAAATAGTGAAAAAGTGGCCAGATTGTCTTATTACAGAATCCCTGGTAAAACTTCTCCATAGCCCTCTCGGTCAGAAACACAGGATAGGCGTGAAATTCACAAAGTGCTTTTTCAGTTAATTCCTCTAACTCCTTTTTGGTTTTCTTATCGACCGAGACACCTGGCCAGCCAACCCATATATACTCAGATTCGGTGAAGGAGGAACCTTTCAAGGAATCTAAATATGCACTTAAACCGGAGACAAGACCTCCAACAGCTTCTTGGAATATCAGCTTGCCCTGGCTTTCTACCACTGTGAATGGCAAGCGATTGGATACGACTAATAATCTCAATTTCTCTTCCTCTCAGAAACGAACTATATCGAATTTAACCCGATCCGGCATGATTGCCTGTCTTAGGGTATTGCTCTGCCTTTTTATACGCCCGAAAACCGAGTTTTCTTAGGTCTTTTGCCAATTGCCAAAGAACCTTGCTTTTCTCCTTAATTCTGGTGCGGGAAAGCTGTTTATCCTCTGGTCTTCTTAGAACAATCCTCTGGGTTTCTACCACCCCACCTGGGCCGACAAAGACCCCCGGCATTATCCTCATTTGGCCGCAGTTGCCACTTGAAGGACCTGCAAATACAAGTGCGTAACCAAAGCCCTTTCTCCACCAATTGATGGGGTCTGATTCTTCATTGCATCTATTCCGCACCGGCTCTAAAACGGCCCCAAGGAGAGACTGCGGGTATCTTTTCTGCTTGAAGGTCTTTCTTATATAAGACTCAGTCCGCATAATTGGCGCAGCCCTTAGTGCCTGCCAGTTCCTGGGATATCTCTTTCCCGTTTCGATTAGTATATTGTCGATATCTTCGCATTTAGTTTTGGTCAGTGTTTCTGTCAAATCCCTCATTATGATATCAAGCTGTACAGCGAGAGGTTTCAGAACGTGGCTGAAAAAATCAGGGGTCCTTAAAATCGCCGGAACGGAAAGATTAAATGGAACATATATTCCACGCCTGTCGATTACCCAGTTACAATAGGGGAAAAGCTTATAAAACAGGGAGCTTCTGTGAAAAGTTTCCCTAAGTTTGTTTCTGATGAGCAACCCAAATGGTTTTGCGTAATTATTGTCGCCTAGCAGTCTTTTTTCCTGCGGCAGGAGTGAATTAACGTCTACCCACTGAGCATACTTTACTTTCTGTTGTGGAGCTCTATGAAATGATGGCCAGCCCCACAACTGGGGATGCCACTTGGTTGGGATGCTCTGAAATCCATTTGTTTCCTCCTCTTTTCCCCAGGCTCTCGGAGACCAATTATAGCCGGTATGGATGGTGGCATTGGCCTTTCTGGCGGCAATTAAATCGAGAACCGCCGCCCAAAATTTCATTAAACGGTCACCTTCTCTTGCCGGAACCCTTTCCGGTCCGGAGAGGTAGCGGTTTGCACTTGTTTCGATTAGCATGACATGTACATCGAGACTATAAGGACTGTATACAGACACAAGGGACCATGGTTTTCCATCTATATCAATCGTTATTATCTCGCTTTTCTTGATTTCTTTAAGAGAACTCGGAAGAGCCAAAGCATCAATGGGCCGAATCCTTTTTGTTTTTCGTGGTTTCTGCCGGCCCGGCTGCAAGTAGGGAAAGAATGGAACCGTTAACACTTTAACTCTTTCGGGAGACATTGAACTATTCCTGCTACGGGGATTTTAGTTTTCTCCGAAAAAGACCACATGTTCCGGATGATAGAGCGCAAGGAACATTAACATGTAATCGCGAAGATGTCGCGTCAACAAGAAATTACTCTGTATATGGGCCCGGCCGTTCTGACCCAACTTTCTTGCATAGTCAGGCGAATTCAAAAATTGTTTTATGGCAAAGGCAGCCCCTTCGATGGAATAGCAAAGCAGGCCGGAGAATTTGTGAGTTACCTGCAAAGGTATGCCACCAACAGCAGAAGCAACAACGGGCTTTGCCTTCCACAAGGCCTCGGCCACTGTCAGGCCGAACCCTTCCCTAATTGATTTCTGTATAATAACCGTTGAAGCTCTTTGCAGGGCATTTACTTCTATATCATTTTGCGGCAGGAGCAAAATATGTATATCAGGGTCATTCTGTGCATTTTCCATAACCTCCTTGAAAACCTTGACAGCTTCGGGGTCGTCGGCCGCAGTACCACCGGCTAGGATAAGCTGGCAGTCGATATGCCTTTTTACAAGCCGATATGCTTTGATTACCCCTACGGGGTCTTTGAGATAGTCAAAACGTGATATCTGCGTTATTATGGGTTTGCGCTCAACGATGCCATATTTGTGCAAAACGGCATCTATGGTTTCGCGGGACAATTCCTTATTCTTATCACTCAACGGGTCGATTGAAGGAGCAACCAGAAACTGTCTAACAGCCAGATTCTGTGAAAACCCGGGTGTGGAGAATACGACAGCATCGTACTTGTCCACAAAATCCTTCAAAAAGCGCCAGACCGTACGGTCAGGATTTGATACGTCGATGTGGCACCGCCAAATCCATTTGTTGTCGGATTTTTTGTTTATTAATGCGATCGGCTGGGGGTCATGGACGAAAATAATGTCACCATGAGTATTGATATGTTCTACATTCTTTTGGCTGGTTTCCATAAAGATATCAAAATCGTGTTGCGTTATGTCCTCACGTTTTCCATGCAGGGCATTATGGAACTTTTTGGTAACCGAAAAAAATTCTCCTCCTCCTCTTATGACGTCCCATTTAGTGTCAACGCCCAACTCTGTCAGTAATGGCACCATTCTGTTTAATATTTCCGCAACTCCACCGCCCACGGCCGTGGAATTTATGTGCTGGACGACTTTTCCCTTGAGCTTGTCAGCAACGAGTCTTAAGTCATCTATAACAGATTGACCAACAATGGGGATGTAATCGTTCAAACCGGCCATATCAATTATGTAAACTTTCCTCTATTATGTTAACGAGCATTTTTCTTAAGTCTTCGAGAGTATAAGGATAAGGGTCGAGTCTGGAGATTTCATCAGCTAATTCTTTATTCCCAATGTCCTTTTCTATCCAGCAGGAAAGGTCGTTATTGCCTTTTTCGAGTCTTAAACGCGCCTCAAATATATGAAAATAAATTGAGTCGATGGATATTTTTTTCAGAACATCAGCCAGTTCTTCCAGATTATGTGCGGTGTGATTTGTAGGAAAGATGAAACTTGTCGACTTTATGAAATGGAACTCCGCGCCTGGGCTCGCGAATTTTCGTTCTGTCGAGTGATTACTTTGCAGGTGCGCTTCAATAGTATCAATGATTTTCTCTCGCAGACTGCGTATGGTCGAAAACTGGATGATATCAATACTTGCAAGCTTTTCCCCGAGCTCGGCTTCACCTAATATATTTGAGACCCAGTAAGCAAAATCATTGGGGGGTTCGGGGGAAAGATATTGATGCTGCTGCAGAAAACGGTGGGTATGATGATAGATGCAGGAACCTGAAACCGTTTTTATTGTTTCCAGCAACTCTCTGGCGGTTGAGGCCTTCAAGCCGGTCAATTCCGACAGATGCAGTCTCGTGTAAAATCGAAAAGGCTCTTTTGCGTTTATCATCCCTGACATTGATTTACCCCATGCAAATAATTTGATGTATATTCCTTATTAGGATGTGTAATGGAGCCAATGGGATTCGAACCCACGACCTCTTGCATGCCATGCAAGCGCTCTCCCAACTGAGCTATGGCCCCAGTACAAGATAATTGTAATACAAATTACCGCCATCTGCAAACAGATTTTTCGGATTTCTTCCTACGCCACTGGTTATAATCTTGCAAGAACTGCCCATTTATGCAACGTATTAAAGAGCAGTGAAAGGACAAAGATTCGGCGTTTTGACTAGACCTGGGTGAGAATTGACGACGAAGCGCAATTCCAGTCTATTTGAATTAGAGAAACGTGCACAGTCGGGTGATCCAGAAGCACAATACCTGCTTGCCGAGAAGTACTACGATGGGGACGGAGTTAACCAAAGTTATGAAGAAGCGTTCAAATGGCATTCGCTTGCTGCCTCGCAGGGACACCCTATCGCTCAAGCGTATTTGGGACATGCCTATTTACATGGAATAGGGGTAAATAAGAACAATCGGCTGGCCTTACAATGGTTCAAAAAAGCAGCTCGGTCGAACAATCGTTATGCCCAATACAACATCGGTATGTTCCATTTCTTTGGAGTTGAAGTTCCTCAAAATTACCGCAAGGCAAATCACTGGTTCAAAAAGGTTGCTGCAGGACGCCAATGTAATGCCAAATACATGCTCGGACAGGCCTATTGTCGAGGTATTGGAGTAAGGCGTAATGCCAGGTTAGCTTTTTATTGGTTTAGACAGGCTGCCCTGCAAGATCATGTTAAGGCCCAGTATGAACTTGGCAGAACATACTCATCGGGATTCGGAGTCAGGCAAAATGACCGGTTGGCTGCTCGCTGGTTCCAAAAGGCAGCACACGCTGGAAATGCCAAGGCTCAAAGTTGGCTTGCTATATGTTACTATGGAGGAGAAGGCGTCAAGAGGAATTTCAAAAAAGGCGCTTACTGGGCGAAACTCTCGGCCAAGCAGAACTATTCAGGCGGTCAAAGTGCCCTTGCGGGAGCTTATTTTTTTGGAAAAGGAGTAAGGAAAAATATACCCAGGGCTATTGAATTGTGGGAAAAAGCAGCCGATCAGGGCGAGACTCATTCACAAGAATTACTTGGATATTTGTATTGGCACGGCAGCGGCATCAAGAGAAATTACCACAAAGCGTTTTCTTGGTTCGAAAAGGCCGCCGTTAAAGGTAACCCCGAAGCGCAAATGTATCTTGGCGTTTGCTATCACAACGGTCAAGGCACTCGAAAGAATTGCCAAAAATCTATTTACTGGCTCCGCCTCGCAGCCAAACAGTCCAATAGTGACGCCCAATACTTTCTTGGTCTGAGCTATCAAGACGGTCATGGTGTGCCAAAGAACAAACGAATGGCAAAGTTCTGGCTCCAAAAAGCCGCCGCAGCCAGCCACAAGCAAGCTCTTGCTGCCCTAGCCCGATAGATTACCATGCCCTTGCTCTAAGAACTGTACCAGTTGCAATTGGACCGCCAGCCTGATAGAACTCAGTTAGTCATTAGTTCGTATAATGAGCACAATTTGCTGAATTGTGAAGACATGAGAATTTGACAAAGAGGCAGAAAATATTTGTAACAGGGCGTGTGCAGGGGGTTGGCTTTCGGCCTGCTGTGTACCGACTGGCTTGCAGGCTGGGTCTGGCCGGCGCCGTCTACAACGACACAAAGGGCGTTACAATCGAACTACAGGGCGAGGAAAAAACGATAGTTGAATTCTTGGCCCGTCTTCAATCCGACGATAAACCTCCGTTAGCCGAGATAAAATCCGCTGCCGCGGTGGATGCGCCGGTCATCCACGGCGACGACAAATTCACAATCAGGCCGAGCGATTCGCAGGGAACCGCCCTATCCCAGGTGACGGCTGACATTGCCGCCTGCCGAGATTGCCTGGCTGAGATGGCAGATAAAAATGACTTTCGCTACGGCTATCCATTCATAAACTGCACCAACTGCGGGCCGAGATATTCGATAGTCAAAACTATTCCATACGACCGGCCTAATACCACTATGTCGGCTTTCGAAATGTGCCCGAAATGCGCCGCGCAATACAGCGATGTCACCGACCGGCGTTTTCACGCCCAGCCGGTTGCCTGCCCTGCTTGTGGGCCGAAAATCTGGCTCACGGACTCCGCAGGCAGAACAATAGAAGCTCAATCTGGCAACGCAATTGCACAAGCAGCTACGGTGCTTCGAGCGGGGAAAATCGTGGCAATCAAGGGCATCGGCGGATTCCACCTTGCTGTCGATGCCCTGGCCGAGCAAGCGGTACAAAGATTAAGGCGACGCAAAAGACGAGACCATAAGCCTTTCGCTATGATGGCCGGCTCGATTGAAACGATAAAGAAATATGCCATCGTCAGCGAATTTGCCGAGCAGGTCTTGAAAAGTCCGCAAAGCCCGATTGTTCTTCTGCCGAAAAAGAAAGACTCGTCAATCGCTCCATCCGTTGCCGACGGCGTTGAAACCTTCGGCTTTATGCTCTGCTACGCCCCGCTGCATTATCTGCTCTTTGCGCAGGGCATAGAAGTCCTGGTGATGACAAGCGGCAATATCGCCGATGAGCCTTTGATCTGCAAAAACGAAGCGGCGATTGAAAAATTAGGGCAGGTCGCCGATGCGTTTCTAATGCACGACAGGGAAATCTATCGGCAGGTTGACGACTCTGTTATTCATTTCATAGACGGCCAGCCGGTGCCCTTGCGAAGAGCCAGAGGATATGTGCCGACCCCGATCTTTATGGAAGGAAATTGCCGAGAGGACATATTCGCGACGGGATCGGACCTCAAAACCACTTTTTGCTTTGCCAAACGAAATCAGCTTATCTGCAGCGAACACATCGGCGACCTCGAAGACGCCGAAGTGTACCACCACTACATCAGCTCAATCGAACATCTGCGGAGGCTATTTGAGGTCGAGCCGAAGGTTGTAGTCTGCGACCTTCACCCAGCGTATCTATCGACGCAATACGCCCGGTCACTATCCGGGGTTAAGATTGTTCAGGTTCAGCATCACTGGGCGCACATTGCATCGGTTTTGGTTGAACATGGTCTTAGCGGCCCGGTCATCGGCATTGTGTGTGACGGCACCGGCTACGGGACTGACGGCGCGATTTGGGGCTGTGAATGTATAATAGCATCGCTGGAGAAATTTGAGCGGTTCGGACACTTGGCTTACTACGACCTGCCCGGCGCGGATAAGGCGAGCAAAGAAGCTATAAGGCCTTTACTGTCGCTGCTGAAAAAGAGCTGGGGCAAAGATTTTCGACTGGCGAACCTTGATTGGCTCCTTGAGCAAATTAAGCCGGAGCCGCATGAAAATACGACATATGACATACGAAATACGAAATACATAATAGATCAGCTTGACAGAGGCGTCAATTGTGTGCAGACTTCCAGCCTGGGCAGAGTTTTCGACGCCGTTGCCGCCATGCTCGCCCTGGGCGGCTACAATCACTTTGACGCACAACTGCCGATGGCCCTGGAGGCAATCATTGAGAGCGGCATTGAAGACCACTACAACTTTGAGCTTATAAGTAGTGCCAACCAGGCAATGCAGCTTGATTTGGGCAAAACGCTAAAGCAGCTTATCGCAGATGTTCAAAAAGGCCTGGGGGCCGGCACGATCTCAGCAAAGTTTCATAACACACTTTCCATCGCCCTATTGGCAATGGCTAAACAGGCCAGAGAAAGTACGAAACTCGACACGGTTGCTCTTAGCGGCGGCGTATTCTGCAATCGGTATTTGACTAACCGTTTGATAAAGCAGTTGAAACAGGATGGTTTTGGCGTATTATTAAACCGCGAGTTTCCCGCCAACGATGGCGGCCTCTCGCTCGGCCAGGCAGCAATAGCGGGAGATGTGCTGAAACGGGAGTTTTGAGAAAAGATACGATCAATGTGTTTAGCAATACCAGCAAGGATAGTAGAGTTGGATAAAGATAAGGCAGTTGTCGATGCGATGGGCAACCGCTTCAAGGCAAAAACCACGCTTCTGCCGGAAGCCAAGGTCGGCGATTTAGTGCTGGTACATGCTGGCTTTGCTATCTCGCTTGTGGACGAGGAAGAGGCGAAGAAAACCTGGGAACTTTTTGCAGAAATTAACAACTTCATTGGGACGCCAAACAAAGTTTCGGGATAGATGCAAAACTTTAAATACTAAGCACGAAATCCTAAATTCTAAACAATATCAAAATTCAACTTTTAAATGTTCAAAATGTTTAGGATTTAGATATTAGATATTCGGATTTACTTATCGTATGCTTGATAGAATCAATAAAGCACAACATGCTATCGATGCCGCCTGCGAGCGGCTGGGTCGGCAGATCAATATAATGGAGGTCTGCGGCACCCACACCGTTGCCATCTTTCGCAGTGGCATAAAGTCAATCTTGCCCAGGAAAATAAAACTTCTCTCCGGCCCTGGCTGTCCGGTTTGTGTTACCGACCAGAGCTACATAGATGCGGTCTTAGAACTCGCAGACCGCGATGATTGTCTAATCGCTACTTACGGCGATATGGTTCGCGTTCCGGGCAAAGGCGGGTCGCTTGAAACCAAGCCTACAAGAACGAATGTCAGGGTTGTCTTAAGCAGCGAAGATGCACTGCAATTGGCTAAAGACAGCCCTCAAAAAAATGTGGTGTTCGTCGCCGTAGGCTTTGAAACCACCGCCCCTGCTACCGCGGTGGCGGTAAAAGAGGCAGCCGAGCAAGGCATTAACAATTTCTTTGTGCTGAGCGGGCATAAACTAGTTGTGCCTGCGATGCGGGCATTACTGAGCCAGATTAACCACAATATAGACGGCTTTCTCTGCCCAGGACACGTCAGCGCGATAATAGGCTACGGCGCTTTTGCAGAGATTGTGGAAGATTTTGCTCGCCCGTGCGTTGTGGCCGGCTTTGAGCCGGTGCAAATAATCGAAGGACTTGCCGAGATTTGCCGGCAGCTTTCATCAGGCGAAGCTAAAGTGAAATCGGTGTATGCCGCAGTCGTAACTGAGCAGGGTAATATCGCCGCGAAAAAAATGATCGCTGAGTTTTTTGAGCCAGCCGACGGCTACTGGCGAGGCCTGGGAAAGATTAAAAAAAGCACGCTTAAACTAAAAGATAAATACAGCCGGTTCGACGCCTTTAAGCAATTCGGCATAACTGAAACGCCGGGCGGGGACACTAACGGCTGTCGATGCGGCGAAGTCTTATGCGGACTCATAGACCCGCCCCAGTGTTGCTTATTTCAAAAAAGCTGTACTCCTCAGACGCCTGTCGGTCCGTGCATGGTAAGCTCCGAGGGGACATGCGCCGCCTGGTTTAAGTATGGGCAACAGAGACGCGACTGATGGCAATAGCAAAACATGATAGAATCTTGCTTGCGCACGGAGGCGGCGGACAATTGACCGATGAATTAATCCGGCAGCACATTCTACCGAGATTCAAAAACGATGTTCTCGCCCA
>Ga0153916_10004051_pt1 | contig 11017 bp, 9 predicted proteins | sample Opewatmetagenome_FD_109642 | JGI IMG/M metagenome (GOLD analysis project Ga0153916, IMG submission 109642) | Freshwater wetland microbial communities from Ohio, USA - Open water 3 Core 3 Depth 4 metaG | ecosystem: Environmental > Aquatic > Freshwater > Wetlands | place: USA: Ohio, Lake Erie, Old...
GAGGTTGAGAACAAATACGGTCCTTATGGAGCCAAGGGGATTGGTGAGATGCCTAATATCCCCGCGACCCCTGCTATTTTGAATGCGATCGCCAATGCCTGCGGCGGTCGAGTCCGGTCTTTGCCCGCAGATCCGGAAACGGTTTACTGGGCTATCCGAGAAAAAGGTGGGGGACTTAAAAAACATGAAAATTCTTCTTAAATAAAATATTTTCGAATGTTATCTTGAACAAATAAGAGCAATAAAAGGCAAGACTTCGGGCAATGAATCAAATTGTTATATTTATATCGGTCTCCATAAATCTCAAAAAATCATTTCTTGGGTGGAGGGAGACACCTTAGATCAGCCACCGGCAAGAAGGACCATAGCCCTAGTTTTTACAGCAAAACATCTTCCTTGCTCTCGCAAAGCCTGTCTGGATTTCATCGATGATGGGGATGAGATCATTATTTTATTGGTCAAACGTTAGCATCCTTTACCTCTCTGCTTAGGTCCTGACGGTGTGATGATGGGGAATGATGTCAAGATCGCATGCTTAATCACCGCGGATATAGATCGGATGGCCCCATTGAAACCGAAAGATTTTGCATGATTTAAAAGCGTCACGGTTGAGAAAGCACGTTCGATTCTTCTGGAATCGATTGAGAAGGTTAGAGGAGAGAACATCCTTAAAGGATAAAAGGAGGGTCGATATGGAGTACGAAGAGAAAAAAGAGATCAAAGAGGGGAAGATTTACAACCTCTGCCGGTGTGGTTATCTGGAGGTGAGAGAATGGTTAAAGGAAACGGATATGGTGATCATCCCATTGGGGAGCATGGAACAGCACGGGAGGCATTGTCCAGTTTCCACGGATAGCATTGCTACAGAGCTTCCCTGCCAAATTGCAGCGGAGATGGCCAATGTCCCTTATATGCCTCTGATCCCTATTGGCTATTCTCCCCAGCATCTGCATCCGCCGGGTATCGGGTCGGGAACAGTGACGTTTACGGCCACGACGTATCAGAATATTCTTTATGAGGTTGGGCGATGTCTAATCCACAACGGGTTTAATAAATTGATATTTGCAACAGGGCACACATCGAATATGAAGGCAGTGGATCCAGCTTTAAGGGCATTGCGCTATGAGACAAATTGCTTTATCTGTTGTTACCGGAACGATGCGGAGGCAGTACCAGGGCTTTTAGGGGATCAGGGGATTATCGAGAATCCACCCTTGGAGGCCCCAGGTTGGCATGGAAGTGAGGTAGAGGCCTCGGAGTGCATGTATTTTGAGACGTTGTATGGGAAAAAGCTGGTTCATCTGGAGCGGACGCAGAAAGAATATACGCATCCCCCCAAGTGGATCTCGAAGGTGAGCAACAAGTTTACGAAGGTAAACGGCTCACCTTATTTAACCATGAACGGAAAGGATGTTGCATGGGTGCCGATGGAGCACCAGGAGTATAGCGACACAGGGTTGATCGGTTTTCCAGGGAACCCATTCACTGCATCGGCGGAGAAAGGAAAAAAGCTCATCTATGCGAAGGCGAAATTGATGGCCGAGTTTTTAGAGGAAGTCAAAAAGATTGAGGTGGAAATCAAAAATCGAGAGTACGTGAACCGAAGCTTCAGGCCATTCTAAATTTCATAAACAATCAATCCCGATTTGATATGGTGTTAGAAAAATTTTCATTAACAGGGAAAGTGGCGATGATCATAGGAGCGAGCCGAGGATTGGGCCAAGGCATGGCTCGGGCCTTAGCAGAGGCAGGAGCAGATCTTGCCCTTGTTGCACGAACCCGTTCCTCCTTAGAGGCGTTCGCAGAGGAAGTGAAGGGATTGCATCGAAGATGTCTTATCCTTGCGAGAGATGTCTCCCAGCCTTCAGAGATTCAAACGGTTGTAAATCGAGTGATCGAAGCATTTGGAAAGATCGATATTCTGCTCAATAGTCAGGGCACTCAAGTTCGGAAACCTGCATTGGAGATGACGGAGCAGGATTGGGATGGCCTGATGTCAGTCAATCTAAAATCCGTCTTCTTCTCATGCCAGGCGGTAGGGAGGGAAATGGCCAGACATGGAAAAGGCAAGATCATCAATGTCGCCTCTTTGACCAGTGCAATCGGGTTGCCTAATGTTTCCATCTACGGGGCGAGCAAAGGTGGAGTCGCCCAATTGACAAAGGCCTTGGCCGTGGAGTGGGCTCCCTATCATATCAATGTGAATGCGGTGCTTCCCGGATACTATAAAACTGCATTGACTGAGGATCTATTTAAGAATGAAGAAAAGGCCAGATGGGTTCTCAGTCGGATTCCCCTGGGACGGACTGGACTCCCTGAGGATTTGGCAGGAACGGTCGTCTTCTTGAGTTCAGAGGCATCGGACTATATCACTGGACAAATCTTTCCTGTCGATGGGGGATGGCTGTCGTCTTAAGAAGGGTGGGGTTTACCATCATGGTGTTAAAAAGAAATGGACGTTACCTCTTAGGGATTGATGTCGGGACAACCGGATGTAAAACAGAACTGATAGGAATCGAAGGAGACTCCATCAGCAAGGCTTATCGGGAATACCCCCTCCTTTTTCCAAGACTCTCATGGGTAGAGCAGGACCCTGAAGAGGGATGGTGGAAGGCCACGGTTGAAACCATCCGGGAAGTATTGTCGAGAAGCGAAATCGATCCCAAAGAGATCGCAGGCATCTCCATTAGTTGCACCAATGCTCTTGTCCCGGTTGATCGAAATGGCAACCCCCTGTGCAAGGCCATCATGCAGCTCGACAAAAGGACTGTGGATCAGGCCAAATGGATCAATCAAAATTTTGGTAAGGAGGTCTTTGAGATCAATGGAAATCGGGCCGCAGCAGGGGGAACCTCTGCGCCGATCATCCTATGGATCAAAGAGAATGAACCTCACATCTTTGAAAAGACCTATAAGTTTCTCTGGCCAGGAGGGTTTATCGTTCAGAGATTGACCGGTGAGTTTACGATGGAGTGGTCAAGGGCCAGCTGGACTTGTCTCTTCGACACGAGAGAAAAGCAGGTCTGGTCAGAGAAACTTTGCAGCGCCATGTCTATCCCCCTTGAAAAACTACCCAGACTTTGCCCTTCATGGGAGGTAGTGGGGGAAGTGACCCAGAAGGCGGCAGAGATGACGGGTCTTGCTCCTCATACACTGGTGACAGGGGGGATGGCGGATACCCCGGCTGCAGGGATCGGAACGAAGGCAGTCGCCCCTGGCCGGACATTCCATGTGATAGGAACCGTGGGAAGACCCTGCGTCGTTCAGGAAAAGCCCAAATTCGATTCGAGGTTTATCAACTGCTGCCATGCTGTCCCAAACTGTTGGTTTACCCTTGGAGCGACAGATGCAAGCGGCCTCTCCATTAAATGGTTTCGTGACGTATTCGGTCAACAGGAGGTAAGCCTCGCCCAGATGGAGGGGAGAAATGCATTTGATCTGCTTGATGAAGAGGCAGCTCAATCCCCTCCAGGAGCAAAGGGAATCGTATACCTCCCTTATCTCACCGGGGAACGGAGCCCAATCTGGGATCCATATGCCCGAGGAGTACTTTTTGGCCTTTCCGTCTCCCATACACGAAAGGATATGATCAGGGGTATGTTAGAAGGGGTGGCCTACTCATTTCTTCACAACTTGCGAATCTATGAAGAGGAATTGGGGTTAAAAATTGATGAGCTTTTTCTCTCAGGTGGAGGCGCAAAGAGTGGCCTCTGGGCCCAGATCCATGCGGACATGTGTGGTAAACCCGTTCATGTTGTAAAAGTGAAGGAGAGTGAAGCACTGGGAAATGCAATACTCGCAGGTTTTGCTGTGGGTATTTATCCTAATATCGTGGAAGCTTCTGATCGAGTGGTGAAGATCGAAAGAATCTATGAACCCCGAAAGGAGTTTCATGAGAGGTATGAGAGAGGTTTCGAACTTTACAAAAAGATTTATCTCCATTTGAAAGAAGATTTCTTCGATCTGAATGAATCAATAAAGTAAGGATTGTGAATCAATGGCAAATTGATTTTTCTAAAGGCGAAATCGTAATGAAGGGAAAAAATTCAAAACCGATTTTGATCATTGCAACATTGGATACCAAAGGCGATGAAGTAAACCATTTGAAAAGTTTGATTGAGGAGGGGGGGCACAAAACGTTAGTGATGGACACAGGTGTTTTAAAAGCTCCACCTTTCCAACCTGATATAACTCGAGTGGAGGTAACCCAAGCTGTGGGAATTCCTCTTGAGGAAATCATTCGACGTAAGGACAAGGGAAGAGCTATCCAGGTCATGGCCGAAGGTTCGAAAAAGATTGCCCAACAACTTTATAGAGAGGGAAGAATTGCAGGGGTCATTGGATTGGGAGGAGCTCAGGGAACGGAGATAGGGACCTCCGCCATGAGGGCCTTACCTATCGGTTTTCCAAAACTGATGGTCTCTACGGTGGCGTCAGGTTATGCCCAATTTGGCACCTATGTCGGGACGAAAGATTTATTGATGATGCACTCAGTCGTGGATATCTTAGGCCTCAATGTTTTTTCAAGAACGATCCTCTCCAATGCAGCGGGCGCGATCATGGGCATGGTAGAGAGGGGAGCAAAGATTGAGAAACCAAAAAAGAAACAGATTGGGATGACCATCTATGGCACGACCACTCCAGGGTGTATGGTGGCAAAAGCTTACTTGGAGTCAAAGGGGTTGGAGGTGGTGGCCTTTCACCCCAATGGTACTGGAGGAAGGGCCATGGAGGAGATGGTCGAGGAGGGCATTTTAAATGGTGTCCTCGATATGACCACTCACGAATTGACTGATGAGTTGGTGGGTGGCCTCCATCGGGCTGGTCCGAAACGACTTGAAGCAGCAGGGAGAAAAGGGATTCCCCAAGTGGTGGTTCCAGGAAGCATCGATTTCATTGTCACCGGGCCGGTAAGCTCTCTTCCACCAGAATATCGAAATCGAAATTACATCCTCCATAATCCAAGCATCTCTCTGGTTAGGGCCAGCCCTGAGGAGATGAGGACGGTTGGGAAGATCATGGCTTCGAAATTGAATGATGCAAGAGGTCCTACGATCGTGATGATCCCATTGAGAGGGTTTTCCTATCCGAACCGAAAAGGAGAAGCTCTCTACGACGAAGAAGGAAACAGGGCTTTTATAGAAACTCTAAAGGAGAACCTTAAGGGGGTTAAGGTGATCGAGATCGATGCCCATATCAACGATCCTGAATTTGCCAATGAAGCAGCCCGAACCATGGAAAAGCTCCTTCGTGAACATAAGGGATGAAGTCAAGTGTTGTCTAAGATTCGATGCCGTAAATGCGGTCAACCCTTTTTAGCTGAAAAAACATACCGACATTTGAGCAAGATAGCCCATCAGAAGGGATTAACCGATATTGTGGAATCCCTATCCCTATGTCATGAGTGTAAATTAGGCCTTTTCAGCCAGAAACTTGTCGGAAGTGATTTAGAAAAAGTTCCTCGAATAAAACCTTTACCCTCTCGAAGAAGCGAGAAGTTGGAGCCCATTAAATACGATACGAGACTCGGGACAACGGTTTACAAGACCGAATGCTTTAGCTGCAATCAGGGCTGCGATGCAGCAGTCCACGTGAAAGAGGGTCGGGTGGTCAAAGTCGAAGGAGATGTGAGCTCCCATGTGACAAGAGGAGTGCTGTGTTCGAAAGGTTTAGCTTCCAAAGAGCATCTCTACCATAAGGAGAGAGTCCTTTACCCTTTAAAAAGGGACGGGAAAAGGGGAAAGGGAGGTTGGAAGCGGATCTCTTGGGATGAAGCCCTCGATACGATTGTCGTTCAATTTAAAGAGATTGAAAAGGAATACAACAAAGAGGGGATCATCTTTGCCACGGGGACGTCGAGGGGTTGGCTTCAACCCTTTTACCGATTTGCAAATGCCTATGGATGTCAATACACAGCGCCAGGGACTGCCCAGTGCGCGCTTCCCCGATTTACAGGGAGTACGCTCGTAGGTGGAACCAGGTTTTTAGAAAATCCCGATTTTGACCATACTCGTTGTATGCTCGTTTGGGGGGCCAACCCAACCTCCACCTTTCCTGTGAAGGGAAGGGGAATGATGGAGGCCTGGACAAGGGGAGCAAAGTTGATCGTCATCGACCCCATGTTTTCAGAAGCTGCCTCCAAGGCTGACCTTTGGATTCAGTTAAGACCGGGGACAGATGCCGCGTTGGCTCTTGGTATGCTGAATGTGATCATTGGAGAAGAACTGTATGATAAAAATTTTGTAGAGAAGTGGTGCTTCGGATTTGAGGAGTTGAAAAAACGGGTTGAGGAATATCCTCTCAAGAAGGTTGAGCAAATCACGTGGGTTCCAAAAGAGAAGATCCTTCATGCGGCTCGATCATATGCTAAGGAAAAACCTTCCTGTATCACCGTTGTTGTCGCCATTGAGCAGAATGCCGATACCCTCTCAACCTGTCGTTCCATCGCCATGTTGGCAGCCCTCACCGGCAATATTGACATTCCGGGCGGAAATTTGATCCAAATGCCAGTTAAAGTTGGATCTTGGTTAGAAGGAGATATCGCCCTGACTGACAGGCTGACGGATGAACAACATGAGAGGCGGCTGGGAAGTAGGACCTATCCTTTGCTCTCTGGGAAACATGCCGTCTCCTTTCCACCCTCTGCATTTAATTACGATGTTTGGCGAGCCATTTTAACAGAGAAACCCTACCCCATTCGGGCTCTATTTTGCCAAGGAAGTAACATGCTCCAGGCCTATTCAAACTCAAAAATGGTTTTAGCCGCCCTGAGACGTTTAGACTTTTTCGTCGCCGTCGATTTTTATTTGAACGCAACCACTGAATTAGCCGACCTCTTCCTTCCGGCAGCGACATGGATGGAAAGAGACTATGTCACTTGTAGTGACCAGGTTTCAGCAAACAGTGCGGTCCTACAACAAAAGACCCTTTCTGTCGGGGAGTGTTGGTCAGACCTTAAGATACTCAATGAGCTAGCAAAGAGGCTCGGGATTGGAGACCGGATGTTTTCTACAGATGAAGCTTTTTTTAACTACTTGCTCCGGCCCTCAAGGATGACCTTCGGTGATTTCAGACAGATCGGATTGATCGAACTTCCCTGGGAATATAAGAAATACGAAAAGGATGGGTTTGCCACTCCCTCCGGTAAAATTCAGCTTTTTGATACCAAGTTAGAAGGCTTGGGTTTCGATCCACTTCCAAACTACCGCGAACCCACAGAAAGCCCGGTGAGCACTCCTGAATTAGCCAAAGACTATCCATTGATTATTACCACGGGGGGAAGAAGCCCTGTTTTTCGACATTCGGAATTCAGAAACATCTCCATCTTGCGAGAGATCGTCCCAGAGCTTTATATCAGTATTCATCCAGAGACAGCGAAAAGGTATGAGGTTGAGGAAAATGACTATGTGATCGTAGAATCTCCTCGAGGCAAGGTTGAAGGAAAGGCGTCATTGACATGGGGGATTGACCCCCGTGTGATCCAAGTCCCCAGCCACTGGCCTGGAAAGAACAATGTCAATCTGATCATGGACAATGAACATTGTTCTCCCATTGTTGGAAGCGCTCAATTGAGATGTCAACTGTGTCGAATCAAAAAGGGGAGGAGCATTGATCAATAAATTCTTGCTAATTGATCTGGATTCCTGTGTTCGATGCTATTCCTGCGAGATGGCCTGCAGGCAGGAAAATCAACTCGTCTCCGAGAGTAAATCCCGATGGTGTCGAATATTCACCCTAGGGCCAAGAAAGGTCAATGGTGAACTTCATATGGATTTTGTCCCAGTCCAATGCTTACAGTGTGAAGATCCTCTGTGTGCATATTTTTGCCCTGTTGGGGCCATCTCAAAAAGAGACGATGGGATTGTTGTTATAAACGAGGAGATCTGTACAGGGTGCAAACAGTGTCAATATGGGTGCCCATACGGTGCCATGCAGTTTAATGCGGTCACCCAGAAAGCTGGTAAATGCAATCTTTGTTTGTCAAGAACGGAATGTGGAATCGAACCCAGTTGTGTTCAGCACTGTACAGGAGGTGCGCTCCGATTTGTTTCGTCACATGAATTGGAAGAGACTGTCAACGGTAAGCATTTAGCGAAGATAGGGAGAACCTATTACCTCTCCAGCAAGTGGACATTGAACCCTTTAAAATTTTGAGAAGAAATCCTATGCAGAATGCTTCTTCGCAGGGAGAAATCTTTTTCAATATAAAATCCAAATGCCATGGCAAAGGCTATTGGTGAGGTATTTCGAGGAGGAAAGTCAATTAAAGAAATGATGTCAGAATTAAGAAATGTATAAGGGGTGAACTTGTTCGTTCAAACGCTCGAATTGATGAAGAAGGCAAAAGAGGGGGGGTATGCCATTGGAGGCTTTAATGTCTGGAATTTGGAGAGCGCCTTAGCTCTCCTTGAAGCGGCAGAGGAATCTTCCTCTCCTCTCATCTTCAATATCCAGGAGAAAGTTTTAAAAATGTTTCCATCGGGAGTGTTAGAAAATTTCATTCACTTTTTAGGGAAGGCAAGCCGTGTTCCTTTGGCTCTGAATCTGGACCATGGTAAAACATTTGAGGTGTGTGCCCAGTGCATTCAGCTCGGCTATCAATCCGTCATGATCGATGGTGGCTCTCTAAATCTCAAGGAGAATATCGTATTGTCCAAAAAAGTAGTAGAATACGCCCATCCCAACGGGGTTGCTGTGGAGGGACAGGTTGGGGAGGTGGGTTCGAGTTGGGCAAAAGAAGTGGGGTGTAAACGGACAGATCCCTCAGAAGCTCAAGAATTCGTGCAAAAGACTCAGGTCGATCTCTTGGCCATATCCATAGGTACTGAATCGGGTCTTTATGAAAAGGAGCCTGTTCTCGATTTCAACTTGGCAGAGGAGATTCTGAGACGAACAGGTGTTCACCTTGTGCTTCACGGGTCGTCTGGGTTGTCAGGGAAGGCCATTCGGGAATGCATCAGGTCAGGGGTCAACCACCTGAGATTTGGGACAGATCTCCATAAGGCTTTTTATTGCAGCTTTCAATCAAAAGAAGAAAGTGAGCGTAAAGGATTCAATCCCCAGTTCCTCTTCCCAATGACAAAAGAGTCGATTAAGGCAGTCATAAAGGAGAAGCTTGGACAATTGGGTTCCTCAGGAAGGATAAACTAAGGAGTAGCCATGGACCTCAGGATTGTTCCCATCAACACAGGGTTTATCCAAGTTGACAAGGGTGGAACCCTCACACAGGGTCGCGGGTATGGAGAGAAAATCTTTATTCCTGCTACAGCCTGGTATATTCACGGAGGGAAAGAGAAGATCTTGGTCGACACTGGAATGTGTGAGACCGATCGCGCTGATCGCTATCATCATGCTGGTTCCTATCAAGAGGAAGATCAGAAGGTCGACCGAGCCTTGAAGAAAATCGGAGTGGATCCGGAGGAGATCAGTAAGGTGATTTTCACCCATCTCCATTGGGATCATTGTCATAACCTACGGTTTTTAAAAAGTGCAAAATTTTATGCTCATGTCGACGAAGTCAAGTTCGCATTCGCTCCTCTGCCTCCTTACTATCGGTCCTATGAATCACCCCATTTAGGAATTATTCCGCCTTTCTCCGAAACCCCATTTCATTTGACGAAGGGGGAGGAAGAGATCGCTGATGGAATTTTTGTCTTTCCAACACCAGGCCACTCTCCCGGCCATCAATCCGTAGCGGTGGAGACGGAAAAAGGGACCTTTGTCATCGCAGGAGATGCAGTGATGTCCTGGGAGAATTGGGAGGGAGATCCTGTGAATCACCTACCCTTCATCATGAATGGAAGATACATTGATCTGCAGAAGTCTTGGGAGAGTTTTTTTAGGATCAAGGAGAAAGCCCAATTTGTTCTTCCGGGTCATGAGATGAAGGTTTTTGACCAGAAGGAATACCCATAAATTTTATTTTAGAAATAAGTCTTGACTAACTTTTAATAATTTAATATTTAGTACAAGTATTTTTAGATAAACCGGAAGGTTGTCGTTGTTCATTTGAGGTAGGGCTTTCGTGTTTCTCATAAACAGTCCAATCTGAACGAGAGATGAGGTGATCCTCTATGGAAAATTTCGAATATTTTGAACCCAAAACCCTTAAAGAAGCCGTTGGCCTCCTTGTCAAATATAAACGGGGGGCAAGAATTCTCGCGGGTGGGACAGACCTAATGATTGAGATGAAAGGGGGTTATGTCAAACCCAAATACCTGATCAATCTGAAAAAGATTAAAGGGCTGGACAAAATCAGCTTTGGTAAGAAGGAGGGATTAAGTATAGGTGCCCTCGTCACGTGGTCAACTCTCTTATCTTCTAAGCCGATTAATCAATATTATCCTATTCTACGGGAGACCGCTTCTTTAATTGGTTGCCCTCAGATCAGGAATGTGGGGACGATAGGCGGAAACATATGCCATGCATCCCCCTCTGCAGATTCTGCCCCGGCCCTTATGATCTATGAGGCCCAATGTGTGCTTGCTGGGCCAGGTCGAGAGCGGATCATCCCTATCGAAGAGATCTTTGCCGGTGTCCAAAAGATCTCACTCAAACAGGGAGAAATTTTGACGGGTTTTCACATACCCACCCCAGATACAGAATCGAAAGGGTGCTACCTTAAATTCTCTCCCAGGAGAGCGATGGACTTACCCATTGTAGGGGTGGGTGTCCTGGTCAGAGCATCGAACGGGACCTTTCAGGATGTGAAGATTGTCCTTGGAGCAGTGGCTCCAACACCCATCCGAGCGAGAAGAGCAGAAAGTTTCCTTCTCGGTAAACCCGTGAACGATCAATTGATACGTAAGGCGGCAGAAGAGGCTATGATGGAGTCTAAGCCGATAACCGATATGCGTGCCTCTCGAGAATATCGACTGGGACTGGTGAAGGAGCTGACCTATCGAGCCATTACGCTCAGCATTTCAAAAAATATCACGCAGGAGTAAGCCATGAAGAAATCTCAAATTAAAATCAAAGTCAACGGCGAGTGGCATGAACTTACTGTTCCAAACAAAAA
>Ga0153916_10004052_pt1 | contig 11016 bp, 9 predicted proteins | sample Opewatmetagenome_FD_109642 | JGI IMG/M metagenome (GOLD analysis project Ga0153916, IMG submission 109642) | Freshwater wetland microbial communities from Ohio, USA - Open water 3 Core 3 Depth 4 metaG | ecosystem: Environmental > Aquatic > Freshwater > Wetlands | place: USA: Ohio, Lake Erie, Old...
ACATCCTAAAGATTACAATTATCTGATGCGTAAAAACAAGATAAGTCTGATCGGATTGGAATGCAATGAATATTGTGACGAATATGCAAGTTGCCACCTCGTCAATGCAAGCTTTCCAAGCGGCGGATATGACCTTTTGTTCACGGACCTGGGAGATCATTTCATTGTCCATGTGAAAACTCAGACTGGAGATGAAATCGTCGATGTGACCGGATCTTTTGAAAAGGCTGATGTGTCGCACATGAATGATCTGGAAAGATTAAGGAATCACAAGAGAAAGGTGTTCAGCAATGAAGTCCCGATAGAAGGCAAACATATACCGGAATTATTCGACAGGTCTTTCAGGGCAAGAGTATGGAAAGACCTTAATGAACGATGCCTCGCATGCGGCAATTGCACGAATGTATGTCCCACATGTTACTGTTTCGATATAAGAGATGAGCTTGACCTGAGCCTGAAGAAAGGGATCAGATATCGCGTCTGGGATTCATGTCAGCTTGAGCCATTCGCCAGAGTAGCCGGTGGCATAAACTTCAGGAAGGAGCGCTCGGCACGACAGAGGCACAGGTATTACCGCAAATTCAGGTATCCTGTTGAACGCTTTTCACGCTTCTTCTGCACAGGCTGCGGCAGGTGTACACGCACATGCATGGCCAGCATCAGTCTTAAAGAGACCCTCAATGAACTGATAAAAGAGAGCGAGGACAGAGTATGGAAAAAGTGGCTTTAAAAGATTCCAGTTATAGATTAAAAAAGGCAAAGATCCTTCAGACGAGAAAGCTAACAGCAAATGAAAAGTTTTTTGAGATAGCGCTCAGAGACGGAAGTCCACTGGATCACGAGCCAGGCCAGTTTATTATGGTTTCTCTTTTAGGTATTGGAGAAGTTCCTATTTCCATCTGTTCATCTCCTACCAGGCGTGATTCATTTGATTTATGTGTGAGGGCTGTAGGAAAAGTTACCAGAAGTCTCCATAGATTAAAGGCAGGAGATGATATAGATATAAGGGGACCGTATGGAAAAGGCTTCCCCATACGAATACTTGAGGGAAATGATTTATTGATTATTGCCGGCGGGTTGGGTATAGCTCCTTTACGTTCTTTGATTTTGTATGTTCTTGACAATCGCCGCGATTTCGGAAAAGTTCATATTTTATTTGGATGCAAAGAGCCAAAAGATATACTCTTCAGCGATGAACTCGAAGACTGGAATAAGCGCACGGACCTCCATGATACCTGTACAGTAGATCGTGCAGACCCTGAATGGGCAGGGAATGTTGGGGTAATCACAACGCTCATACCCGGTGTAGATATCGAACCTTTAAGAACATTTGCTGCAGTCGTCGGCCCTCCGATCATGTATAACTTTGTGATAAAAGAGCTTCTGGCCAAGGGAATTCCTGAGCGTCAGATTCTCTTGTCCTTTGAGCGCAATATGAAATGCGGCAATGGAAAATGTGGTCGCTGCCAGATTCAAAATCTTTACGTATGTCAGAATGGACCGGTTTTTAATTATGAACAAATCAAAAACGTGACTGAGGCTTTTTAGTATGAAAAAACCAAAAGTTGGTATTTTTGATTTTGCTTGCTGCGAAGGATGCCAGTTGCAGATCGCAAACATGGGAGAAGATCTTTTGTCTGTCCTCGGTTCCATAAATGTCATGGAATGGAGAGAAGTCATGTCCGAAAAGTGGGGTAAGAATCTGGATATCGCCATAATAGAAGGGAGTATTACCGACCCCCATGCGGTCGAGAGGATAAAGCAGATACGTAAAAAATCAAAGACACTCATCGCCTATGGCTCCTGTGCAACGATCGGTGGTGTAAACTGCATGAAGAATAATTTTAGCCTTGATGATATAAGGAAATATGTATACGGGGAAAGTTACCGGTTCTTCCCGACGGACATGACAAAAGCTGTCCATCAGGTTGTGAAGGTCGATTACTTCGTCAACGGCTGTCCGGTATATATACCGGAATTTGTTGCCGTTCTAAAGGCAGTTTTACAGGGTATTCCCTATGATGTACCCGATTACCCTGTCTGTGTTGAATGTAAGCTGAATGAGAATGTCTGCATGTATGATAAAAAAGTTACCTGTCTCGGGCCTGTGACAAAGGCAGGGTGCAACTCATGGTGTATAAACAATGGCAATATCTGTTATGGATGTCGCGGTATGGTCAGCAACCCGAATGAAAAAGGTGCACGGGACGTACTGGCAAAATATAAAATTCCTATAGAACTTATTCTGAATAAAATGAATATGTATAACAAATGCATGGAGCTCGGTTAAGATGAAAAGAAATTTAAATATTAATGTTGAGTACCTGACAAGGGTTGAAGGGCATGGAAATATTGTCATCGATGTAAAGCAAGGAAAATTAGAAGCCTGCCGTCTCGATATTGTTGAAGCACCCCGGTTTTTTGAAGGAATGCTGCGTGGCAGGTCGATATTCGAAGCTCAACATATTACCAGCAGGATCTGCGGCATATGTGCATGCGGACACTCACTTGCTTCAATCCAGGCAGCAGAAGACGCCCTCGGCATAATACCAACAGCACAGACAATTAAACTGAGAAAACTCCTCCTGCACCTTGAGATTCTCGACAGTCACATTTTTCATATTTATCTGCTTGTGGCTCCAGACCTTCTAAGTGTCAAGAGTTTTTTACCACTTATCAGCAGCCGCAATGAAGTTGTACGCAGGGCTTTACGTATGAAAAAAACCTGCAATGACATATGCGATATCCTGGTCGGCCGGCATGTACATCCCATATCTGCGATTGTGGGAGGATTTACCAAACTCCCCAGGCCAAAAGGTTTAGACGCCATGCTTGACATGTTGAAGGGGATAAAGCCTGATATGGATGCAACGGTAGAATTAGCTGCATCTTTAAAATTTCCTGAATTCGAACGAGATACTGAATATGTAGCACTTGTAAACGATGATGGTGAATATCCTCTGTTAATGGGAGATATTGGTTCTACTGACGGTGTGAGAATGAATAAAAAAGATTACAGGAAAATTACCAATGAATTTGTAGTCCCTCACTCATCGGCAAAACATGCCAAACTTAGCAGGGAAGCATATGCAGTCGGCGCCCTTGCAAGATTTAATCTGAATTCTGAAAAGCTTCACCCAAAGGCCAAGGAAGTAGCCGCTGCAGTGGGAATGAAGCCTAAATGCATTAACCCATATTTCAACACAGTTGCACAATTAGTTGAGAGTGTACATTGTCTTGAAGACGCAATATCTATTGTAGAAGACTTGAAAAGCACCTCTTTAAATTATGAAGAGGAAATCGTTGTTGGATTAAATGAACAGCATAAAATTCCTATAAGGGCTGGCAGTGGTGTTGGAGCAGTTGAAGTTCCCAGGGGTATCCTGTTCCATAATTATCAAACAGATGAAAATGCGATCATCATAAACGCTAATTGCGTCATCCCGACAAGTCAGAACACCGGTAATATCGAGTACGATATGATGAAGCTAATTCCCGAGATTCTCGACAGGAGCGATGAGGAAATAACCATTGCAGTTGAAATGCTCATCAGGTCCTATGACCCCTGTATCTCCTGTTCAGCACATCTTTTGAAAATCAAGTTTGTGGACAAGTAAAATAACACGCCTCCATAGGGATTTCAGAGTAATCTCCTTTAGCTAAGAACTGTTTTTTTACGTTTCTGCTCATACATATTGGCGTCTGCTTTGATAAGTAATTCTTCAAGAGGGATAGGGTATTCATAGTCATAGCGTGCAAACCCCGTACTTAATGAAAGCTTGTAAAGACGTGCTTCTTCTGCGGTGTAGCTCTTAAGATTGTCTTGCAAACGCGTAGACAATAACTCAGTAACTGTCTCAGAGGTCTCTAACGCAAGGACTGCAAACTCATCTCCGCCAATGCGAGCTATTATGTCAGATTTGCGAAAAGTATTTTTGAGGATATTCGCTGCATCAATTAGTGCTTTGTCACCTTCGTTGTGGCCCAGAGTGTCATTGATCGACTTTACATCATCAAGGTCAGTGAAAAGCAGCAATATTCCTTTCTTTGTCCTGGTGGATATTTTTAACTGCTGTTCTGCCAGAAAAAAGAATCCTCGCCTGTTATAAAGACCTGTAAGTTCGTCAATAAGTGAGAGGGCACGGTATTTTTCTTCAGATTCCTTAAGGCTTTTGAGAAGCTTTGCCCTTTCGTTTACGAGATAACCTATAATTGTATAAACTAAAGGTGCAAGTAAAATCAAAATATGGAAGGCTGTGCTTTCATAATCTTTAGTTGGCTGGAAAATATGAATGATCATTCGTGCCTGGTATTCAAAATAATCATATACCAGCCAGGTAGCAAAGAGAAGCCATCCAGAAATGATCGTAACAATGGCAAGTTTAGATTTCATGGCTTTTATGTATTATCTTGTATGCAAATATTATATTATACACAAAACACTTTGACATTTCTATCGAGTTTTGTTGCATTTGAGAAGATCTCTCACCTGATCCATAATAGTATTCAGTGACTCAATTACACCTTGATGTGTATTCATCACAATAGCTTTCCCCTTATCTCTTTTTACAAATATTGTATAGGGAACCCGAGGATTTCCTAAAGCCTTATGAGCCGTAAAATGTAAATCAATGAGTATAGGATACAAGGCTTTATATTCCCTTTTGAAACTTTCAACCTCGTTTTGGTTATTACCAATAGCAATACCGACTACCTTTACTTTTCCCCTTAATAAGAGATCATTTTCAATAACGGAATAGATATTATTGAGAATCGGAACATTTTTTGGACAGCTTGTGCAATAAGTGTTAAAGACCTCAAAGAGAAATAGAGTTCCGCTCATGTCCTTGAAGGAGAAATTGTTCTTCCGTGATATGCCCAGATACGCCTGTATTTTACTGGGCGAGCTATCTTCAAATATCAGGTTGGGAAAACGAGCTCCTGAACTAATTGGCTTTGTTTCAGCCAATGCATGCTCAAGGAAAATTGGTGCGGATAAACAAACTATTAATAAGAAATGTAAAACTGGCCTATTTCCCAAGCTTCTCCAGTTCTTTAACTAAAACCTCAAGATTGGGTCTCTTGTTAATATCGTGAATGTCAATGTAACGAATAGTCCCTTTTTTATCTACTACGAAAAGTGCTCTTTCAGATACTCCGTTAGAACGCAAAACACCGTATTTTTTGGCAACTGATCCGTGAGGCCAGAAATCAGAAAGCACTGGAAACCAGAGTTCACCCATCTCTTTTGTCCATGCATACAGCGTAGGAATGTTATCCACAGTAATGCCGATCAAGATAGTATCATTCTTATCGAAAAAACTTTTGGCTATGTTATAGCCAGGCCATTGATCAGAACAAACAGGGGTCCATGCTGCTGGGACAAAAGAAATCACGGCATTCTTTTTACCAAGATATTGTTTTAGGGATATCTTCTCTCCTGATACAGATGGCAAGGTAAAATCAGGAGCCTTATCTCCAGCTTTTAGCTTTGCTTTACTGTCAATTGGTTTGAGTATTCCAGGGTTATAGATTTTACCTTTAAATTGTTCTGATGCTCCATATGCAATCGCAACAGAAAAGAGTACCGCCAGGATTACTAATATCGCTTTAAAATAAAATATGCTTTTATTTAGCATAGTTATACCTCCTTAGTTAAACATATTATTTAATTATGAGATCCAAGAATTGGTTTGGGTCTTGAATACTACCAACTTTAGAATAAAGAATCTTGTTAGATCCGTCGGCATTGATTTTAATGACAAAAAAGTATGGAGTCCTGACTTCTCCAACAGATTTGTGTACAGAAAAAGACTCATCAGAGAAAAGTGGAAATGGAATATTGTATTGGTTTTTGAAGACCTCAACTTCAAAGGGGGTATTGCCGGCGCCAATCCCGATAATTTTAATCTTATCCTTGATATCAGGTCTATTATTTATACTCTGATAAAGTTCGTTGACCAGTGGGGACTCTTTTTGACAATATGGGCAATACATGCTGAATATCTCAAGTATCAAGACCTCAGCCTTTATCTGGGATAATTTGAAAGTGTCTTTCCCCTTGAGTCCAAGATAATCCTTTTCTGCTGTATTTTGTGGAACAGGAAGGGTTATCTCCGGAAAGACTCCGTCTTTAGATGGTGTTATGCATTCAGCAGAAAAGATTGGATAAACTAAAAAGGTTAAAAAGTTGAACACCACTAACAAAAATATAAAATGCTTTTTCATTGCTCCTCCTTTCTGATCTTAAATTTCTCCTTTCTTTATTTACTCTAAATTGTATTTTCTTTTACTTGGAACCCTTTGTCAAGAAGTTTTGAAGGATTCCAAGTGAGCAAGTACCTCACTGACAGTGAGGTTTATTATTTCTGTCAACATCCAGGCTCTCCAGGATGGCCGCAGCAGCTTTGAAATCTTGCTATTTTGATAGCAGAATTTTTTAACATTAGACTAATCTTTTTCCCGAGTGGCATGGGTTTCTTTAGATTATCTATAACAGCTTTTACATTTGGACGTTCTGTTGCACACATCTTAATAGTCCTCTGAACTTATATATTATTGATACCTATAAAAATAATGTCACCTATTTTATTGAATTCTTGTCATTCCTGCCCCGTATGAAAGTACGGGATAAACTCCAGCAGGAATCCAGAAGTTTCATGGGAAATCCTGGATTCCGGATCATCCGCCTGAGGCGGTCCGGAATGCCGACAGAACGGACATTTGTTATGCAGGTTTCATTAGTTTCTTATTATAATATATCATTAATGTGAATACCCATTTTTCTTATCCTTATTCGATGTTAAAAGATATATTGAATATGTTCGGTCTATTTGAGATAGCTTAAGCGTTAAAATTTATAATTCTGGAGAACAATGACATGAAAACCATGAAAGAGAAATTTCAAAACATTCCGGAGAGACTATCAGGTCTCCATGAGCTTGCATATAATCTGTGGTGGAGCTGGCATCCGGCAGCAAGAATGCTCTTTAAAATGATAGACAGGGTTAAATGGAAAGAGGGTGGCCATAATCCGGTACAGATGTTACAGGATATTCCGGCAGAAACTTTACAGTCATTTGAGAGCAAGACTGATTTCCTTCATCATTACGATGTTGTACTTGCACGATACCATGAGGATATTAAAACGAAGGTTTGCTGGTTCGCGGCAAATATCAAAGATCCGGATTGCCTTCCGATAGCCTATTTCTCTGCAGAATATGGTCTGCATCACTCTCTTCCCTTTTATGCAGGCGGATTAGGTTTTCTTGCTGGAGATCATATAAAAGAATGCAGCGATCTCGGTGTACCAATGGTTGCAGTCGGATTTATGTATCCCGAAGGTTATCTGCGCCAGAAAATACGGATGGACGGGTGGCAGGAAGACATTGACGAAGTCCTGGACAGGGATGCTGCTCCCATACAAAGGGTCATGAATGAAAAAGACGAACAGCTCATAGTGAGAGTTCCTTTCGTTGATCCTCCAATCTATATCGCAATATGGAAAGTAGATGTGGGTCGCGTCCCCCTGTATTTGATGGATACCGACATAGAAATGAATGACCCATGGAACAGAAGAATCAGCGCACATCTGTACATCGGGGACATTGAGCAGCGACTCCGCCAGGAGATTGTGCTTGGCATTGGTGGAATCGCGATGTTAAATGCCCTCGGCATCAGGCATTCAGCATTGCACCTGAATGAAGGCCATCCTGCTTTTGCATTGCTGGAACGTATCAGGGAAAGAGTTGAGGGGGGGATGAGTTTTAAAGATGCGGTAGAACAGGTACGTGCTACAACAATTTTTACTACTCATACTCCTGTGCCAGCGGGTCATGATGTGTTTCCCTTCCATCTTATGGATAAATATTTCAGCCACTGTTATCCTTTCCTTGGTCTGAGCCGTGATGATTTTCTACAACTGGGCATACATCCGAAGGAACCCGCTGCAGGATTCAATATGACTGTCTTGGCTTTGAGGATGTCCAGCAATAATAACGGCGTGAGCAAAAAACACGGGGAGGTAACTCGTCGTATGTGGCAGCCACTCTGGCCTAACAGGAAAGAAGAGGAAGTGCCTATCGGTCACATCACGAATGGAATCCATGTTCCGACGTGGATAGAACCGAAGATCGAACTTCTTTTCAATAAATATCTCGGGCCCAACTGGCTTGAAGATCATGATAATCCGGTTATATGGGAATTAATCGATGATATACCTGATACCGAATTATGGCAACTGCATTACTGGCTCAAGATGAAACTGATTAACTTTATCAGGGAACAGGCGAGAAAGCGATGGATAGAGAACAGGGTTAATCCGATCAATGTAATAAACAGTGGAGTATTGCTTGATCCCGTGTCACTGACAATCGGGTTTGCCCGCCGTTTTGCGTCCTATAAAAGGGCTGATCTTATCTTCAAAAACCCTGAACGGCTCAAGAAGCTCCTGAATGACCGGTGGAAACCTCTGCAGATAATATTTGCCGGCAAAGCCCATCCTGCTGATGAAGAAGGAAAGAGGATATTACAGCATATATTTCAATTTGCCAATGATACAGAACTGGGCGGCAGGATTGCATTCGTCGAAAACTATGATGAACAACTGGCGCAATACATGGTTCACGGCGTTGACCTTTGGCTAAACAATCCATTGCCGCCGATGGAGGCATGCGGAACCAGCGGAATGAAGGCATTGTTGAACGGTGTGCCGCAACTGAGTGTCCTCGACGGATGGTGGATAGAGGGATTCAACGGCAAGAACGGATGGGCCTTTGAAGGGAACGGAGACGAAAAGGACGCAGAGTCTATTTACGATCTCCTCGAGAAAGAGATCGTCCCTCTCTATTACACACTCGACGACTCTGGAACTCCTACCGGATGGCTTAAGATAATGAAGAAGGCAATCAGTAGCACAGGCGCGTATTTCAGTTCACGCAGAATGGTAAAGGAATATGCATTGAAAGTTTATCAGCAAGCCCTGAAATCAGCTTGAAAATTTAAACTGCCTACGATACATGACAGCAAAAAACTCTCTTGAACTACTTGAGTTTAACAAACTTCTTAAGCTGATCTCTATTTTTGCCAACAGTGACGCCTCTAAAAAATCTTTATTAGATATTCGGCCCTTTGACAACAAAACGGATATTGAGAGAAGGCTTGGCCAGATTCGTGAAATTCGAAAGATGTCTTATGAGGGAAGTCCGCTCAGGGTATCCCGTTTTTCAGATATATCGCACCTCCTTGTGAAGATAAGGCCTGAAGGGGCTGTTCTTGAGTCATATGAACTTTCAGAATTTATGCCTGTTTTAAGTATTGCATTTACCATATCTTCACAGCTCGGAGAAAGAGATGATTCCCCATTTTTGAAGGAACTCACGAATCATCTCACAGGATTTCCTGATATTCTAAATATTCTCAAAAAGTCGATCGACAGTGAAGGGAATATCCTCGACAGTGCCTCGTTCATGCTCTCTGAGTTGAGAACACAGATAAGAAAGCTCGAGGGGAGGATACGCAGGAAACTCGAGGAGATTGTTAGAGATGAGAAACTCTCTTCTTTTTTACAGGACGATTTTGTTACAACACGGTCAGGCAGGTGGGTTATACCGGTCAGGATGGATTCAAAGGCAAAAGTACCAGGTATAGTTCATGATGTTTCAAAGTCAGGGGAGACAGCATTTATCGAACCCATCAGTATCATAAACCTTGCTAATGAATTGGAAAATCTCGTTGCTGATCAAAAGGCTGAGGAGATTCGTATTCTAAGAGGAATTTGTTCGAGGATAAGGAATGTATCCGATGACATTAAAGCCGAGTTTGAAACCATCGTATATCTTGATGTCTTGAATTGTATTTCAAGGTTTGCTGACCAACTTCAGATGGAGATACCGCAAATAAATAATTCAAATGTGATTAATCTTATAGGAGCAAGACATCCACTTCTTCAGCTTTCACTCCAGAAGATGGGTAGCACGCATCAGATCGTCCTACTCGATGTCCAATTAAGTGGTAATACTACAGTGATGATCATAACAGGCGCTAATGCAGGAGGGAAGACCATCGCAATAAAGACAATAGGACTGCTACTGCTTATGGTTTCATCAGGCATGCCAATACCTGCTGACTCTTCATCAAGTTTTCCTTTCATTCACAATCTTCTTGTTGATATGGGTGATGAACAATCAATAGAAAACAACCTTTCTACATTCTCAGCTCATATATCGAATATTTCAGAAATTCTCAAAGCCACTGATTCAAAGACAGTTGTCCTTATTGATGAGCTTGGTACAGGTACCGACCCTGAAGAAGGGGCTGCCCTTGCATGTGCCATTTTAAACGAGATAAGAAAAAGCGGTGCTTTTGTTTTTGCTACCACACATCTATCTGATATAAAGGGGTTTGTGCATAGAACAGATGGCATGATCAACGCCTCAATGGAATTTGACCAGAAGACGCTAACCCCGCTCTATAAGTTAAGGGTAGGGGAGCCAGGACAGTCACATGCCCTTGAAATAGCAAAAAGATACGGTCTGCCTGGTAGTTTAATAGATGATGCAAGAAGTTTACTGGGTACTATAAAGGTTGAGTTCGATAATATGATAGTTGATCTGAACGAGAAAAGGACGCAGTATGAGACTGTACTGAATGAACTCCATAGACAGAAATTGGAAATAAAGGAAAAAAACAAACTGCTCGTAGAAATGCTATCCGAGGCAGATGGCAAACAAAAAGAGATACTTGCAAAGGCATACAAGGAGGCTTCTGATATTATTTCAGATACGAAAAGACATCTGTATGCTTTTCTCGATGAAATAAAGAAAAAAGATAAGGGCGAAAGACGCAAGATTGTAAAACAGGTGGAGGCTCAACAAGAATATGTTGCTGAAAGGCTCAGAGAATATGATTTTGAAGACAAACGCACTCCTTCGATAGATGAAATAAAAAAGGGAGATATTGTATTTGTCAGATCTCTTGGCTATGACGCATCAGTCATAGAGGTAAATCGTAAAAATA
>Ga0153916_10004053_pt1 | contig 11015 bp, 5 predicted proteins | sample Opewatmetagenome_FD_109642 | JGI IMG/M metagenome (GOLD analysis project Ga0153916, IMG submission 109642) | Freshwater wetland microbial communities from Ohio, USA - Open water 3 Core 3 Depth 4 metaG | ecosystem: Environmental > Aquatic > Freshwater > Wetlands | place: USA: Ohio, Lake Erie, Old...
TCAATTCTGGGAAGCGCGAGCGCCTGTTCCAGCCACTCGAGCGGCGCCCGGTCGAGCGCGATTCGTCCTCTGGCGACGGCAGCGGCCACCTCGAAGCAACATACCGCGGGCACGCCGATCCGGTCTGCCGCTTCGATCGCAGCCCGGCCGCGACGACCCAGCTTCGCGGGCTCGCTGGCCCACCAGATCCACGCGTGCGTGTCGAGAACGATCACCGATCCAGGTTCCAGTCGTCGAGAATCGGCGCGACGATGTCGCCCCGGAGGGTGACGCTGCCGCGCAGCGAAGTCGCGTCCGCGCGGCGCGCAGGCACCACGCGGGCAACGGGCCGGCCGCGCTTGGTCACCACGACGGATTCGCCGGTTTCCGCCACCCGATCCAGCAAGGCCAGACAGCGAGCCTTGAAGGCGCTTGCGGAGATCGACCGCTCGGGGGTTGACATGACCATATTATGTGACCATGGTGGTCATCTGTCAAGACCTAGCGGTTCGAGACACCCGATCCCGGAGTGAGCGCGCTGCCGGCGGCCCACGAACTCGGCCGCCGATTCGCAACCTGCGGGGCCCGGACCGCGTCGTGATGGTGACCGCGGAGCACGGGAAGAAGAGGGCGGCAATACCCTGCCGTTCCTCGGGCGCAAGCGCGTCGCCACACACGCACCGCGATTCAACCAGACGTGGCCCGGGCGCAAGCGCCTATTGCCCGGCCTCGGGAGCAACGAACAGGCCCTGCCACGCGGCAGCATCCCGCAGGCGCGGGTCGTCTGTCACACGCGTGGCCGCCCCGGCATCGAGAGCCAGGGCGATGTGCCACGGCGTCCAGCGCTCGCAGCGGGACCGCCACGGAGGACTTCCCGTCCATTTTTCGGCCGTTTTGCCGCGGGCCGCAAGGGCGAAGCGATCTCCACCCCTGATGCCCACGTGGCGCAGTGCGCGCTCGACCGGGACGCGCTGCTGCTCTCGCGCGACGACGTCTTCGAGCGCATCGCCCGCTTGCAACCCCTGCGGGTCCGCCCGGGTTGATTGTGGCAAGTCGGAGATGAGCCGGCTGCGGAAGTCGTCCCCCGGACAGCCAGGCAATCCCCGTCCCAATCCTCCATCAGTCAACGAGTTACTGGCCCGTTCACCTGGTCCCCGGCTGCCGGATTGCCGGGCCTCGAAGGCCGGGTGGGGAACGGCGGGCCTGGAGGCCCGCGCTACAGGTGAACACTGGGGCCGCGCGACACGTCTACATTAAGGAGTCGGCCGCCCCGGCCTTCACGCCGGGCGCATTCACTGTGCGCCATGATTCCTGAAACCTTCGTCCAGGACCTTCGCATCGGACTCCGCGTCCTCGTCAAAGAGAAGTCCTTCTGCGCGCTGGCCATCGTCGCGCTCGCGCTCGGCATCTGCGCTGTGACGACCCAGTTCAGCGTCGTCAACGGCATAATGCTGCGCGGCTTCTCGTTCCCGAACGCCAACCGGATGATGAACGTCAACTTCATCGATCCGACCAGCGCCACCTTCTTCGGCGTGAACGGCCAGATTCTCTCGATGGACTACGAGGAGTTCCTGCCCGAGCAGAAGTCGTTCGAGTTGATGGCTGCGTTCCTGAACGGCTCGACCGTCAACGTCACGGTCAACGGCCAACCCCGGCGCTATACCGGCGCGTACACGACGGAGAACTTCCTGCGCATCCTCGGCGTCCGGCCGGTGCTGGGCCGCGATCTCACGGCCGCCGACAACAAGCCCGGGGCCCCGAAGGTCGCGCTCATCAGCTACGGCATCTGGCAGCGCGACTTCGGCGGCACCTCCGACATCGTCGGCAAAGCCGTACGGATCAACGGCGCGCCGGCCACCGTCATCGGCGTGATGCCCAAGGGCTTCACGTTCCCGGTCAACGAAGAACTGTGGATCCCGCTCTACAGCGAGTTCCCGGTCCGGCCCAGGAACGACCCGCGGGCCTACGCCCCGGCCGTCCTCGGGCTGATCAGGCCCGGCGTGTCGCCCGCCCAGGCCCAGGCCGAGTTCACCACCTTCGCCAGGCGGTTCGCCAAGGCCTATCCCGACACCAACAAGCCGTTCAACGCCGGCCTGGTCGAGCCGCTCATCAAGACGTTCACCCCGCTCCCTCTGCGAGGGATCTTGCTGACGATGCTGGCGTTCTGCATCGGCGTGCTGCTGATCGCGTGCGTGAACGTGATGAACATGCAGTTCGCCCGGGCCACGCTCAGGGCCAGGGAGCTGGCCATCCGCTCCTCGCTCGGCGCCACGCGCATTCGGCTCATCCGCCAGATGCTCACCGAGAGCCTGCTCGTGGCGGTCGCCGGCGCCCTGCTTGGAATCGGCCTCGCGTACCTGTCGACCGACTGGCTGTCCGCCACGTTGCACAACATGGAGGACCCGCCGCCCGCGTGGATGACGTTCGAGATCGACGGCCTCGCGCTCGCGTTCACCGTCTGTGCCATGCTCGCCGCTGCGCTCGTTTCCGGGCTGCTGCCGGCGTGGATGGCGTCGCGCGTCAGCGCTGCCGCGGTCCTCAGGGAGGGCGGGCGCGGCACGACCGGCCACGGCGTCGGCCTTGTCACGCGTGGTCTGGTCGTGTTCCAGATCGTGGTGACCTGCGTCCTGCTGATCGGATCGCTGCTGCAGGTGCGTTCGATCCTGGCGCAGCAGACCATCGACTACGGCTACGACACGGGCGGCGTCCTGTCGGCCCGGATGGGGCTGATGGACGCCGACTACCCGACCCCCGAGTCGCGCAAGGCGTTCTACGATCGTCTCCTGCGCGAACTGGGTGCTTCTCCGGAGTTCGCGGGGGCCGCACTGACCAGCCGTCTTCGCATGGTGTTCGGGGGCAACGGCCCGATCGAAATCGAAGGCAAGGTGTACAAGGACAAGCGCGACCGGTCGAACACCAACTTCGAGCAGGTGTCCGCCGGCTTCTTCAGCGTGATGGGCCAGAAGCTCATCGAGGGGCGCGCGTTCAATGACGACGACATCGACTCGAAATTGCCCGTGGCGATCGTCAACGCCGCCTTCGCGAAGAAGCACTTCGGGAAGGAGAGCGCCGTCGGACGCCGGTTCCGCACCGGCGACGGCAGCACGCCGCAGTACGGCCCGTGGCGCACCATCATCGGCGTCGTCACCACGGTCCGCATGCTCGGGCCGTTCAACCTGCCGAACGTGGACGAGTCCGGCTTCTACGTTCCGTTCTACTCCGTGCCGTTCGGCCCGGCGCCGCCGACGCCGACCGCGAACCAGTTCGCCACCGTCCTCGTGAAGCCGCACGCCGGCCAGCGGCCGGACGCGCTGGCCAGAGGGCTGCGGCGCCAGGTCAACAAGGTCGACCCGAACCTGCCGCTCTACTGGGTCGCCACGCCGAAACAGAACCTCGACGGCGTCATCGCCGCGAACCGCATCATCGTGGCCATGTTCTCGATCTTCGGGGTGGTCGCCGTCGTGCTCGCCTCGGTCGGCATGTACGGCGTCATGTCGTTCTCGGTCAACCAGCGCACGCAGGAGTTCGGCGTGCGGATGGCGCTCGGCGCGAGTTTCGGCCGCATCCTGGGGATGGTGCTGACGCAGGGCTCGCGACAGATTGCCCTCGGGCTGATCCTGGGGATTGGACTCTCGCTGGCGATTGCGACCGTCGGCCGCGACGCGATCGCGAACACGCTCTTCAACGTCAGCGCGCACGATCCGTTGACCTACGTCGCCGTGCTGACGCTCGTGACGATCGTCTCGCTGGCCGCGGTGCTCGTCCCCGCGCGGCGGGCCACGCGGGTCGACCCGATGATTGCGCTACGCGCCGAGTAGGGAAGGCGGGACCGGGGCGACGGAGCGATGCGACGTCCTCGCGGTGCCATCCACGACGTTGCCGAATCGCGCTCTCTTGTCTAGAATCTGCCTTGTCAGCCTCACCGTACGGCCGAACGACAAGCGCCCCGGAACGCAGCCCCTGGAACGGCTGCCTGCTCGCAGCGCCGGCCACGGCACTGCTCGCTGGAGGCTCCCATGAAGCGCCCGGCTGAAGAGCGGATCGAAGCGGCCACACGGATGAAACGCAAGGCGGCGCTGTTGGCGCTGGCGGCCCTGGCTGCCGCTGTGGTTGCCTTCGGCGTCCGGGGTTGGTCGGCGGCCGTTTCCGACGTGCTGCTGGCAGCCTGCGCAGGCTGTGCGTTGTGGTGCGTGGGTCTGGTCTACTCGAACAGGATGAGCGGTCTCGAGCGGCGGGTACGGGCGCTCGAAGAGATGTCGGGCGGCCCGCGTGACTTCAGACACAGGATTCGCGATCTCGCGCCGATGCCGCTGCAGCGGGTGTACGAGTTCTCCTTCTGGACAACAGATCAATTCTGGAGGGATACGCTCAAGGCGACACGGGAAGAGATCGAGTACGCGAACGAGAACGGCACGCGACTGCACTCCGTGCGGATAGAAGAATGGCGGAGCCACTCCATTGCCAAGGTCGTGGAGACACCGTTGAAGGGTCCCGTGTCGTACGACTCCACTCGACGGATCTATCTTCATCCGACTCGATCGATCGATCTCTATCCCACCGCGGATTGGCACTGGGAAGGCGTCACGTTGTGGGAACAGCCGCTCGGTCCTGCGGAGCGCGAGCACATGGGATGGTTTCCGAGGTTGGAGTTGCGCCTCCAGGGCGGTCGCCTTCAGTTGAGTGCGATCGAAGGGCGGTTCGGCAGAAGCCCGCGTCTCAACACGCGCGAGCCCCGGGACGAGAACGTGTTTTTCGACGTTCCACTCGAGGGGAGCAAGTTGCGGGCGTTCAAGTCTCCGGATCGGGAAGCCAATTCCCAGTGTGCCGACCCCGGGTACCAGGCGACGCTCGAGCTGGCGGACTACGCACACGAAGACCCGCTGCGGGGGCTCGGCTGGGGCCTGCGGATCCACGACTTCCAGAAGTGGCAGGAGCAATCGGACAAGCCGGAGGATGACCGCGAGACCGCCGACGACGATGACTCTTGACGCGCCGGCTCGAATTCCTGCCTCGGCGGCTGTGACGGACTTGTCCACACCTTCGAGTGCAGTCGGGCCCGGAGCCTGGTCTGGAACCCTGAGCCGTCCGTTCTCCAAGGAGGCACTATGCGCGATTTTGGTCGGGGAAGTCGTTGGTTCGTGCTGGCCCTCGTCACGTTGCTCGTTGCATCTGCCGCCGCGTTCGCGCAGACGACGGGCGCGACCCTTCTGGGCACGATCGCCGACGAGCAGGGCGCCGTGCTGCCGGGCGTGACGATCGCCGTCACGAACACCGAGACGGGATGGAACCGGACGATCGTCACCAACGAGCGCGGCTACTACCGGGTTGCGGCGCTGGCGCCCGGGAAGTACGAGATGAAGGTGGTGATGAGCGGCTTCAACACCGAAGTCCGCTCCGGCATGACGCTCACGGTCGGGCAGGAAGCCGCGATCAACATCACGCTGAAGCTGTCGAGCGTCCAGGAGACGATCACGGTCACCGGCGAGAGCCCGATCGTCGAGACGACCAAGAGCACGATGGGGACGACCATCAACCGCAACCAGCTCGACAACCTGCCGATCCCGGGGCGCAACTTCTCCGCGCTCGCGTCGCTGACGCCGGGCGTGACCAACGTCGGCAGCGGCGGCCTGACGACCGGCGGCCAGCTGGATCGCAACAACACGTTTCTGATCGACGGCGTGAGCAACGACGAGGTGGCACTGAACACCACCCGCGGCAGCATGTCGCTCGAGACGGTCCGCGAGTACGTCGTCATGGCGAGCCAGTTCGCCGCCGAGTACGGCCAGGCGTCGGGTGCGATCGTCAGCGTCGTCACTCGCTCCGGCACCAACAGGCTCTCGGGGCGGGTGTTTCTGTTCGAGCGCGACAAGAAGCTCAACGCGCAGAGCTTCCTGCTCCGCGACCAGGGCAAGCTGACGAAGGCGCCCTTCAGCCAGCAGCGGTATGGCGGCTCGCTCGGCGGGCCGATCGTCCCCGACAAGCTGCACTATTTCGGATCGTACGAGGCGCTGCGGCAGCGCGAGGTCTCGATCGTCACCGTGCCGAGCAGCATCCTGCAGTCCTTCGGCTACGACCCCACCCAGACCACGTACCCGCGCAAAGGCGATGGGAACCAGGCCTTCTTCAAGATCGACAGCCAGATGACCGGCAAGCAGACCCTGTCGATGCGCTATCGGTTCGACCAGACGAAGACGATCGGCGGCAGCATCGGCGGGAGTTCCCCGCGGGAGATGGGGACCGACAGCACCTATCGCAACCAGGACTTCGGCGCCAGCCACACGTGGATCGTGTCGGACCGGGCGTTGAACGAAGCGCGCTTCGTCTTTTCGACCGAGCTCCGGTGGACCAGCGTTGACGGGTACGCCAGCAGCGCGAATGCCGTCAGCATCAACCGGCCCAGCATCAGCCTCGGCAAGCCGAGCAACCAGCCGCAGGGCGACAAGGCGAAGTACTTCTCGTTCGTCGACAACTTCTCCTTCACGATCGGGTCGCACAACTTCAAGGCTGGCGTCAGCATGATCCGGCTGATCGACGATGCCTACTTCCTGGGGAACAAGGACGGCACGTTCACCTTCACGACCGACAAGCCGTACGACCCGAACGACAAGTCGACCTGGCCGACCCAGTACACGCAGAACATCGGCGACTGGCTGGACCACGAGCTCGACCAGATCTACGGGGGCTTCATCCAGGACGCCTGGCGGCTGAAGCCGAACGTCACATTGAACCTGGGGCTGCGCTACGACGTGGAGACGGCCTGGTCGCACGCCAACGTGATGCGCGTGGCGGACGCGAGCACCAACTACGCGCCCGTGCTGCAAAAGGTCGGGAACGACTACGACAACTTCCAGCCGCGCGTCGGCTTCGCCTGGGATCCGTGGAACAACGGCAAGACGGCCGTCCGGGGCGGCTACGGGATGTACTACGACCAGACGTTCCTCAACATCACGGGCAACGTGTCGGTGTCGACCAAGGCACGCGGCATCATCATCAAGAACCCGAGCTATCCGAATCCGTTCCAGAGCGGGTCGCAATCGGCGCCCGCTCCCACGGCGACCGTCGCCGCGCCCGATATCCAGGTGCCGAGCACGCGGACGCTGAGCATCGGCGTGAAGCGCGAGGTGATTCCCGGGCTGGCGGTGTCGGCCGATTTCGTCAACACGCGCGGCATGAACCTGTTCTGGGGGCACGACGTCAACTGGAACTCGACGACGGCTTCGCGCATCAACCCCAACTGGCAGACCGTCACGGCCTACACGACGAGCGGCGACTCGTGGTCGAACGCGCTGCTGGTGAGCGTCGATCGGCGCGCGAGCGGCCGCATGCCGGGCTTCGGCGTCTCCTACACGCTTTCCAGGGCGCAGCGCAACGTCGAGGACTTCGGCTCGCAGCCGCAGGACATGAACAACCTGAACGCCGAGAAGTCGCCGGGAAGCAACGACCGTCGTCACCAGATCGTGGCCAACATCACGTGGAGGCTTCCAGGCGACGTGCAGATCGGCGCGCTGATGCAGGCCCGCACCGGACGCCCCGTGAACATCACGACCGGGCAGGACAACAACGGCGACGCGCGCACCAACGATCGTCCTGACCTGCTCGTCCCGGGCGGCAACCCGTTCGACAAGGCGACCTACTTCGCCGCCTTCGGCGCGCCGTACGGGCAGATCGGGCGGGTGGGCAACCTGCCGCGCAACTACGCGCAGGGCCCCGGGTTCCTCCAGTTCGACCTGCGCGTGTCGAAGTTCATCCGTTTTAGCGGCAAGCGGATCGAGGCGTTCGCCGAGGCGTTCAACCTCACCAACATCCGCAACAACGGGAATCAGCAGGGCAACCTGAGGAACGCGTCGTTCGGCAAGTCGACGGGTCTGTCTGGCGACCCGCGTCAGGTCGAGTTCGGGTTCCGCTTCGACTTTTAGATAAGGAGTCGGGAGTCAGGAGTCCGGTGTGGTTCCTCGCTCCTGATTCCCGACTCCCGATTCCCGATTCCTGCCTCTCTGTTTGTGCGCTTGATTGACTTCCACGGCCGCCGGATATACGGTTCGCGCAAATTTGTGCCCCTCCAACCTGCGGGTACCCCAACGCGGCAGCCCTTCGACTTCGCTCAGGGCAGGCCGCGTTGCGGTGCCCTTGCGGTGACACGATGGCCAACACCTGCCTCAGCCTGATTCTCGCGATCTCGCTCGGTCCGGCCGCTTCCAACGATCCCGGCCTGACCAGGGACCTGCAATGGCGAAGCGTCGGCCCCTCGATCATGGGCGGCCGCATCGACGACTTCGCCGTCGTCGAGAGCAACCCCGACATCATCTACATGGCTGCCGCCTCGAGCGGGTTGTGGAAATCGACCAATGGCGGCACGACGTGGATGCCAGTCTTCGATGACTTCGGCACCACCTCGATCGGCGACGTCGCGCTGGCGCCCTCCAACCCGAACATCGTGTGGGTGGGCACCGGGGAAGCCAACGCGCGGCAGAGCTCGTCGTGGGGCAACGGCGTGTACAAGTCCACCGACGGCGGCGTCACGTGGCAGCGCGTGGGGCTCGAGGAGTCGCGGCACATCGGCCGCATCGTCATCGACCCGAAGAACCCCGACATCGTCTACGTGGCCGCGCTCGGACACCTGTGGGGGCCGAACGAGCAACGCGGGCTGTTCAAGACGACCGACGGCGGGAAGACGTGGGTGAACACGAAGTTCATCGACGAGGACACGGGCTTCGTCGACGTGATCATGGACCCGTCCGACAACAAGGTGCTGTACGCGGCGTCCTACCAGCGGCGCCGCACGCCGTTCGGCTTCAACGGCGGCGGTCCGGGCAGCGCGCTGTGGAAGACGACCGACGCGGGCAAGACGTGGACGAAGCTCGGCGGCGGGCTGCCGACGGGCGTCATCGGACGCATCGGCCTCGACATCTACCGCAAGAACCCCGCGGTGATCTACGCGACCATCGAGCACGGCAAGGACGGCGGGATTTACCGGTCCGACGACCGCGGCAAGACCTGGAAGAAGATCAACCCGCTGAACCCCCGGCCGATGTACTTCAGCCAGGTCCGCATCGACCCGCAGGACGACAAGCGGATCTACGTGCTCGGCGTGTCGCTCTACGTGTCGGATGACGCCGGCAAGACGTTCAGGAGCGACGGTGCGCGCAACCTCCACGTCGACCACCACGCGATGTGGATCGACCCGCGCAACCCGAACCACATCATCGTGGGCAACGACGGGGGCGTCGGCATCTCGTTCGACCGCGCCCGCACGTGGCTCCGTGTGAACAACGTGCCGCTCGGGCAGATCTACGTCGTCGGCTACGACACGCGCGATCCGTTCTTCCTGTATGCCGGCCTGCAGGACAACGGCGTGTGGAGCGGCCCGAGCGCGACCAGGCACCGCGTCGGACCGCTCAACGACGACTGGATCCAGGTCGGCGGCGGCGACGGCGAGTTCGTGACCGTCGATCAGACCGATCCGCGCATGGCATACATCTCGATGAACAACGGACGGATCATGCGCTTCGATTACGTCACCGGCGAATCGAAAGCGATCCGGCCCGTCGAGCAGGAGCGCGGCGGCGGGCCGGGCGAGGGAGCGCCGGGCGGTGGAGGACGTGGCGGCGGCGCGGCAAGGCCTGACGGCCTTTCACCCGTGCGCTTCAACTGGACGGCGCCGATCGTCGTTTCTCCGCACAACCAGCGGATCGTGTACCTCGCCGGCAACCGCGTGTGGCGAACGCTCGACGGCGGCGAGCGCTGGACGGCCATCAGTCCCGACCTGACGACGCAGATCGATCGCGACAAGCTTCCGATCATGGGCGTGACCGGCGAGATGCTGGCCAAGAACGATGGCGTCTCCGCCTACGGCACGATTACCGCGTTCGCCGAATCGCCCGTGCAGGCCGGACTGCTCCTGGCGGGCACCGACGATGGGAACGTGCAGCTGTCGAAGGATGGCGGCGCGAACTGGGCGAACCTCGCAGCGAATTTCCCGGGGCTACCCGAGCGTTCGTGGGTGAGCGGCGCCGTGCTCTCGCGCTTCGACACGCGGCGCATGTTCGTGTCGTTCGACGACCACCGCGCCGACGACTACAAGGCGTACGTGTATCGCAGTGACGATGGCGGGGCAACCTGGCGGCCGATCGCGCAAGGGCTTCCCGGGAGCTCGGTGCGGGCGCTGAAGGAAGACATTCGAAATCCCGATCTGCTCTTTGCCGGGACCGAGAGCGGTCTCCGGTACTCGCTCGATGGCGGCGCCAGCTGGTCGGCGCTGAAGAACAAGCTGCCTGACGTGCCCGTCGCCGATATCCAGATTCATCCTCGCACGCGCGAGCTGATTCTCGGTACGCACGGGCGCAGCATCTACCTGATGAACATCGCGCCGCTCGAGGAGCTGACGAAGGAGATCGTGGCGGCGCCGGCGTACCTGTTCGCGCCGCTGCCGGCAACGACCTTCAACCACCTCGAGCACCGCGACTTCCTGGCCCAGGGCACCTACGTCGGCGCGAACTCGCCGCGCGGCGCGCTGCTCGATTACCACCTCGGCCGCCCGGCGCCCGAGGCGAAGATCGTCGTGCAGGATCGCGATGGCCGCGTGGTGCGCGAGCTGAAGGGAAGCGGCGAGGCCGGCCTGCATCGCGTCGTGTGGGATCTGCGCTTCACGCCTCCGCCGCAGGCCCCGCGTCCGGAGCGGACGACCGAAGGCGTCGATCCATCCGACCCGAGGCCCGCCGAGAGCACGCTGGCACGGGTGCCGGGCGACTTCGGCGGCGGCGGCGACCCCACCGGCGGCGAAGCCGGCGCGCCGCCTCAGCCAGCGCAGGGACCGATCGTACTGCCGGGCGAGTACGTGGTGAAGCTGGCCCTGCCGGCAGCCACGACGTCGCCGACTGCGGCGGCAGCCGTCGAGAAGAGCGCGATCCTGCGCGTGAACGGCGACCCGCGGGTGACCATCAGCGACGAGGACCTGCGCGCGCGCCACACCGCGCTGATGGATGTTTACGACGCGCAGGTGGCGGGCGTGCCGGCCGGCATCGCCGCCGGCGGCCTGA
>Ga0153916_10004054_pt1 | contig 11014 bp, 12 predicted proteins | sample Opewatmetagenome_FD_109642 | JGI IMG/M metagenome (GOLD analysis project Ga0153916, IMG submission 109642) | Freshwater wetland microbial communities from Ohio, USA - Open water 3 Core 3 Depth 4 metaG | ecosystem: Environmental > Aquatic > Freshwater > Wetlands | place: USA: Ohio, Lake Erie...
GCCGCCCGTGCCATCGGCAGTCAGGTCGGGCGCCAGCTGATCCGCGGCGTGCTCGGCTCCCTGCTCGGGGGACGGCGTTAGTTTTGTCCTGCTACCCTGGGCGCATACGCCCCGCCACCGCTTCAAATCCATTTCTTGCGACGGAAGAACACCAGCATCACGCCGACGACGATCAGCATCAACAGCAGCACCAGCGGATAGCCCCAGTGCCAGCCGAGCTCGGGCATGTAACGGAAATTCATGCCGTAAACGCCGACGATGAAAGACAGCGGCATGAAGATCGTGGCGATGATCGTCAGCACCTTCATCACCTCGTTCAGCCGCATGTTCAAACTCGACAGGTAGATGTCCAGCATCCCCGCGAGCATGTCGCGGTAGGTTTCGATGGTGTCGATCACGTGAATAATATGATCGTACAGGTCGCGCAGATAAAGCCCGGTGGCCTTCTGGATCAGCGGTGAGTCGCCGCGTTGCAGGCCGCTCGCCACCTCGCGCAACGGCCACACCGATTTGCGCAGGTACAGCATCTCGCGCTTCAGCGCGGTCAGCGCGCGCAGGGTATCCGGCACCGGCCGCGCGACCAGGCTCTGCTGCAGGGCCTCGATGCGGTCCCCGAGTTTCTCGAAAATCGCGAAATAATTGTCCACCACCGTGTCCATCAGCGCGTAAGCGAGGTAATCGGCGCCCAGCTTGCCGAAGCGATCGGGATTTTTGAGAATGCGCTCCTTCACGGCGCTGAAGATGCCGCTGTCGCTCTCGAGGAAGGAAACGACGAAGTTGCGCGCGAGTATCAGGCTGATCTGTTCCGTCGTGATTTCCTGCTCGGGGTCGCCGTTGCCGAGCGCCTTCAGCACGATGTAGATGTATTCGCCGTAGTCCTCCGACTTCGGGCGCTGATCGGTGTTGAGGATGTCCTCCAGCACCAGCGGGTGCAGCGCCAGAGTGTTGCCGAGCTGCGCCAGGCGCTCCACCTCGTGCAACCCGGTGACGTTGATCCAGGTCACGCCCGGCTGGTCGCGAAACGCCCGGCATTCCTCGACCACCTGGATTTCCTTCTCCGCGGCGCCCTGCTCGTCATAATGCAACAACGTCAGGCGCGTGGCTTCGCTTTTGCGCTCGCCGATATGCACCGGCGTACCGGGCGGCAGGCCGGCCTTGCGCGAACGTTTTTGCACGACTCGGGGCATAAATTTACCTTTTCATTTCGTGAGTTGAGCGAGGTATCTCGGCGTTATTTGCGCGGAATTCGCTGCCCGCGTATTTCCCATACCTGCCATTCCTCTATAGTATCTCCAGTTTCCGGACCATGCCCACAGGTCTTCAAGGGATTTGATATGGATGCATTCCGTGCCGCGCATGCGAGCGCCCCGGACTGGCAGCGGGCCGCGAACGCCTGCCTGACCCAGCTCGGCAATATTCCGCCGGAAGCCAATCTGGGTTTTCTCTACGTCACCGACCTGCTGGCCGGCAACCTGCCGGAGATTCTGGCCTTCTTCAAGGAACAGACCGACATCCCGCACTGGGTCGGCGGCGTCAGCCTCGCGGTGTGCGCCACATCGCAGGAATATTACGACCAGCCCGCCATGAGCGTCATGCTCGCCGATTTCCCGCCGGATTCATTCCGGATTTTTCCCGCCGTCAAATCCGACCTCGCCGAATTCGCCGACGCCCAGGCGTGGTGCGAGCACGCCCACGCGCATTTCGGCGTGGTGCACGGCGACCCGCGCAATCCGAAGACGCCGTTCTTCGTCGTCGAGCTGGCCGAGGCGATGCACGACGGTTTCCTGGTGGGCGGCATCACCTCCTCGCGCGGGCCGAACTTCCAGATCGCCGACGGGCTGACCGAGGGCGGCGTCTCGGGCGTGCTGTTCTCGGACCGGGTCGCCGTCACCACCGCGCTCACCCAGGGCTGTTCGCCGCTCGGCAAGAAACACCAGGTCACCGAGTGCCAGGACAACGTCGCCATCCGCATCGACGACCGGCCGGCGCTCGATGTCTTCAAGGAGGAAGCGGGCGAACTCCTCGCGCGCGACCCGTCGCGCGCCGCCGGCTACCTGTTCGCGGGCTTCCCGATCAAGGGTTCGGACACCGGCGACTACGTGGTGCGCAACCTGGTCGGCATCGATCCGGAAAACAAGCTGCTCGCCATCGGCGGTTACCTGAACCCGGGGGACACCATCATTTTCTGCAAGCGCGACATCCGCACCGCCTATGAAGACCTGATCCGCATGCTGCACGACATCAAGGGCCGGCTCGACCGGCCGCCCCGCGGCGGCGTGTATTACTCGTGCCTCGGGCGGGGCCAGCACATGTTCGGCCAGGATTCCGAGGAGCTCAAAACCATCCGCCAGGAACTCGGCGAGTTTCCGCTGGTGGGCTTCTTTGCCAACGGCGAGATTTCGCACAACCGCCTGTACGGCTTCACTGGTGTCCTGACGCTGTTTACCTGAAGCTGCGGCGATGGAATCGGCGCTTCCGTCTCTCCTGTTCTTCGACCCCGACAGCGACGCGGCGCGCCAGCAACGAATCGCCATCAAACCGGAAGAAAAACCGAAGCAGGAAAAACGCCTGTTCTGCGCCGCCTGCCGTCATCCGGTGACGCACCAGGATGAGCGCATCCAGGTTCACGGTGGACACGAGCACCGCTTCGCCAATCCGCACGGAGTCCACTTCCGCATCGGCTGCTTTCGCGAGGCCGGCGGCTGCGCCGCGGTCGGCGCGGCGACGCTGGAATACACCTGGTTTGCAGGATACGCCTGGCGCATCGCGCTCTGCGCCCATTGCCGCGCGCACCTCGGCTGGCGCTTCGAGTCGGCGGGGGAATATTTTCACGGATTGATCATCGACCGCCTGACATCGGTCGGTTCGTCGAAAAGTCTGTAACGCAGATCAGGCCGCCGGCAATGACACGCCGGCGAATTTTTCCAGCACGTAGCCGATGCCGTAGCCGATGCCGGTGGCGATCAGGGCGATCGTCAGAAACTCGAGCCCGGAACGCCCGAGCGGCTGCCCCGCGAGCCGGCCCTTGAACATGCCGACGACGAAGAGCGTCCAGCAGGCGGCGACGGAAGCGACGATGAGGGCGACATGCAGCGGCAGGAATACGAACGGCAGCACCGGAATGACACCGCCGACGACGAAGGACAACGCCATCACCAGCGCACCTTTCACCGGATTGTTCACATCGGCGCTGCCCAGGCCCAGCACCTTCTCCTGGAACGTGGCGACGAACACCGACTTCTGCTGGTGCAGCAGCTTGACGATGCGGTAGCTGGTCTCGCGCGTGAGTCCTTCCTCGTGCAGCGCCTGCAACAGCCCCTCCTGCGCCAGATACGGCTCGCGCTCGACGAACTTCGCCTCCTTCTCCAGCTCGTGATCGAAGATTTCCTTTTCCGACTTGGATGACAGGTACGCCCCGGCCGACATGGAAAAGGCGCCCGAGAGCACCGCGGCGGTGCCGGCCATGAGGATGACGAAGCGGTTCGAGCCGGCGGCCTGCATGCCGGCCACCAGCCCGACGGTGCTGATCAGCCCGTCCTGGATGCCGAAGACGAATTCGCGGATGCGCCCCTTGGATTCGATCTGTTTGCGTTTTTCTTCGGTTGGCAGCACGTTTTTAGAACTCCTAGCTAACAATAAAACCTGAAACCACGGGGAACACGGGGGGAAACAAGTTGATCAAACCACATTCCTTGGTCTTTTTGGCGATTCCCCGTGCTCCCCGTGGTTTAGAATTTTGGTTTTCATTTTGATCAAGGCTCTTAATATTTGTGATGCAGCTCGCCGGTGGGCTCGCCGGGTTTCCAGTCGGCCGGGCACAGTCGGCCGGTGCACAGCGCGCGCAGCACCCGCAACGTCTCCTCGACGCTGCGGCCGACGTTCATGTTGCTGGCGGCGCTGTACTGGATGACGCCTTCGGGATCGATGACGTAGGTGGCGCGGATCGCCACGCCTTCCTTCGGATGCAGCACCTGATACGCGCGGCTCACGCGCTTGTCGGCGTCGCTCAGCAGCGGATAGGTGATGCCGCCCAACTCCTTGGCCCAGTCGCGGTGGCTGTCGACCGAGTCCACGCTGACGCCGTAAATGATCGCCTTTTCCCTGCCGAAGTCGCCGGCCATCTCACTGAAGCCGGTGACTTCGGTGGGACAGACGAAGGTGAAATCGGCCGGGTAGAAAAACAGCACCAGCCAGTTCCCGCGGGCCTCGCGCAGTGAGTAATCCCGGACCTTGCCCTGATGCACGCCGGGCAGGACGAAATCGGGAGCGGGGTCGGCGATGGTGAGCATGGTCCGGTCATGGTAGAAAAATCTTCTCACCGGCACAAGGATACAACTAAAGACAAAAGCCGCCTTACGGCGGCTTTTGGTCATTCAAAACCTGGATTCCCGCTTTCGCGGGAATGACGATCACTAATTAATACAACGCCGACTGAAGCGCTTCGCGGATATAAACGCTGTAGTGATCCACCAGCAGCAGCGCGAACAGCACCGCCAGGTAGTTGATCGAGTAGCGGAAGGTCTTGCGCGCGAGATCGTCGCTGTAGTTCCGGTACAAGCGCACGGCGTAATACAGGAAACCGGCGTCCAGGACCACCGCGCCGACGAGGTACAGCCAGCCGCTCATGTGCGTGGCGAACGGCATGATCGTCACCGCCACCAGCAGGATGGTATAGAGCAGGATCTGGAGCTGGGTGAACTCGCGTCCGTGGGTGACCGGCAGCATCGGGATGCCGACCTTGGCGTATTCCTTCTCGCGGTACAGCGCGAGCGCCCAGAAATGCGGCGGGGTCCACAGGAAAATGATCAGGAACAGCAGCAGCGCGTCGGGGGCGACGTGCCCGGTGATCGCGGTCCAGCCGAGCACCGGCGGCGCGGCACCGGCAGCGCCGCCGATGACGATGTTTTGCGGCGTGGCGTGTTTCAGGTACACGGTATAGATGACCGAGTAACCGATGAGCGAGATGAACGTGAGCACGGCCGTCAGCATGTTGACCCACAGCGCCAGAATGACCATCGAGGCCACACCCAGGATCAGCGCGAACAGCAGCGCTGCGCGCGTGCTGAGACTGCCGGTGGGCAGCGGCCGGCGGCTGGTGCGGATCATGCCGGTGTCGAAGCGCAAGTCGAGGATATGATTGATCGCCGCCGCCGACGCGGAGGCCAGCGCGATGCCGAGCGTGCCGAGCAGGAACGGCGCGAGCGGAAGGCCCGAGGGACTGGACAGGAACATGCCGACCACCGCGGTGAACATGATGAGCGACACCACGCGCGGCTTGGTCAGTTCGAGGTATTCGTGCGCGAGCGCGCGAAAATGGCGACGTGGCATAGTGGCCCCGACGGCGGGCGTGTCGTGTTTCATGGCAGGTTCGGACCGGACAGTCATGTGGTTCTGGGCGACCGGACCATATGATACAGGGTTATGAGGCTCAGCAGTAGCAGGGCCGCCACCGCGTTGTGCGCTACCGCCAGAACCAGCGGTAAATGCGCGATCGACTGCATGATGCCCAGAACGATTTCCGCCGTCAGGCACAGCAGCACCAGCAGCCCGTAAAACCAGAACCCCTCCCCCGCTCCGAGCCGCATCACGCGCAGCCCGAGCCAGCCGAGGTACAACAGGGCGATCAGGGCCCCGAGGCGATGCGCCATGTGGATCGCCGTGGCGGCCGGCAGATCGAGCAGCGTGCCGTCGTATTGCAGACCGATGTCGCGCCACAGGGTGAGGGCGTCGAGAAAATCCATCGGTGGCCACCACGCGCCCTGGCACGTCGGAAAATCCGGACAGGCGAGGCCGGCGTAATTCACCATCGACCAGCCGCCGAGCGCGATCGCCAACACCGCGATAACCAGCGCGAACAGTGTGCGCGGACGCAGCGAGCGCGCCGCGGGCGTCGGGCTCACCGAGCGCCAGAGTTTCTGCTCGCGCAGCACGATCCACCACAGCGCGCCGAGAATGGCCAGGCCGCCGAGCAGCTGGGTCATCATGACCAGCGGCTTGAATTGCAGGCCGAAGGTCAACGCACCGGAGAAGGCGAGCGTGAAGCTCAACAGCATGGTGGCGAGCGGGATCAGGACCTGCTGGTTGCGCTTGCGCTTTTTCAGCTGCCAGCCGAGCCAGGTCAGGCGCAACAGCAGAATCCCGAGCGCGCCGGAGATATACCGCTGCACCAGTTCTTTCCAGGCGCGCTCCTCCGGATTCCGGGCGCCCTGCCGCTCGCCGGCCTGGCCGAGATCGCGGGCGGTGGCCGGCGCGAACAGCTTGCCTTCGCATCCGGCGCCGTCGCGGCATCCGATCGGCGCCTCGGACAGGCGCGAATAGGCGCCGAAAACGACGCTCAGGTAGGAAAAAAACGCGGCCGCCAGCGCCAGGCGAAAAAATTTCGCGGACTTGCGACCGCTCAGCATGTCAGCCGATCTGCGAGATCTTCATTAGATGCGCGAGATCCTTGCGCATGCCGTTCGGGTCGGCATCCACCGGATAACTCATGACGAAGTTACCGAGCGGGTCCACGAGGTAAACGCGGTTGAGATTATCGAGCGGGCTGCCGGCCGGGAGCGCGAACTGGCGCGCAAGCCCGGCGACCTGGTCCGGCGGGCCGATGACAACGCGCGTGCGGGGATATTCGCGGACAGCGTCGCGCAGCCGGTCGAGCGCCTTGCCATCGGTCATGACCAGCACGCTCTGCGCGCGCGCGGCGTTCTCACCCTGCGCCGCGATCACCTGACGCATCTTGTACAGATTGCGCTCGCACGGGGAAAGGCATGGCGAGGCGCTGAAGGTGATCAGCGTCCACTTGCCGTGCAGCGCGCTGAAGCGCAGGGCCTTGCCATCCAGGGTCGTGAGCGCCGTGTCCTCGAGCGGGCGCGCCGGTTGCACGAGTTCACCGTAGTTATTGGTCGTGGACGGGCGCCAGCCGCTGTAATAAAGGACATAAGAGATGATCAACCCAAGCGAGAATACCAACGCCAACAAAATCAGCGTGCGACGTGACGACGCTTGAGCGGTATTGGTCATGATGGATTTTCCTCCGGCGATACCGCCTTGGCGCGGCGGTGCCCCATAAAAAGATAGATCACGACGAGTCCGGCCGCCATCATGAACCACTGGAACGCGTATCCCTCGTGCACCGCGATGCCGGCGTCGAGCCGGGCCCACTCGCGGGTGAATCCGCCGGCGGGACTGCGCGGGTCGAGCAACACCACCACCGGCTGCACCGGAAACGGCACCGCCGCCTGGTAACGCTTCATGTCCAGGTTCTGCCATACCTTCTGCCAGCTGCCACCGATCGGCTCGGGCTGGCCGAGCGTGAACACGTTCTCGGCCGGCACCGTGGCCACGCCGGTGATCTCGACCGGACCCTTGGGGGTTTCGATCGCCGGGAGGTGGGCGCGGTCGGCGCCGAGCGGAATCCAGCCGCGATTGACCAGCAGGCGCACGTCGCTCCCCGGCAGATGCAGCGGGGTGATCACGTCGTAGCCAGGCAGGCCCTGGTGCACGCGGTTGTCGAGCAGGATCTGGTAATCGGTTTCATAGCTGCCCTTCGCGACCACGCGATAGAACTGGAGTTGCTCCGGGCGCTGCACCCGGGGTTCGACCTGGATCGCCGGTCCGTCCGCGCGCGCATCGTATTGCGCCTGCAGCGCGCGTTTTTCATCGGCGCGCTGCAACTGCCAGTAGCCGAGGTACAGCAGCAGCGGCAACAGCACCGCGGTGGTGATGGTCGCCGATAACGAGGGTCGGAAATACCGTGACATGCTTATCCTTTTCCTTCAAACGGGGAGGCGCGGAAATTCACTCAGACCTCTAGTATAATGCACCGAAGCCTACCCTCTGGAATTTTCCATGCTGATCAAGATTGTTGTCCTGGTGATGCTGGCGCTCATTCTCGTGAGCCTGTTCTCGGCCCTGGTGTTCCTGTTCAAGGACAAAGGCCGCGGCCGACGCACCGCGCAGGCGCTCACCTGGCGCATCGCCCTGTCGATGACGCTGTTCCTGCTGCTGATGGCCGGATTCCATTTCGGCATCATCCCGCCGGACGGGCTGCACCTGATGCGCTGAGCACCGCGCGTCTGCGCAATCGAAAAGCAAAAAAGGCGCTGCCAAAACGGCAGCGCCTTTTTTATGCGCAGCGGTTTCGGTGCTTACAGCCAGTAGACGAAGATAAACAGGCCGAGCCACACCACGTCGACGAAGTGCCAGTACCAGGCCACCGCCTCGAAACCGAAGTGATGATCCGGTCGGAAATGACCCGCCAGGGCGCGGCCGAGGATCACCATCAGCATGATGGTCCCCATGGTCACGTGAAAGCCGTGGAACCCGGTGAGCATGAAGAAGGTCGCGCCGTAGACGCCGGTCTTGAGCGTCAGGCCGAGCTCGGTGTAGGCGTGGATGTATTCGAAGGCCTGCAGCGACAGGAACGTGATGCCGAGCGCGACGGTGAAGAACAGCCCGGTGATGAGCTGCGCGCGGTTGTCCTTGAGCAGGCCCCAGTGCGCGATGGTCACGGTCACGCCCGAGGACAGCAGGATCAGCGTGTTGATCGCGGGAATGCCCCAGGCTCCCATCGGCGAGAACTGTCCCGGTCCCGGCATGGTGCCCGCGATCACCGGGGCCAGGCCTTTGGGACCGGCAGTGGGCCAGGCCGCGTCGTAGCCGGGCCACAGCAGATCGTCGGCGCCGAGCCATTGCACCGCGAAATGACGCACGTAGAACAACGCGCCGAAGAAGGCGGCGAAGAACATCACTTCGGAGAAGATGAACCAGGCCATGCCCCAGCGGAAGGAACGATCCACCTGGACGTTATACGTGCCGGACTCGCTCTCGCCGATCACCTGCCCGAACCAGCGGATCATCATGTACACGATGATCGCGGCGCCGAGCCCCATCACCCATGGACCGGCATGGACACCGTTCATGAAAAGCACGAAACCGAGCGCCAGCGAGAAAATACCGGCCGTGGTGATGACCGGCCACGGGCTCGGATTGGGCAAGTAATAGCTACCAGTGTTCGCAGTGGACATGTTTATATCCTCGTTCTCATTTATAAAACCGTTGCCGGCTCAACCGCCGGATTTCCCCCCGGCCGGGATGTGATGCGCCGCGTGGTCCTCGTCCATCGCCATGGCCGCGCCGCCGTACTTCTGCGCCGACAGCTTGTCGGTGTTGAAGAACGAATACGACAAGGTGATGGTGTGCACGTCCCGGTCCAGACCCGTGTCGACGTAGAACCGCACCGGCATTTCGCGCGTTTCACCGGGCTTGAGGGTCTGCTGGGTGAAGCAGAAACACTCGATCTTCTTGAAGTGCGGCGCCGATTCGCCGGGCGTGACGCTGGGAATGGCCTGCCCGGTGATCTGTTCCTGGGCCAGGTTGTGCACCAGATATTTCACTTCGGCGGTCTCGCCCGGATGCAGTTCCAGCTTTTTCGTAAGCGGCTGGAACTCCCACGGCAGCCCGCTCGTGGCCAGGCCGGTAAACTCCACGGTCACGGTGCGGCTCGTGTCCACCGGTTGCGCGACAACCGCCTGGGCGTCGATGCGTTCGGTCTTGCCGTTGAGCCCGAAGGTCTTGCACATGAGCTCGTACATCGGCGCGAGCGCGTAGCCGAAACCGAACATCGCCAGCGTCACCACGCCCAGGATCAGCGCCAGGCGGCGGTTGTTCCGTTTCGTGTCCTTGCGCGTCGTCATGCGTGACGCCCTACGAATGCGAGTACGTACAGGATTACGACCAGCAACAGCAGCGCCGCTACCGTGAGACGGATGCGACGCTGCTGGCGGTCTTTATCGGGCGCGGCCTGTGCCATCGTGGTTATCGACGAACGTTACTTGATCTTGGGCGCCACCGCGAAGCTGTGGTACGGAGGCGGTGAGGGCAAAGTCCATTCCAAGCCGTCGGCACCGTCCCAGACCTTGTCGGTCGCCTTGGCGCCGCCCTTCATGGTCTTGATCGCGACGTAGAAGAAGAGCAGCTGCGAGGTGATGGTGAAGAACGCCCCCACCGTGGACCACTGGTTGAACTCGGTGAACTGCAGCGCGTAATCGGGGATGCGCCGCGGCATGCCGGCAAGCCCGAGGAAGTGCTGCGGGAAGAACGTCAGGTTGAACCCGATCGTAGTGAGCCAGAAGTGCCACTTGCCGAGGGTCTCGTTGTACATGTGGCCGGTCCACTTCGGCAGCCAGTAATAGATGGCGCCGAACAGTCCGTAAACGGTGGCACCGAAAATCACGTAGTGGAAGTGGGCCACGACGAAGTAGGTGTCCTGGTACTGGAAGTCGGCCGGGGTGATGGCGCACATGATCCCCGACAGGCCGCCGATGGTGAACGTGAACACGCCGCCGATGGCCCACAGCATCGGAGTCTCGAAGGTCATGGAGCCGCGCCACATGGTCGAGATCCAGTTGAACACCTTCACGCCCGTGGGCACCGCGATCAGCATGGTGGCGTACATGAAGAACAACTCGCCGGCCATCGGCATGCCCACGGTGTACATGTGATGCGCCCAGACGATGAAGGACAGGAACGCGATCGAGGCGGTGGCGTAGACCATCGAATCATAGCCGAACAGCGGCTTGCGCGCGAAGGTCGGGATGATCTGCGAGAACACGCCGAACGCCGGCAGCACCAGGATGTACACCTCGGGGTGGCCGAAGAACCAGAACACGTGCTGCCACAGCACTGGATCGCCGCCGCCGGCAGCGTCAAAGAAGTGCGTGCCGAAGTGGCGGTCGGTGATGAGCATGGTCACCGCGCCGGCGAGCACCGGCATCGCGGCGATCAGCAGGAACGCGGTGATGAGCCAGGTCCACGCGAACATCGGCATTTTCATGAGCGTCATGCCGGGCGCGCGCATGTTCAGGATCGTGGCGATGATGTTGATCGAACCGAGGATGGACGACATGCCCAGCAGGTGGATCGACAACAGCGTGAAGTCGGTGCCCATGCCGCCCTGCACCGAGAGCGGCGGGTACAGCGTCCAGCCGCCGCTCGGGCCGCCGCCGGGCATGAACAGCGA
>Ga0153916_10004055_pt1 | contig 11014 bp, 12 predicted proteins | sample Opewatmetagenome_FD_109642 | JGI IMG/M metagenome (GOLD analysis project Ga0153916, IMG submission 109642) | Freshwater wetland microbial communities from Ohio, USA - Open water 3 Core 3 Depth 4 metaG | ecosystem: Environmental > Aquatic > Freshwater > Wetlands | place: USA: Ohio, Lake Erie...
AGCACGTTATCCCCCGTGACGTGCCCATACTGGTCGTTGATGGCTTTAAATTTGTCGACATCCATCAGAGCCAATGAAAGCGGGATTTCTTTCAAGCTGGCCTTGGCTTGTGCCAGGACTTTACAGAATTGTTCCAGGAATGCCTTGCGGCTAAAAAGCCCAGTCAGATCATCCTTTTGTTGTGAATCTGGGTTAACCATCCCAGCCTCCTTAGATTGAATTGTTATATAATATGTTAATATATTATCATGTAATATTATTATTGTCAATTACAACGCTATATTAGCTGTTATAAATAATCACCGACTCTATTCACACTGCGTGTTTAACCTTCCTATCTATTCAATTCCATTCCCCCATTTTGGCTGGCATGGTAAGATTAATACCATCCTGTAAAGAGGTTTTTTTATGCGAAGATGGGCGTTTCTTATACTATTAATCCTTTCCATGCTGCTTCCTCTCGGAGTGCATGCACAGACCCCGCTTGTATTAAGTTCATTGCAAATTGGAATCTGGCCTGAGTACGATAAGCCAAGCGTGCTGGTCATTTACCAGATGACACTTTCAACCACCACCTACCCGGCTGATGTATCATTACGCATTCCAATCGCTGTCGGTGACCCCTGGGCAGTCGCAGTTCGCCAGCCGGATGGTACCCTAGTTAATGTCAATAAAACCCGTCAGGTAGTTGGAGATTGGGCAATCATCAACTTCACATCCACTGCGCCTGAAGTGCAGCTTGAATATTATGATCCGGGATTGACGAAAGATGGCAATGCCCGCCATTATACGTACGTCTGGCCTGGAGATTACGCCGTAACTCAATTGTCGATCCAGGTTCAACAACCTTCAGGAGCTACTGATATGCGGATTTCACCCAGCCTGGGTGCTGGGGTGGTTGGCAGTGATAATCTAACTTATTACACTCAGGATATTGGTGCCATCCCCACTGGTCAAAATTTCCAAATAACAATCGATTATCAAAAATCGAACGATGCGTTGAGTGCAGAAAATTTGCCAGTCGAACCCAGCGCGCCTATCCCCCAAGGTGCAGCTTCGGATCTTAACCTCTCTGCCTGGCTACCATGGATATTAGGCATTTTAGGAGCAGGGTTGATCATCGGTGGCATTGTATGGTTTTGGCATACAGGCAGGCAACGACCTCCAGCTCGTTCCCCGCGCCGGCGCTCGAGAGCTGAATATCTTCAGCCGGACGTGAGTTCCGCCTCAGTTGAGGCTGCGGTTTACTGTTCCCAATGTGGTAAGCGTGCCCTGCCGGGCGATCAATTCTGCCGTTCCTGCGGAACCCCGATTCGTAGTAAATAGCTCTAGTGTCAGCATCAATACATGATCAGGGTTGGTTCTCACCCTGATTGCTTCCTCATTCTCACCCTATTATTGGCAATATCTCACCCTGTATTAATCTACTCATGTAAAAATCTATTTGCGTCGATTCTCTGCGCCTACCTTTTAAAGGAGAGTTTTTAATGGAACAAGCTGTTGAAGCGCGCCCCAGGTTTGGCGGCCGGATAAAATTTATTATTGGCGGCTTGCTGATCATCACTGCAATTGCATATCTGATCATCTCGTCCACCAAAGCCAATGCCCAGTATTTCTTCACTATCGATGAATTAATATCGCGTGGTAAATCCATGGTTGGTCAAAATGTGCGCATATCAGGCGCGGTACTTGGCGATTCCATCCAATACGATCCCCAGGCTCTCTCCCTGAATTTCACGATTGCCAACGTCCCTGCGGATAATAAATTGATCGAAGCCCAGGGCGGTCTGGCAGCCGTTTTACATGCTGCGGTAACTGACCCCTCCCGGACGCGCATGCAAGTTGTCTATCTTGGTCCCAAACCTGACCTTCTACGGGATGAAGCCCAGGCCATTATGACGGGTCATATCGGCGAAGATAATATCTTCTATGCCGATGAGCTGTTGTTGAAATGCCCGACCAAGTACGAAGAAGCAGTCCCAAGCCAGGTAGCACCATAATTACTGGAATAATACATGATTGCTAACCTTGGTTATGGCACGCTCATCATCACCTTTTTAGTTTCAATTTACGGTGCCATTGCAGCATATATTGGGGCACGCAAGAATCAACCCTCCTGGGTGGATAGTGCGCGCAATGCTATGCTGCTCACCTTCCCTCTCCTGACCATCACGGCTCTCAGCATCATTTACCTCCTGATCAGTGGTCATTATGAAGTCCAATATGTGACCGAGGTGTCGAGTAGCAGTATGCCCATCTATTTACGGGTAACTGCGCTCTGGGGCGGGCAAGCTGGATCGTTGATCTTTTGGTCATGGTTGATGTCTGCTTTTGCTACTGCCGTCACCCTGCGTAAATGGGACCGTGACCGCGAATTCCTCCCCTGGGTCATCCTGGTTTCCCTTGTCACCCTGGCATTCTTCCTTATCCTTAGCATCTTCGTGGAGAATCCTTTTGTAACCTTCTGGCAATCTGCGACGGGGAATATCACTACTGCCATGTTCCAACCCGCCGGGACAACGCTCTATATTCCGCAGGATGGTAACGGACTGAATCCACTCCTGCGCCATCCCGGTATGATTTTCCACCCACCCATGCTGTATTTGGGCTTTGTAGCCTTTGTGATCCCGTATGCTTTTGCCATGGCAGCCTTGATCACCGGTCGTACGGATGATCGCTGGATTCGCATCACCCGCCGATGGACACTTGTGGCATGGCTTTTCTTATCCTTGGGTCTTTTGCTTGGCATGCGTTGGGCATACGATGTTCTGGGTTGGGGAGGATACTGGGCTTGGGACCCGGTCGAAATCGCCGCATTTATGCCCTGGCTCACTGGTACCGCGTTCCTGCATTCAGTGATGATTCAAGAAAAACGCGGTATGCTCAAACAATGGAATATGGTGCTCATCATCCTGACCTATGACCTGGTGATTTTTGGAACCTTCCTCACCCGCTCAGGCGTATTATCTTCCGTGCACGCTTTTGCTCAAAGTGCCATTGGACCATTATTTTTTGCCTTTATCGGTCTGACCTTTGTGGCCTCACTATCGCTTTTGAGTCGCCGCTGGAATGATCTTAAATCAGGGGTTGAGATGACTTCCTGGTTTTCACGTGAAGCTCTCTTCCTGCTCAATAATCTTCTTTTTGTCGGTATTTTCGTGGTCTGTTTTTGGGGGGTGATCTTTCCGGTAATCTCCGAGGCAATGGGCATAGTGGGGCAAAAGATACCCACCCTGGCTGGAGTCTTCACCGGCCAGAAGGTCACAGTCGGTCCACCTTATTACGAGCGTGCCACCGGTCCACAATTTGCTGGATTGCTACTTTTAATGGGAATTGCACCTCTCTCAGCCTGGACCTATTCCACCCGCAAAACTCTCAGCAATGCAATCTGGAAGCCCTTAGTAGCTTCTTTGGTGGTGGTGGCAGTGCTTTGGATAACCGGCACCCGCACCTGGCCTGCCCTGGTCGGTTTTGGGTTGTGTGCCCTTGTCACCTTGGTCACCTTGTTCGAATTTTGGCGTGCCACCTGGGCTCGTCACAAAACTCACGGAGAAAACCTGCTCCAGGCACTCTGGAACATGGCTGGTAAGAATCGACGCCGTTATGGTGGATACATTATTCACATTGGTGTAGTTTTGATGGCACTAGGGATTATCGGCATTGAGCTGTTTCAGACTGAAACCCAAGGCACGATTCCCCAAGGCGGTCAGATCAGCCTCGGGCAGTACACCGTTCAGTTCGACTCATTATCGGTCTTCAACACTACGGATGGGCGCAATGTAGCTCGTGCCGTAGTGAGCGTGTATAAGAATGGCAAGTATGTGGGTGAGCTCCACCCACGCCGTGATTATTACTATGAGTCGCAACAACCCATGACCATCGCGGGTGTGCGCAGTAATATGGAAGATGACTTGTACGTAATCCTGGTTGACTGGCAGCCTTTATCCACCACTGGCGCAACTTTCAAGATATACCATAATCCCCTCGTCAACTGGCTGTGGCTGGGTGGGTTCGTTTTCATCCTGGGTACACTCGTAGCTTCCTGGCCGGATAAAGAACCCGAGCTGGTTGTCCTTCGAAAAGCTGTTCCCGCCGTGATTAAAGCATGATTGGATCATGATGTTTAAAAAAAGTTCGCTTGCAATTTTACTGACTCTGCTGTTTGATTTGTTGGTGGTGGGTGTCGTTTCTGCTCAGCAGCCCACCCCCTCCGATGACCAGGTCAATGCGATTGCCAAGCAGCTCTACTGCCCGGTATGCGAAAACATTCCGTTGGACGTTTGCCCAACCACTGCCTGTGCCCAATGGCGTGAATTGATCCGTCAGAAGCTTCAGGAAGGCTGGACAGAGCAGCAGATCAAAGATTATTTCGTTCAGCAGTATGGAGCGCGCGTCTTGGGCACACCACCACCCAAAGGGATTAATTGGCTGGTATATCTGGTTCCGCCCGTGGCCATCCTGGCAGGCATATATGTCCTTTACCATGCTTTTCGGTCCTGGAAGCGCCCCGCTCAGCAAGCAGACCTCCCACCCTCCCCTTCTCAAGCACCTGCGGAAACGAATCCTGCGCAGGATGAATATATCAAACGATTGGAAGATGAAGTACGTAAACGTTAAGATTCTGTAAATTATATGAACGAGATATCAACCAGTCCAACTGAAAAACCTCAACCAAAGGTGCTTCCTCGCTGGGGGCGGTTTCTTGCCTGGGTGGGGTTATTTGCTTTGCTGGTTATCGTCGCTATGGTATTGCTCCGCAATCAGCAAGGTCCCGTGGCAGTAGGTCAAAAACCTCCCGCCTTTACCCTTACCACCTTCGATGGGCAGCAGTTTGGACCCAAAGAAATGGCGGGAAAAGTGGTCTTGGTGAATTTCTGGGCTTCATGGTGCAAGCCATGTGAACAGGAGGCACCTGACCTAGAAGCAGCCTGGCGTTATTACCAACCGCGTGGGGATGTGCTCTTCTTGGGAATAGCCTGGACAGATACTGAATCTGCCTCGCTGGCTTATATCAAGAAGTTTGATATCACCTATCCCAATGGACCTGATCTTGGAACTACAATTTCCCAGGCTTACCGTACGACAGGGGTCCCTGAAACCTACATCATCGATAAAAACGGCAATCTGGCTTCGCTTAAGCTAAGTCCCTATTCATCCTTGGCTGAGATCCAGGCTGCCATCGACCCTCTGCTGGGTCCATAATCCACTATGAATTGTGAAATCTGATCATGGATATTGGTTCAATTTTTCTCATCCTCGCCCTATTGATCCCTATAGTGATCTATATTAGCCGGCCGCTCATGGAGCGCAGTTCCACCTCCGGCAATCATCCCGTGCACGATATCTCCGACCTGCTGGCTGAACGCGACCATGTGGTTGCCACCATTCAAGAATTAGATGATGATTATTACCTGGGTAAGATTCCCTCAGATAATTACCCCGCCCAGCGGCTCACTCTGCTGCAGAATGGGGCTGAGATTCTGCGCAAAATTGACGACCAGCAGGTGGTTCCAGCCAGTATGACTGCCGAGGACCGTCTGGAAGCAGCTATCGTAGCTCATCGCCTTACCCTCGATACGATCCATTCCCCTGTCAGAAAGAACGGGAATGCTATCCCACCAGTCCCGGATGATGACATCGAGCAGAAAATTGCATCCCGGCGGCGTTCCATGCAGGGATAGGCAGGTGGTTTCTGTCCAAAATGTGGTCGTCCAGTTCAAGAATCTGATCGCTTCTGCCCACGATGTGGCGCTACACTAGCTTGACCTTCTATTCTATATCTGAGAGTTGATATGCCTAGATTTCCCGGATTTATCCTTCTCCTCGTCCTGGCAGCTTTACTATCTGCCTGTTCCTTTTCGCTGGCAGCCGATGTTACTCCACCGCCAGGTTCAGAACTTCCAGCCTCCACGCAACCGGCTCAGGCTGTCGCTGCCAGCCCTGTTTTCCCGATTGTTCCACCAGACCTTGTGAATGGACAGCAGCTCTATAAACAGGAATGCACCCAATGCCATGGCGCACGAGGGATGGGGGATGGTCCTCAAGCAGCCCAATTATCGGTGCCAGTGGCAACTCTCGGGTTATCTGATTTTGCCCGCCAGTATTCACCGGCTGAATGGTATACCGTCGTTACACAGGGGAATATGGAAAAATTCATGCCCGCCTTTGCTAATCTGACCGATCGTCAGCGCTGGGACGTGGTTGCTTATGCCATGAGCCTGAGTGCTCCTGATAGTTTGGTCAGCCAGGGCAAAGCCCTCTATGAGCAAAAATGTGTTACCTGCCATGGCCAATCTGGAAACGGGGATGGCCCAGATACGTCCAATTTATCCACCCATCCCAAAAATTTTACCGACCAGGCATTCATGGCACAAAGCTCCTCAGCCAGCCTTTATCAGGCAATTTCCGCAGGCATCACACCAGATATGCCTGCCTACACGGGTACACTGGACGACAATCAGCGCTGGGCACTCACCGCTTATCTTCGCTCATTGACCTTTGCCGTTCCAAAATCCACAGGAAATACTTATCCTGCCCCCTCAGCTATCGCGACTGCAAAACTAACCTCCAATGCCTACCCCTTAGCTGAAGCATCTCCAAATCCCGTCCTCACCCAAACCCCTCAGTTGAGCTTGACCGCTGAGGTCACCCCAACGGTGACTTTTCTCGGTTCTGTCACAGTTCAGTTGATTAATGGTTCTGGTGGAGATTCACCCTCGGATGCTCCGGTCACATTGTATGGTTTCGATAACATGCAAAACACATATTCTGAGACGCTCACCACCGGGGAAAATGGAGTTTATACCTTTACCAATGTCATCATGCCCGAAGGTAGGGCCTTTCTGGCGGGTACCGATTACGCCTCTGGCACCTATGGCTCAGACATCGTGTCCGTTGATCCAAATACCCCAAATTTGAATTTGCAGATTACCGTCTATGATTCAACGACAGATGTTTCATTATTAACCACTGACCGGGTTCACATTTTCTTCGATTTTACCGATCCTCAAAATGTCCAGGTTATTGAAGTCTTCATTATATCGAATCCAACCAGGCAATCTATAGTAGCTCCAACCCAAGATGGCACGGTCGTCACCTTCCCCTTACCTCAAGGATATACCAACCTGCAATTCCAGGAAGGTGAGCTTGGAATTCGCTACATGGAAGTATCACAGGGTTTCGCTGATAAAATGACCGTCAACCCCGGTGTGGGTAAGTACCAGGTCATATTTGCTTTTCAGTTGCCTTATGATCGCAAGCTGAACTTCGTCCAGCCCATGTTCATTCCAACCAGTGCTGTGGTTGTTTTAGTGCCGGACAATGGTGTTAAAGTTGATAGCACTATGCTCCAAGATGGAGGCACACAAGATATTAGTGGTAGCACGTACCGCATGTATAACGGCAGCAGCCTGATTGCCGGAAGCTCGCTCAAGTTCACCCTATCTGGCAATCCCAAGAAGTCTACAACCTCGATCTTCACCCAGGGAACGATGCAAAACATGGCGATTGGGTTGGGTGTGTTTGGTCTCGCACTTGTTCTAGCCGGCTTGTGGTCATTCCGCCGGTACCAGAGAAAGCTGGCGTTGCAAAGATCCCTTGATGGCATGGACACGGCAGCCTCACCAATCGAAGTATATGCAACCCCGGAAGACGAGAGCACCTTGATGGATACCATCATCGCCTTGGATGACCAATATCACGCCGGGAACCTGCCTGAAGAGGCTTATCTTGAACGCAGGGCGGTCCTGAAGGAAAAACTTAGAAAGTTGGAACAGGGATAACTTATTGGGGACGACTTCGCCTCATTTTTATGATGATCACAGTCCGAAAACTCGTTAAACGCTTCGGTTTGAAGCCCGTTCTCCGGGGCATGGATTTCTCTGTTGAACCAGGTGAATTCGTCGCTTTGTTGGGTCCAAATGGTGCCGGCAAGACGACCTTTTTACGCATCCTCTCCTCACTTTCCCGCCCTACTTTGGGCAGTGTGAGCATCGCTGGGTATTCCTTGCCTGGTCAGGCAGCTGCTGTCCGGCGCAGACTGGGCGTGGTATCCCATCTTCCCCTCCTGTATGGAGATTTGACTGCCGAGGAAAATCTTCGTTTCTATGCCCTCATGTATAACGTCGCACACGCAGAAAAGCGTATTTCAGCCGTTCTTGATATGGTAGGCTTGTCATCTCGCCGGCGTGATCTGGTGCGTACCTTCTCACGCGGGATGCAGCAGCGCCTGGCAATTGGGCGAGCCGTCCTGCATGACCCCGAAGTTATGCTTTTCGATGAGCCTCATACGGGCTTGGACCAGGATGCGTGTCAGATGCTGGACACCGTCCTTCGCGAAGTTGCTGCCCGCGGCCGGACAGTGGTGATGACCTCACATGATTTAACCCGCGTGGCCGACCTTGCCTCGCGTTTTGATGTCCTGTCTCGCGGTGTCATTACCGCTTCCGTCCAGCGCTCACAGATGGACCCCAACAATCTGCTGGCATTTTACCGGCAGGCGATCGTCGAGGCGTAAGCATGCAGCCCATCCCTCAGACCGAAAACCAGGTAAGGCTAAAAGAGCCATCTTTGGGCGTTGCTCAATTCATCCGTTCCCTTTCTGCCATCATTTGGAAAGACCTGGCGGCCGAGTTACGCAGCCGCGAATTGCTGTCTGCCATGCTTGTCTTCGCGCTTTTGGTCATTCTGATTTTTAACTTCTCTTTAGAATTGGATGCTCAAGCCCGCTCCACCGTCACCGCGGGTGTATTGTGGGTCACCTTTGCTTTCGCTGGCACCCTTGGGCTCAACCGCTCTATGGCCATGGAAAAAGATCGTGGTTGTTTGGATGGGCTGCTCTTGGCACCGGTTGACCGCAGTGCCATTTACTTCGGCAAAGCCATTGGTAATCTGATCTTTATGCTCATCGTGGAAGTGATTGTGTTACCTGTTTATAGCGTGCTTTACAGTGTCAATCTCTTCAAGCCGGGTTTGCTGTTGGTCATTCTCCTGGGTTCGATTGGCTATGTGGCTGTAGGCACATTACTATCCAGTATGGCGGTACAAACCCGCACCCGCGATGTCTTGCTGCCAATTCTGCTTTTCCCTTTGGTCATCCCCGTCTTGATTGCTGCGGTTAAAGGGAGTACTGGTTTTCTTCAGGGCGCGCAGGCCGTTGATATCCGTCCCTGGATTAATCTGCTTATCGTTTATGATGTGATTTTCGTTGCAGTGGCTTTTATGGTGTTTGACTATATTGTAGAGGAGTAACTCATGGAATCTAAGCCTCGAATGTTGGCTATCCTTGATATCGTCACCATTCTTTTGTTTATCACTGCCGTCGCTATGGTTTTCTTATATGCCCCACTGGAAGCCGTTATGGGTCAGGTACAGCGCGTGTTCTATTTTCATGTTGCCAACGCCTGGGTGGGGATGTTGGGTTTCCTGGTTGCTGCCATTGCTGGAGTGGCTTTTCTGCGCAAAGGCGACCGCAAATGGGATGTTGTCGGGATGGCTGCCGTCGAGATCAGTTTTGTTTTCTTCTTTATCGCCATCGTCTCTGGGTCGATCTGGGCCCGCGGCTCTTGGGGCACCTGGTGGACGTGGGACCCACGCCTGACCACTGCTGCCATTGTCGAGCTGGTATACGCTGCGTACCTCATGCTGCGCCAGGGTATAGAAGACCCCGACCGGCGCGCCCGCTTTGGCGCTGTCTATGCCATCCTAAGCTTCATCAGCGTTCCCCTCACCTTTATTTCGATCCGTATCTTTCGCACCATTCACCCGGTCATTATTGGCAGTGGTGCTGCCGGTGCTGAGGGTAGTTTCGATATGACCCCCAAGATGCTGCAGACCTTCATGTTCAGCCTGTTCACCTTCTCCTTCATCTTCGCCGACTTACTTTGGCATCGCATCCGCCTTGGCCAGCTGGCGGACAAAACCGAGAATCTTAGATTAAAAGTACTCCAGTAAGAGTATTCAATAGGAGTCCTGCCTATGCTTTCCTCAATCCTTCAACAAGCACCTGCTGAGACCACCCGCTATATGGTTGCAGGTTATTCGGTGATATTCAGTGTTATTTTCCTGTACATTGTAAGTCTTATTGTTCGCCGCCGTAACCTCAAGCGCGATCTGGAAATTCTTGATGAGATGGAGCTAAAGGAAAAATGAACTTCAATCAACCTTCTCCCGACCCAGTCACCACCATCCAGGCGGATACGGCTTGTGGTGCCAGGGTCATGATCACCCCCCACACTCCCTTTATTCATTTTCGGGATGAAATCGTCTATTTCTGCGGTGAAGATTGTAAGCAGCTGTATGATGAAGATCCATTAAACTCTTGCATGGCAGACCGTCTTTTCTCAGGAAAATAATCAACTTCCCGGAAGCTTATACTCATCATAGCTAACCCGGGAAGTTTTTATTTAAACGAAGGCGGTCATATTGGTCAGTAATCAGGTACAATTGTATTTTACACCAAGGACATGCACAGTACCCCTGGTCTATCTTGAGTAGGTTGGATGGAGGAGATACGCCTGGAAGAATTGCGCTTGGGTAATCATAGCCGGGTTTGTGTAATCGGTGGCGGACCTGCAGGAAGTTTTGCTGCCCTGCATTTACAGCACCTCAATCAGCTCTATGGTCTTCATTTGGAGGTGTTGATATTCGAGCCGCGCGATTTCACCAGACCCGGTCCCGCAGGTTGTAATCGTTGCGCTGGCATCCTTTCTTCCCGGTTGTGGGGAAATCTTTTCGAGCTTGGTTTATCGATACCAGATGACCTTATCCAGGCGGATCTAAAATCCTATAACATTCACCTTGACCATCAATCGATCCACCTCGAACGCCCGGATCCTTCCCGCAGGATTGTGAGTGTCTATCGGGGTGGCGGTCCACGTCATGTTCACACTGGCCCCGAAGCCAGTTTTGACCAATTCCTGCTTACCCAGGCAATCAACCGTGGAGCAGTCCATATCCCTCGCCGGGTGCGTGAAGTCAGGTGGGATGGACGACCTGTAGTGTACACTGCAACGGA
>Ga0153916_10004056_pt1 | contig 11012 bp, 7 predicted proteins | sample Opewatmetagenome_FD_109642 | JGI IMG/M metagenome (GOLD analysis project Ga0153916, IMG submission 109642) | Freshwater wetland microbial communities from Ohio, USA - Open water 3 Core 3 Depth 4 metaG | ecosystem: Environmental > Aquatic > Freshwater > Wetlands | place: USA: Ohio, Lake Erie, Old...
ACGGTCGCCAGCGCCGACTTGAGAGCCGTGTGGATCTGGTCGTACTGCTCGCGCGCGATCAGGCCGCCCTGCACGAGCTTCTTGTAACGCTCTTCCTCCACGCGCGCGTTGTCGGCCTGCGCCTGGTCGCGCGCGAGGTTGGCCTCGGCCTGCGCGATGGCCGCCTGGTGCTGGGCCATGGTCGCCTGCGCCTGCTGGAGCGCCGCCTCGAAGGGCCGCGGGTCTATCGTGAAGAGGAGCGCGCCCGCCTTGACGTCCTGGCCCTCCTTGAATTGGACCTGGAAGATCTGTCCGCTGAGGATTGAGTACACGGACACGGTCGAGGAGGCCTGCACGTTGCCGATGCCCTCGATCACCACCGGGACGTCGCGGGTCTCGACGGTGGCCGCGGTGACGGGCACGGCCGGCGCGCGTGGCTCCGTCTTGGCCTTGGCGTCACCGTCGGTCCTGGAGCAGGCCGCCAGGGCAAGGATGGCGACGGAGAGCGCAAGCGCCGCGGCGCGCCGGAGCATCATCACCGGGCCTCCGCGGGCTGGCGCCGCCGTGCCGGCCTCAAGCCGTCGGCAAGCCGCCGGAGGAAGGCGGCGTGCCGCGTCACGAAGGCGCGGTCCGTCGGCCCGAGCCCGGTCAGCAGGCGGGTGAACTGGGGGAAGGCCGCCGGGAACGTGGTCAGCGCGGCCATCGCGAGCAGGAGGTGTCCGGGATCGACGTCGGCGCGGAGCAGGCCGCGCACCTGCCGCTCGCGCACCTGCCTCACACCCTCCCGGAAGGTGCCGCGGCGCTCTGTGTCCCCACTTACCGCTCCGTCGGCCGAGCCGAGCGCTTCCCACTCCATGAGCCGCACCCAGTCACGGTCCCGGCAGGCTGCGTCGAACCAGAACGCCAGGCTCTCGGCGGCGTCGTCCGGGGCCGTCACGGCCCACGCGGACCGCTCGCGCACCTTGCGGGCGAGGATCTCGCGGAAGAGATGCGCCTTGTTCCCGAAGTAATGGTAGAGCATCCGCTTGTTGATGCGCGCCCGCCGCGCGATGCGGTCCACGCGCGCCCCGGCGAAGCCCTTGTCGGAGAACTCCCTGAGCGCAGAGGCGAGAATGCGCTCCCGGGTCCGCTCCGGGTGGTGCCCGACGGGGTGCTGGCGGGGCCGAAGCAGGGAGACCGTGGTCATGGCTAAAGTAACCATTTAGATAATAACAGGGCATCCCGCGCCGCGCAAGGAGCCCGGCTGCCTTCACACTTCTTTACACGCGGCACACACGGCCTTGACGGGCGAGAGTGATAGGGTATCTGTATGCCGCACCGCACGGCCGCGCTCCTCATCGACGACGATGCCCGCCTGGGCGCCCTGGTGGCGGAATACCTCGGGAAGCACGAGATCGACGTCACCACGGCCGGCGACGGGCAGCGCGGCCTGGTCGCGCTCCACAAGAGCCGCCCCGACCTCGTCCTGCTGGACCTGATGCTGCCCGGCATGGACGGCCTCGAGGTCTGCCGTAAGATCCGCGCGACGGCCGAGTGGGCCCGCCTGCCCGTGATCATGCTGACGGCCAAGGGCGAGGACGTGGACAAGGTGGTCGGCCTGGAAGTCGGGGCGGACGACTACCTCGCCAAGCCCTTCAACCCCCGCGAGCTCCTGGCGCGGATCCGCGCCGTGCTGCGGCGCACGAGCCCCGCCGCGCCGCCGCCGCGGCTGCGGGTGGGACGGCTCGAGCTCGACTTCGCCGCGCGAGAGGTGACGGTGAACGGCAAGCGGCGTGTGCTCACCCACCACGAGTTCGAGCTTCTCGCCACGCTCGCGCGGGCGCCCGGCCGCGTGCTCTCGCGCGAGCAGATCCTCGAGGCGCTCAAGGGCCAGGCCGAAGCGTTTGACCGCTCGATCGACGTCCACATCGCCAAGCTCCGCGCCAAGCTCGAGACCGATGCTAAGGAGCCGCGATACATCAAGACCGTCCGCGGCGTCGGCTACATGCTCGCCCGCGAGACCGACTGAAATGCGCAGGCTCTTCGCGCGAATCTACCTCCACTTCCTGGGGGTGCTGGTGGTGGTCGCGATCGCGGCAAGCCTTGTCTTCGCCTTCACCGCGCGCGGCGCCTTCGTCCGGGAATCGGCCTGGCGGACGTCGCGGCACGTGGGCAGGCTGGTGAGCGAGGTCTTCCGCGATCAGCCGGCGCTCACGCGCCGGGTGAAGCAGCTCCACGACGAGCTCGAGATCGACATGGTGGTGCGCGACCTCGACGGGCGCGTCCTCGCCGCCGCGGGCGCCGAGCCGCCCGCCTTCACCGCCGAGGAGTTCGGCCAGGCCCGAGGCGGCCGGCGCATCGTGCACCCAACCCCGGCCTGGTCGACGGTCGGACCGGTGCACGAGCCGGGAACGCGCGTTGTCATCGGCACGGTCGTGAGCGCGGCGAAGCGGCGCCCCCTCTGGGCCGCCTTCACGCGCCCCGCCTTGATCCTGAGCCTTTTCCTCGTTCTCATCGCAGTCGCGTCCGCGCTCCTCGCCCGCCGCATTTCGCGCCCCGTGGAGCGGCTGACCGAGGCGGTGCGGCGGCTGGGCGCGGGTAACCTCGCCGTCCGCGTGCCGATCAGCCCGCGGAATGGCGCGGACGAACTCTCCGAGCTGACGCGGGCCTTCAACGACATGGCCGAGCGCATCGAGCGGCTGGTCGCGGGGCAGAAGGAGCTCATGGCCAATGTCTCTCACGAGCTCCGCTCGCCGCTGACGCGGATCCGCGTCGCGCTCGAGCTCCTTCCGCGCGACGGCGGTGCCGACGCGCGGCTCAAGGACGTGGAGGCGGACCTGGACGAGCTCGAGCGGCTGATCGAAGACGTGCTCACGACCTCGCGGCTCGAGGCGACGGGCGTGCCGTCTCGCCTGGGGCTGGTGGACGCGCGCGAGGTCCTCATGGACGTCGCGGAGCGCGCCGCCGGCGATCCCCGGCTGGCTGCCGGCGCCGTGCGGGTGGCCTCGGGTCCCGTGATCGAGCTCACGGCCGACCGCGCGCTGCTGCGGCGCGCGCTCTGGAACCTCGTGGACAACGCGGCCAAGTACGGCGCCCCGCCCATCACGCTCCGGGCCGAACAGCACGGAGACCACGTGGCGCTATCGGTCACGGACCGGGGCGACGGCATAGCGCCGGCGGAGCGCGAGCGGGTCTTGGCGCCCTTCTACCGGCTCGACATGGCGCGCACACCGGGCGAGGCATCGGGCGGTTTCGGCCTCGGCCTGACGCTGGCCAGCCGCGTGGCCCAGGTCCACCACGGCGCCATCACCATCGGCCCCGCCGAGACGATCGAGGGGACCGAGCACGGCTGCCGGGTGACGCTGACGCTCAGAACCGCGCCAGCGGGAGTACGACAGGGGCAAGGCAGAGGAGAAGGACTGTGAAAACATCAGCTGCCGCGATTGCGACGGTCTTGGTGCTGTTCCTGGCTGGCGCCGCTCAGGCTCAGCCCCAAAGCCCTCCAATGCGACCCGACCCGCGGGGCGGCATCAGCGGCCCCGGGTTCAGGAGACCTCCGCTCCCGACTCGGCCCGCGTCCTTCGTCCGGCCGCCGTTCTTTGGCGGCATCCCTTCTTCTTCGGCTCCGGGCTCATCGCCCCATCCCCCGTAGCCGCCGTCCCTTCGACGTACGTCTATAGCTACCCGACCCCGGTCTATGTCCCGTATCCGGCCTACGGTCAGTCTCAACCGCAATACTGGGCCTACTGCCGGAGCGCGCACGGTTACTACCCGTACGTCGCTGAGTGCCCCGGAGGATGGCTGCCGGTCCTGCCGACATCGACGCCGCCTCCGGCGCGGGCTTCGGACGACACCGAGCGTGAGCTCAGGCAGGCGCCGGCCGGCGGCATGCCGATCGAGGAGATTCGCGAGCGGATTGCGCGCTCGCGGGCGAACTAGAGCAGCTTCAGCATCGTCTCCGCGTCGCTCACCTCGAACTTCCCCGGCGCCTCCACGTTGAGCGCCTTGACCACTCAGAGGAGCACGCCTTCGTGGCGAAGGAGCCACTGCTTGCGCGGGAGCCCGCCCGCGTAGCCCGTGAGCGACGCGTTGCTCCCGATCACGCGGTGACACGGGATCACGATGGCCACGGGGTTACGCCCGTTCGCGAGCCCGACCGCGCGCGAGGCCGTGGGCCGCCCGATCGAGGCGGCGAGCTGGCCGTAGGTGCGCGTGGTACCGACCGGGATCTTCCTGAGCGCCGCCCAGACCGTCTGCTGGAACGCGGTGCCGCCCGGGTCGACCGCGACACCGTCGAGCGAGTGGAGCTCGCCGGCGAGGTAGGCCTGCACCTTCTCGCTCACGCCGAGCGGATTCGCTTCGTGCCGCAGCACGATCTCCTCGAAGCGGCGCGTGAGGAGCTCCTTCATGCGCTCCTCGCAGTCGCCGAAGTCGAGCGCGCAGAGCGCCCGGGCGTCCGTGACGATGACAATGGGGCCGATCTCCGAGTCGATCGTGTCAGTCTTGAGCTCGATGGCCGTCCCGACCGCGGTATCGGCCATCTCGATGACGGGTTCGCGCATGTCAGGCCGGGGTGTGCGCGAAGGGCAGCCTGGTGAACCGCGCACGCTCGACCTCGATCACCAGCACCACGCGCTGCTCCGGATTCTGCCGCATCGGGAACTCCTTGCCCGTGTACTTGCGCGAGATGCGGTCCATGACCTTGAAGTCCGCGTCCTTCCGGCGCTCGGCCACGCGGCCGCGGAGCTGCGCCTCGACGTAGGGGTTGGCGTACGCGACGACCGAAAGCGCCACGCGCGCATCCCGCCGCGTGTTCTTGGCCTTGAGCGAGCCTTCGCCGGTGGCGATGAGGATGCGGTCGCCCTCGAGGTCCACCCAGACGGGCGCCGCCTGCGGCGAGCCGTCCGGCATCAGCGTGGACAGGTGGGCGAAGTTGGCGCCGCGGATCAGGGCCTTGACATCGTCAGACAGTGGAATGCTCATGTGTCCTCCCCGTAGGGGGCGGGGTCGGCCGTCGTCACAGGGCGGGCTGGGAAACGATCACGAGCCTCCATTGCCGCTGTGCAGGATCACGAAGCCGCGCGCGCGCAGGTTCGCGTCCACGTCCTGGTGCTGGCGGCGCTCGCTCTGCCTGCGCTCGCCCGGCGGGGCGTCCGCGCGCTGGCGGCGCTCACTCACGCGACGGTCCATGATGATGCGGACCCGCTCCTCGTGGCTGAACTCGCGCTGGAGGTAATCATAGAGCTGCGGATTGTATCGCGCGACGACGAAGATCTCTCCCAGTTGCATCATCTCCTCCCCGCATTTCCTGACCCAGTAAGGAACGTCCAGGCCCCGGAACAGCATGAAGGCGGTCACCATATACTCTTCGGCCCGCGCGCGGTCGCCGGCGAGCCGCATCACCCGCCCGAGCCCAAGCTTGGCGTGAGCGACGACGGGTTGCATGCGCAATTCCTCGGCGATGCCAAGCGACTGCTGGTAGTGCTGCTCGGCCTCGTCGAGCGCCGCCGCTCCACCGCGAGATGCCAGGTCGCCGAGCAGGCGCCACGCCCAGGCCTGGTGCCCGCGCTCCTTGTGCGCGACGGCGAGTTCCAGCGCGTGCCGCGCCATCTCGCGGGCCCGCTCGCCCTCGCCCGCCGCCATGAGCCCCTCGGCCCAGTGGAGCGTCCACAGCGCGAGGTACGCGTTGACGCCGAGGACTTCACTCAGGTGCACGCCATCCTCGAGCAGCGGCATCGCTTCGGCGAGCCTGCCGGAGAGCGCCAGCGTCAACCCGAGCAGCGAGGCCGGGATGGGCCGCCAAACGTCGAGGTGCTTCTCGCGGCAGGCCTCGAGGCTCGGCTGCAAGAGCCCGAGCGCCCGCTCGAGGTGCCCGCGCCGCAGCCACACCAGCCCCGCCAGGGTGCGCGCGATGGTCTGGCCGTACACGTGGCCCGCCCCGTCCGCCACGCGCATCGCCTGGTCCACGCAGGCGTCCGCAGCGTGGAAGTCGCCGAGCTCCGCCAGCGTGAAGGCCAGCCAGCCGCTCGATGTGACGTAGGAGATGGCCGACTGGATGGCCGCGGTCCCGCGCGCCTGCGCGAGCGCGTCCACGTTCTGCCGCAGGATGATCTCGGCGCGCCGGTACTGCCCCTGCGCGTGGCAGGAGAGGCCGAGGTAGCCTCGGGCGAGGGCCTGCAGCGCGAGATCTTGGGTCGCGTCAGCGATGCGCAGGCAGCGCTCGCCGTAGTCGATGGCGAGGTCGGGCTCGCCGTTCAGGTAGTGATAGTTGACGAGGTAGCTGTACACGCGCGCCAAGCGCGACTCGTCGCCCAGCTCGGCGCCGAGTTGCTCGGCCTCCTTCGAGAGCTGGAGAACCTCGCGCAGCCGTCCCAGCTGGAGCAGCGGCGGCCGCAGCTCGAGCCGGATGTCTATCGCCTGCTCGAGCTTGGCGCGCCCCTCCGGCAGGTGGGTGAGCGCCTGCAGCGCCTGCTCGAGGAGCGCGACGGCCTCCTGGTTGCCGGCGCGCGAGGTCGCCTTGGCTCCCGCTTGGCGAAGGTAGCCGATCGCCTTCTCCCACGCTTCCCCGCGGACCGCGTGGTGGGCCAGGCGCTCGACCTGCTCGCCCAAGCGGTCGGCGTAGAGGCGCTCGAGCGCGTCGACCACGCGCGCGTGCAGCAACCGCCGCCGCCCCGTGACCAGGCTGCCGTAGGCGACGTCGTGGGTGAGCGCGTGCTTGAAGGTGTATTCCAGCGCCGGGAAGAGCGTCGTCTCGTAGATGAACTCGGCCGATTGCAGCCGCAGCAGCCCGGCGCGCAGCGCCTCCTCTGGGAGATCGGCGATGGCGTCGAGGAGCGCGAAGGGCACGTCCTTGCCGATGACGGAAGCGGCCTGCAGCAGGCGCTTGTCTTCGGGCGCGAGCCTGTCGATGCGCGAGGCCAGCACCGCCTGGACGGTCGGCGGCATCTGCAGCGTCTCGACGGCCTTCGCCATGCGGTACTGGCCGCGATCACCCGCGAGCGCACCGGTCTCGACCAGAGACTGGACGCATTCCTCGAGGAAGAAGGGATTGCCCTCGGTTTGCGACACTAGAAGCTTCTTGAGAGGGGCGAGGGCCGCATCGTTGCCGACGATGGCCTGGAGCAGCTCGTCGGCGCTCTCAGGCTGGAGCGGGTCGATACGGAACTGGGTGTAGTAGCTCTTGCTGCCCCAGCCGTGCGTATACTCCGGTCGATAGTTCACCATCAGCAGCATGCGCGCCGCCGGCAGGCTCTCGACCAGGCTGTCGAGGAAAGCCTGCGTCTCCCCATCCAGCCAGTGGAGATTCTCGAAGATCACGAGGAGCGGCTGCACCTGGCTCTCGCGCAGCAGCAGGCGCTTGAGCGCGTCAAGGGTCCGGCGCCGGCGCTCACGGGGGTCGGTGTCCTGTTCAACCTCGTCCGTGGACACGTCGAGGAGCCCCAGGAACACGGGAATGGTGCCGCGCAGGCTGTCGTCGAGCGTCAAGATCTTGCCGGTTATCTTCTCGCGAATACGCCGCTTGTCGTCGTGGTCTTCGATGCCGAAGTATGTCTTGAGGAGGTCGCTGACCGGCAGGTACGAGGTCATCCGCCCGTAGGACACGGGCGAGCTCTCGAGGATGAGCCAGCCGTGCGTCCGGTGCGAGTGCGTGAACTCCCAAAAGAGGCGCGACTTGCCCACGCCGGGCTCACCCGACACGGCCACGATCTGCCCTTGGCCCGCCCGCGCCTTCTCGAGCGTCTCGCGCAGGCGCCCCAGCTCGCCGTCGCGCCCCACGAAGGGCGTGAGCCCTCGCGCGGCCGCCGCCTGCAGCCGCGAGCGGACAGCTCCGGCGCGGATGATCTCGAAAATCTCCACCGACTCGGCGAGTCCCCGCACCGGCACCGGGCCCAACGGCCGGACTTCGATGTACCCCTCGGCCAGCCGCAGCGTGTCCTTGGTCATCAGCGCCGTTCCCGGCCGCGCCAACTGCTCCATGCGCGCGGCGAGATGCGTCGTCTGACCGATGGCGGAATAGTCCATGTGCAGGTCGCTGTCGATGGCGCGGACGACGACCTCGCCCGAGTTGATCCCGACGCGGATCTGGACGTCGATGCCCTGGCTCCGGCGCAGCTCGTCCGCGTACCAGCCGACCGTCTCCTGCATGCGCAGCGCGGCGTGGCAGGCGCGCACGGCGTGGTCTTCGTGGGCGACCGGCGCGCCGAAGAGGGCCATGATCCCATCGCCCATGACCTGGTTGACCGTGCCTTCGTAGCGGTGGATCGCCTCCATCATCCGCTCGAGAACGGGGTCGAGGATCTTGCGCGCCTCTTCGGGATCGCGGTCGGCCAGGAGCTCCATCGAGCCCTTGACGTCGGCGAAGAGCACGGTGACGAGCTTGCGCTCGCCCTCGATCTGGGCGCGCGTGGTGAGGATCTTGTCGGCGAGGTGCCTGGGGGTGTAGGTCTGCGCGTCGCCGAAGCGGCCCGCTGCGGGAATGCCCGCCGCCAGCGGCGCACCGCAGCCGCCGCAGAAACGCGCCTCGGCCACGACCTCGGCGCCGCAGGAGGGGCACGCCCGCGCCAGGCGCGCGCCGCACTGCTCGCAGAACCGGGCGCCCTCGCGGCTAGTGGCCTGGCAGCGCGGACACGTCACGTCAGAGTCTCCCGCTCGAGCGCAATAGGCACATCTCGTCCACGCAACGTTCCGGGAGTGTAGTCCTCGCGCGAGGCGGGGTCAAGCCGTGGTGGGTCGGGGCAGGTGGCGGAGGCGTCGCAGCCCAACCCGTCCACACTGGACGCGATGATCGGGCACGCCAGGAAGGTCTCACTGCTCACCGGGAGAGACGGCAGGCCGCTGAAGCTGAGAATCCAGCCGGAAAGGGCGCGAGAGCCTCACCCGGCGCGTGCCGACGGCGCTCCCAGCCGCTCAAAAGAGGTTCTGGAACACGAGACGCACGAAGACATTCCCCCGGTTCCCGAACGTCGGACCGGAGACGGTCCGCATGTAACCGACTTCCAGCTTCGCCGTGACAATCGTGATCTGTAATCCACCGCCGGCCGCAAGCCACGTGTCCGGCGAGCCTGCGCGGCCGTCAGTCATACCTGCCGCGTCGAACATCAACAGCGGCTTGACCGAGTAGAGGTTCGCGTCGTCGATGATGAAGCGGGTGGCCGGCTGGACCTCCCCGAGAATCTCCCCGGCCTTCTTGTCGGCTTCTTCGGCGGTCATTCCCTCGTGCCTGAGCGTCGCCGCCAGCATGCTGGGACCGGTCACGTCGACCTGCTTCCTGAGCAGCTGCTTGAGGGAGACGGGCTTGCCGTCGGCGCCTTCGATGTCGGTCAGCTCATCGGGAATCAACGCGCGAGACCACCAGCGGACCGGCACCGCAAGATTCACGTTCACATGCCAGAAGGAATCCCCGCCGCTCACGCCCCTGCTCGACGTGCGAAAGCCGGCCTGGCCTTGACCGAAGCTGCGTACGAGCGGCCCGGCGGGCATCTTGAGAAGAGACGCGGAGGATGGGCCATCGTAGAGAAACTGCCCCGCCGAGTTGCCGCCGAAGAAACGGGCGTATGGGGGTGTGTTTCCCTCCAGCTTGCCGCCGCCGGCCACCATTTCGAGCCCGATGGTCTGGCTGCGCCCCGCCGGAATCTCTTTAGCGTAACCCAGACGCCCCACGAACCGCTGATAGGAGCCCCCGCCGCCGATCAACCACGCGTTATCCTCCCAGACGGAGGCGCGCAAGAAGCCTCCGACGGGCCGCGGAATCGCGTCGAGGAGCACGCGGTTGATCTGCTCGCTGGCGGAGGTCCGCGTGCGCAGGCTGGGAACGTCCGAGCCCATCCTGTCATCCGTCCAGCGATAGCCCGTGTCGAGGGACAGGCGCGTGTTCGGCGCCAGCTTCAGCGTGGCACCCACGCTCCCGAACCCGGCCTGCCGGCTATGCTCAGCGGTACCGAGCGGCTCGTCGATGCCGTCATAGTCGGCGCGTAAGGTGAATTCCTGCACGGCCGTTCCGTTTCGCCGCTCGCTGTAGCGGAGACCCGCGTCCGCCCGGTAAAACGGTTCGTCCACAGAACCCAAGCCGTTCGCATGCACGTCGAGATGGCGGGTCCCATCGGTCGATCTGTTGATTCGCGCCGGGTCCAAGACGTTCAACAGGTCGGTTTCGAATGAGCCGCCAATGGCGGTGCCGAACGTCCGATCGTACGAGACGCCCAGAGTCGGCTTGAGCGCGAGCAGCGGCTTCGGAACGTACTCGTAAAAAGTGGGGAGCGGCGACCGGGGAATCGGCAGCACGTTGTCACCGATGCGGTCCAGCGAGAACTGGATGTAATAGGGACGGAAGACGACGCCGACCGTGCCGTTCGCGGGAGCGGCGCCGGTGTCGTAGTCCACCTCTATGTAGAGGACTCCAACTTGGCCCTTGGAGCGCAGACCGTAGCCGTAGATGGAATCGGCGGTGATGGCCGCCTCGAGCACTTCCATTGCGTCGAAGATCTTCGCCGGCGTGAGCACGTCGCCGGCCGCGATCGGTAGTGGCACCCCCAGGGCCCACCGGCCTTCCACTTTGACGTAGCGCACGCGCAGGGAATAGGCGCCTGATTTTTTCGCACGCTCGTGCGCGTCCTTGTGCTTGGGCTGGGAGGACCGAGGGTCGACCTGGTCCCAACCAGACCCAACCTCCAGGTCGACGGGCGGTGGGGGTTGCGCGAGACACAGCCCCGGCACCAGGAGGGCCAGCGAGGCAAGGGTCAAGATCCTCATATCACGCCATGTTGGGCACCGCCTACGAAACGTCCACGGTCACCACCTTGGTCATGGCGTCGTGAAGCCGTCTCTTCTGGGCCGCGGTCGGCTTCTTGACTCCCACGACGGCCTTGGCCGCCGGGTGGACTTCACTGGTCAGAATCTCGGCTTGGGCCGGCTTCACTCCCTCGGAGGCCATGAGTTGGACTCCTTTCTGTTCGACAGGAGTGCCGCTCGTGAAGGACACGTGAACCACCTGAACCTCATTGGTTTCCGTCACCTTGTAGAGGTCGAAGACCAGCTTCCAGATCGGGTCCGCGTCC
>Ga0153916_10004057_pt1 | contig 11010 bp, 5 predicted proteins | sample Opewatmetagenome_FD_109642 | JGI IMG/M metagenome (GOLD analysis project Ga0153916, IMG submission 109642) | Freshwater wetland microbial communities from Ohio, USA - Open water 3 Core 3 Depth 4 metaG | ecosystem: Environmental > Aquatic > Freshwater > Wetlands | place: USA: Ohio, Lake Erie, Old...
ATATTCCCGATCAAGAATATTTCTCCACTCCTCAAAGCTAAATGCGGTCACTACAATCTGCGTTTTCTCGGGAGGCCAGGTAACGTCCAGCGAGCTTTTATAGCGCAGCTTATTCTCATTAAACAACGCGTCGGTTTGCACGGCAGTTATTGTAGAAAAGTTTACGAGCAACTTATCGAGATCTCGCGAAACCTCTCTCATCGAGAAATGAGGATTAAGATATCCAGGAGCGATTCTTGCAGCCATGATTATCAAGTAAACTACCGCGACCGCTGTAATGGCATATGAACCTTCCATCTGTCTCGAACCCAAAAAACACTTCACAAAGATCACGGACAAACCCATCGATGTTAGAATCATGAGAGAAAAAACCGCAGCGTGAGACGGAAACTCCACGGTTGGCCAGAAAGGATACGCGCTCGCCAACGTGGACAATGCCATCCATGCAAAGCCCCCGACCACAGGGAAGGTCAATAAGAACCCGATAACCTGCCGATTATGCTTTAAACGGTGTGCAGCATACGAGATTGCAAGCACCAAGGAGAAAAGAGATGCGAGTTTAGTTACCAGGCGCCCGTCATCGATGCCGAGCAAGGCCGCTGCAGAGACCAACAATGGCGAAACGAAAACAGCTGTGGGCATACTAACAAATGCTAGCCGCAGAAGCCCTAAAAAGCTTTTCGCTGCCGTGAGGAAATCCACTATCTTTCGCATTCCGATCCGTTCTATAAGGTCCACACCTACCGTGATAAAAAGAGCCATGGGAAGCAGGATATGGACTTTATATCGAGTCGGGAAATACTCCAGACTCATCGCAAGCAAGAAGTAGCCGATGATCCAAATCGCCGACGTCGCCAGATAGCGGAACGACCGGAATTCTACTTCAGCGCGGGCAACCGAGCACCAACCCAAAACCGTCAACCAGAGACCGAGTGACCAAATATTAATGGTATCCGATAGCGGAGTCGTGAATGGAAAACTAACCACATCATACAAGCTCGACCATCCTAAAAAAAACTTGATCGTCAATAGCTGGTTTTTAACGACATGGCTGTAAGCAGATTCGAAAAGCAAGGAATAGAAAATCAATCCTGCTAGCAAGGCTGGACCTGCAAACCCAACCCAGAAAAGCGTCAGGTCGCGCCATCGGTGCGTCTCTGTCGGCTTTCGCGGCATGGCAAGTATCATCACGGAAAAGACCGGCGATAATAGTACCATAGTCGCTTTCATGGCACAGCCGATCAGCAAAAGGAATCCCGCCAACACCATACGCCAAGATGATCGTTTGTTTGATATTACTACGAAATATATCGCTAGTTGAAAAAATAGGACCGCCATCTCCGGTACGGCGAGCCTGCTCAACACAACTAGATCCGTCTGAACGGCTAAAAGGGTAATGCCGAGCAGCAACGCTTGAGGACTTACGCTGTGGCGCAAAATTGCCCAGAAGAGAATCAGCAGCGAACTGCCGCACAAAGCCGTAAATATCCGCGAGGTCAACAAGCTCACCCCGCCCAGTTCGAACACGAGGTAATTAGACAACTGAAAAAGGGGGGCGAGAAGAAAATGAATATTGGCAAGAGGGGGGCCGACGAGAGTCCCTTGGAGAGCCCAGCTACGGGCATGTTGGACCCATCGACCTTCGTCGATAATATAACCTGCCCATTCGTAATCGTACGGATCCGCATCTAGGTAGATTGAACGGATCAATATGCCAAAAATCAGCACGCCCAAACAGAGTAAATAATGCGGGCAGTTTCTGACTCTGTATTCACGATCTCCTTTCAAGGCGAACTCTTAAGAGATAGACTAGGAATACCCGAAAAGCTTCCGCAGGCGGTGTAATTCCGCCCCCCGTTGCACGGCAGCGAGGTAGAGGGAAAGCACAGAGTTCCTTAGAAACGCATAACCCCAACCGCCGATAAAACCGCTCACAAACCCATCCCGCAACCCAACTACGCTCCCGGACAGTGTAACAGTATAGGTAGGGAAGTATTGGTTAAGCAGTTGGAGGTTTGATCCGACAACGTCGCCGCCTTTCAGAACAAGGACCAGGGTCGCAAGAAACAACGCCATGCCGGTTGTTATCCCCGTTGACAAGCCGAATGCTACGCGATCGAGTTTCAGAAAAACCCGGCTCAGCACTCCGTCCACTACGACTGCGCCCTCGTCGGTCAGCGCCGGCATCTCCTCGCCAACTTCCTCGTGGTATTCCGGGTCTGTATTAACGCTCCACAGATCATTTCGTTCTCCTAAGACCAAATTACGCACTGCTAACATGCCCGTAAGCATCGCGTGGTCCTGATTGTTATAGCGATGAAGTCCGTTCCGACCCACCGTCTGAAAATTTTCCAAGCCATCGACAAAATTTTTGATCATGTCGAGAGCATCCCGATAATCGGAGTCGTATATGGGATAAGATTTTGGGACACGAATGACACAACCATCTTCAATATCGCTGGAGCTGGCAAGACCGATACGATCCACCTCGCGTTTTCCCATTTCAATCAGCTCGGAGTCTGGCATTATCCATAGATCGTCCCCTTCGGAGCAGAAATATTCGAGCCCCAAGCTGGTCAATTTCTGGTCGGGCACCATTTCCGGACTCCAGTTTTTGAAGTTTTGAATCCTTCCGACCCTGACTGCTGGATCATGGATATAGATCCAATTATCCGGAAACAGATGCGGCTTGTTCACCAGGAGACACACGGTCAAAAAATCACGATATTTCAACCTGGCCGCCGCCGCCAAAACCTCTTCAGGCGGCTCGGGGTGAAGCTTCCTAACGAACTCTGTAACAGGCATGCTGGAGATAAAGGAAGTCCCCGAAATAGTTTCATGGTTTCCATTATGGGCGATCACCACCCTCTCAATGCGCCTACCGTTGCGGATGATTTCAACTACATCACTACTCAACCGGACTCTTCCATTACGGCGTTCAATGATTTCACTCAGTGTACTCCACATGAGTCCAGGACCTAACCGCGGGTATTCGAATTCCTCAATAAGACTCTTAATGGTTTGTTTAGATTTTACGAACATGCTGAGCAATGCAGTTTTTAAGGAGAGCCCCTTGATCCGTTGGGCAGCCCACTCGGACTTCAATTCTGAACAAGGGATCCCCCAAACTTTTTCAGTATAGGTCTTAAAAAAAGTTTGAAACAATCTCTTGCCAAAGCGATTCGTTACATACTCCTCAAACGTATCTTCGCGTTTGTAAGCAAAGAAGTGCCACTTGATGTAACTGAGGGCAATCAGTGTGCTCTCCCAACACCCAAGGCCAACTAGAGCGTTAAAAGGTTTAATTGGATAGAAAAAGAATTTGCGATTATAGTAGATCCGCGAGAGGCGCGGGCGGCGAAGAAATTCCTCGCTCAAGATTTCGTGCCAAAGTTTCTTTACCTCTTTTACTTTGGTGAAAAACCGATGGCCTCCAAGATCAAAATAAAACCCTTTGTAGCTCTCGGTCCGAGATAGGCCTCCCACTTTGTTCTCTTTTTCGAGAACGATGGGCTTGAGCCCTAACTTGCAAATCTCATAGGCCGCAGTAAGTCCTGCCGGCCCTCCTCCGATAATAACCACTTCTTTTTTATCGGGCTTCATGTTTTCCATTCGATATACAGATTCAATCGCGCCGCCGATGACTTTACTGAGGCTTGGCGTCATCCGATCTCAATCAACCTGATCCCTCTCGCTGGGTTCCTGCTGGGGAAACGGACTAGCGGGTCTAAGCTGAAATCCAATCCAGACATACAGGAAGCTCATCGTGCTGTATAAATAGTACAAAAGATGGAGCGGCACGCAGGCGGCAGCGAAGAAGAGTCCTCGCTGCTTCCAGAAAAACTTGTAAAGGTCTCTGTTCAATGCAATTACGCCCATTAAGACGACAGCAGCAAGGGTTACTAATTCGAACCAAAGCACGCTAAATAGCGCGAGCAGGCAGGCCGACAAAACGAGCAAACCGCTCAGCCGCTGTCCCAGTTTGAGGTTCAAATCATTTGGAGCTTCGCCGCCTTCTAAGATCAGTCGCGCCCAGGGGATGGCTCGACAAGTAATATCAGTCCGGATAATAGAACCGATGGTCCAATTTTTCAGATGAGTGACCTGAAGGGATTTGTCCAGGAGTATTCGATGGCCGGCCTGTCGAAGACGGTATCCGAGCTCGATGTCTTCGATCGAAGGATGGCGATAACGTCTCTGGTCAAACCCACCGATTTTTTCAAACACGCTCCGGCGGATAGCGCCACAACCAGCCCAAAACGTCGAAGCCTCTGTTTTCCCCTTCTGGTGGATGAAATGGTGGAGCAGGTTGCGATATTGGGAGACTATCCCCCCGGATCGAGGTTGGGCATCATAAGAGCCGAAGACCGCGGCTAGAGCCGGATTTCCTTCGAACGCATCCCTCACCCGCTTGATCGCCCCAGGCGGGACGACAACATCAGCATCCACGAAGAACAGGATATCACCCCGCGCATGACGCGCGCCGTAGTTGCGAGCAGCGGCGACTCCTGAGTTTCTCACTAGCCGGAGAGGGTGGATGCCCAACTCGATGGCGGTGCGGAAAGTGTCATCCGTGGACGCATCGTCCACAACAATGATCTCCGTGTTTGGAAAAGACGATGCTCTTATGGCAAGGAGGCACTCTTTAATATCCTTCGGATTGTTATAAACGGGGACGATGATGGAAATATCAATTGGGTTGGCCTGCATGTGATGTTTGCACTTGATAAATAAAACTCTCAAACTACTTGTAAGCCAGGATTGGTCCGCGAATGTGAATGTTTTTGAAGCCTCCGGAGGGGCCAAAACCCACCACCTCAATTCCTATAGACATAGCTCCGCCATCTAGGCCCCAAAAATTCTCCTCATCTCCGTTTGTTGGGCCCGCTCAAAAACTCTTTGTAATAGTCCAATGCTCTGTCCCGCCGGCAGCCGTCATTGTGTATATGGCTAGCGCAGCGTTGCGCCTCTCCAAAACATAAGGGAATGACAGCGCCAGCAACTTCGACGGTCGAACCGCTTCTTAAAAGAGCGGGCACCCAGCCGGTAAATCTAAGGTTTCAAAGCTACCTTAGAGTCATTTGCCCCGACGCTCGGTAAGCAATGAGCAGTTACCATGCCAATCCCGTGACACCCAGAGCATCTTCCCCTTGAGCTTGATTGACAAATGGCCATTTGAAAAGAAAAGCAATATTTTTCCCGGCCCTATAGCCTAAGCATTTAAGAAAACAATGAAAATTCAAACAATGGGATCCGATCAGAGCGGAGCTAATCATCAAATTGAGCAGAGCAAAACAGGTAGGAAAGAGCGGTTAAAGATTGCCGACGATGCCAGCATGGACAAAATTGCCCAATCATGAACATGTCTTTTAGGTCTTGGCACAATCGCCCGATCCCGGGCTAGACCGGAGGATCAGTGGCGCGCCCGGAGGGATTTGAACCCCCAACCCCCAGATCCGTAGTCTGGTGCTCTGTCCAATTGAGCTACGGGCGCTCTTGGGAAATGGCGGAGAGAGAGGGATTTGAACCCTCGGTACCCTTTTGGGGTACACACGCTTAGCAGGCGTGCGACTTAGACCACTCGGCCATCTCTCCGTAACGGTCTGATTAATTTATATCCCGGCTTGAACAGCCGGAGGACCAGGCACCGAACCATAGGACGACGCCTGGGACATTATCCTCTAATAAGTTGGCTCAAATTAGCACAGGAAATCACCCTTTTCCACAAAGGAGATCAGCAAAACTTCAAGAGTTGGCGATGGCCACTCTAAGATGGCAAGGGGAGCCTGAGCAATCAAATAAATTGCCGGCTCCCCTTTGAGTTCAGCCGTGACCGCTTCGAGATATCTACTTACCCTTCCCAGATCGGCTTGACATAAGTATCGAGCCATTTTTTCGGGTCTTCGAGGAAAGTCTGGTCGGTGACCGGCAGCGGCTTCATGTTCTTTCCATACGCCGATTCGATGGAAGTCTTGGATTTGAAGTCGTTGCGCGAGGTCTCTCTACCGACGGAATCGATTGTCTTTTGCCCTTCATCAGAAATCAACCATTCGGCAAAAAGCTTGGCGGCATTGGGATTCGGAGCTTTCGCGTAGATAGCGGCCTGGCGCGGGAAGACGACCGGCGGCACGGTTTTCACGTAACTCACCGGCGTCCCTTTATGCATCTCTTCCATCACGTCGTGCAGCAGCGCCGGCATACAGATCGAATACTCGCCGGAGATGACTAAACGAAACATCGCGCTGGTGCTTTTGTGAACCGGCACGTTCAATGCTTTGAGCCCTCTGACAAAATTGTTAAAGCGCGCGTCGTCCTTCCACTGCGTCTTGAGACCCGAAAGCATCGAACTCAGCGGCCCCGACCGCATCGGATCGTCGAGCGCGACTATGCCTTTATATTTCGGATTAATCACATCCTCCCAGCTCTTCGGCAAATCGGCCGGTTTGAGCTTCTTGGTATTGTAGGCGAGCGCCTGAATCTGGAGGCTCACGGTCGCCATGCCCGGATCGTGCAGGTACAGGACATCGCGCTGAACCGTGTTGTATTCCATGATCGCCCCGGCGGCGCGGATAACGGGCGGCGCATTGTCGGAGAGCACGACGTCAAAGCTCGCCTGGCCGCCCTGAAACTCGGTCAAGGCGCGGGTGACGATCTCGGGGTTTCGTCCCTGCCAGTAAATAGCTTTAATACCCGGGTACCGTTTCATGAACGCGTCGGTGATTACTTTGAGGTGTTCCACGTCCCAAACCGAATAGAGAATGATATTGCCTTCTTGTTTGGCCTTGGGGTAGAGCTCCGCGCTGACTTTTGCGAAGGCCTTCGCCGCAGCCGCCGTTGCGCCGGCGCTCCCCGTTTCTTTCCGTACCTGCTTGCCATCACCCTTTGGGGCTTTCGCCGCTTCTTTGACCGCCTCCTTTACCGCCGCTTTTTCGGCGGCGGTTGCGCCGGCGCCAAGAACCAAAATTCCAGCCAGCGCGAAGACCTGCACCCTGGTTAAATTGCTCTGCATGTTATTTCCCCCCTTCTGCGGATCGAACCGCTTCAACGACCCATCACAAACTGAACTTCATCTTGAACGCGAATTTAGCGATAGATACGGCAACAATCAAGATAATTAAATAAATGACCCCGCCGGCGGCGGCCTCGGCCCATTGGCCGACCCTGAAATACTCGAACAGGGTCACCGGGCCGTACTCCATTCCCGGCGAGGTCAGCAGCACCGCGACATCGACGTTGCGGATCGCTTCGATGAAAATATAGAACAGCGCGCCCCCCACCGAGGGTTTGAGAATCGGCAGCGTAATCTTAAAAAAGACATGCCGCCAGCGGGCGCCATGCACCCAGGCCGCTTCGTCCAGTTCCTTGTGGATGTTGACGATGGAACCGGAGGCATTGCGGAACGCATAGGGAAAATAGGCGACGAAGAGGCCGAGGCCGAGAGCCCAGAGGCTATTGTATATCGGCGTCCCAATGAAAATGATGACCAGGCCGACGGACAAAACCAGCGGTGGAAACGCCAGCGGCAGCGTACCGATGAATTCGAAGAGCTTCGTGCCGTACGAGCGCGTGCGGTAAATCGTAAACGCCATGACGATGCCCGCAAGCACCGTGACCAGCGCGATGGTGACGGACAGGACCAGCGAGTTGTAGAGCCCGGTGACGAAACTGGGATGCTTCATCACCGTATAATAGTTATTGAGCACGGCGTTGGCCGGAAAGTTCATGAAGGTCTCATAATCGTAGTAAGGAATCATCGACACGACGATCAACACCACGAACGGCAAGACGATGCCGGCCAAGAAGTAGAGAAAAACCGCCAGGAAGGTGAGATACTTCCACGGTCCGATGTCGATCACTTTGACCCGGTAACCCTTCCCCGTGATGGTAGCGTAGCGCTCGGAAAAGCGCGTCGCGCGCACGTAGAAATAAAGCGTCGCCACGGAGAGCAGCACCAAGACGACGCTGTAGGCGGTGGCCAGTCCGGTATTGAACTCCAAAGCCATCGAGTCATAGACGCGGCTGACGAACACATTGATATTTCCCGGCGTCCCTTGCAGCACCGGAGTTTCGAAGGAGCGCAGGCCGCGCAGAAAATTCAAGACGAAGGCCGAGAGAAGCGCGGGCACCGCCAACGGGAAGGTGATTTTGAGCATCGTGCTCACCGGCTTGCTGCCGGCGATATAGGCGCTTTCCTCCAGCGACGGATCGAAGGATAAAAACACCGGCAAGAGGAAAAGATAGCCAAGCGGCACGCAAGCCAAGCCGAAGACCCAGATCATCCCCGCCATGGTGAAAGCGTTGAAGACCAGCGTCTCGACGCCGAAAAACTGCTGGAGTATGCCGTTAAGAATCCCCGAACGGGGCGCCAGGAGCAATATCCAGGCGATGTTCTTCATGATCGGCGGCATGAGAATCGGGTAAAGCGGCATCAATTCGACCAACGCTTTGCCCGGTGTATTGGTGCGCGCCACGATCCAGGCAAGCATCGCTCCGAGTCCCGTTCCCAACGCCGCCGCACCCGCCGCATAGAAGATCGAATTGCCCAACATCGGCAGGATATCCCGGTCGCCGAAGACGCGGAGATAGTTGGTCAGGTTCAAGCCGACGGTGAAGCCCAATCTACCGGTAGTAAAACTGCGCCACAGGACGACCAGCACGGGCGAGATAATCGCCGCGCCCGCAATCGCGCTGGCCAGAAGCGGCACGAGAGTCCCCTGGCGCAAGGCGAGTTTGATGGAATTCCACCGGGCCGTGGGGCCGCTCCTTGACAGGGGTAGGGAGGATAAATCCACGGATGGAAGCTCTACTGGGCGACGATCACGCTGATCGCGGACTTGTCGATGGCAAGAAACGTCTTTGCGCCGTCGCCGCCGACGCGAATCATGGGACAGAGTTTGTGCGAAGTAACGACGATTTCCTTCGACCCGACTTGGACGCGGTGATCGGTCAGCCCGCCGCGAAATTCCCGGCTCGTCATCAGCCCTTCCAATACGTTGTCCGTCCCTTCGGGAAATTTTTCCGGACTCAGCCGGATCTCGCCGGTGCGAATGACCACCTTGCAAGGAACCCCGGGCGTGGGTTGACGCGACGCCGGAAAGATCAACGTAGCGCCGCCGAACTCCGGCACCACCACGCGGCAATGACCATTCTCAACGCCGACCACCTGGCCGTCGACCAGCGTCGAATGACCGACGAAAGAAGCGACAAACGGATGAGCTGGATGATTGTAGATCTCGTCCGGCGACGCGTATTGAAGCACCTTGCCGCTGTCCATGACGATGACGGCATCGGAAATGGAAAAAGCCTCATCTTGGTCGTGGGTGACATAAAGCGCGCTGATGCCGACCTTCTTAATCAGTTTTTTAAGCTCGACGCGCATTTCCTCGCGCAGCTTGGCGTCGAGATTGCTCAGCGGTTCATCGAGCAGGATCAAGCGCGGCTCGAGCGCTAGGCTCCGCGCCAACGCCACCCGTTGTTGCTGTCCGCCGCTCAATTGCGACGGAAAGCGCTCCGCCTTGCCCTGCAAACCCACCAACTCCAAGGTCGAAGCGACTTTGCGCTTGATTTCCGCTTCCGGCATCTTGCGCAACCTTAGACCGAAGGCGACATTATGATAGACGCTCATATGCGGCCAGAGGGCGTAGTTTTGAAAGACGAACCCGATCTTACGCGAATAGGGCGGAACGAAGATGCCCTGCTCGACGGAAGTCTGAACTTCATCGGCGATGGAAATCGCGCCGCCGTCGGGCGCTTCCAGGCCGGCAATCGATCTTAACAGCGTCGTTTTGCCGCAGCCCGAGGGTCCGAGGAACGAAAGGATGCCCTGCTCGAACTCGAAACTGACGTGATCCAGAGCTTTGACTTCTTTGTAAAGCTTGGTGAGGTTTTCAACCTTGACGATGGCCATGTGCAATGATTCGCGGCTGCATGTTTCTAGCACGGAAAATCCGAACAGTTCAATAGCATGGCGAAGAGAGAAGTCTCAACGATGGATCCCGTTGCGCAACGCCTTGCCGCTCGCCCACTAACTCAACTTCACTTTGTCCCCATGCCGGGGGATTTCCACCTGCCACTTCAATTTCTCTCGAATCAGCTGCGCCAGGGTCGCCGCCGCCCTGGGCTCGCCGTGAACCACGTAGGTTTTTTTCGGCGGACGCTCAAAGCCTTGCAACCAGCGCAGGATTTCCGCCTGATCGGCATGGGCGGAGAAGCCGTCGATGGTTTTGATTTTGGCGCGCACCGGAACCAGCTGGCCGAACATTTTCAGCTCCCCCGCCCCCTGTTGCAGCGTCTGGCCGCGGGTGCCTTGGGCCTGAAAACCGACGAAGAGCACCGTGGTCTTGGGATCGGGCAGCCGCTGGCGCAAGTGATGCAAAACGCGCCCGCCGGTGGCCATGCCGCTGGAGGTCAACAAAATAAACGGCCCTTTGAGATGGTTGACGGTTTGCGACTCCTCCTGCGTCCGGTGGACATAGAAACGCCGGCTGTGAAGCGGATCGCGCTCACGGTCGGCCAAAAGCTTCATGTCGAGGTCGTGCTCTTCCGGATGTTTGCCGTAAATCTCCGTCGCGTTGATCGCCATCGGGCTATCGATATGCACCGGCAGGATGGGAATCCTTCCCTCGTCTTCGAGCTTTCTGATCGAATAGATCAGCTCCTGCATCCGCCCCACGGCGAAGGAAGGAACGATCAACACGCCGGCCTCATCGGCGACGGCGTTGATGATCTCGGCCAGCGCGCCTTCGGGATTCTCCGGATGGCGCCGGTCGCCATAGGTGGATTCGACCATCAGCCAATCGCTGTTTTTCACCGGCTCAGGATCTTTGAGAATCGGTCTGCCGTAGCGGCCGAGGTCGCCGGAATCGACCAACAACTTTTTTTGTTTTCCCGAGTCAAAGCCGACGCGCGCCGAGGCCGCGCCGAGAATATGGCCGACGCGGGAAAACTTGAGCCACATGCCGCCGCCAAGAGAAAATTCTTCGCCCACTCTCGTGGGCCGGAGCAAGCGTA
>Ga0153916_10004058_pt1 | contig 11010 bp, 13 predicted proteins | sample Opewatmetagenome_FD_109642 | JGI IMG/M metagenome (GOLD analysis project Ga0153916, IMG submission 109642) | Freshwater wetland microbial communities from Ohio, USA - Open water 3 Core 3 Depth 4 metaG | ecosystem: Environmental > Aquatic > Freshwater > Wetlands | place: USA: Ohio, Lake Erie...
CCCATTTCAGCCAGCTTCACCAAGAGCTGATTTTCTTGATTTTCCAATTCAGCGATACGCTCGGAGGCATGGGCGATCGAGTCGAGCTGTTTCTTAGCTTGCCCGGCGAATTGCAAAACAGCTGGAATGCTTTCACCGTATTTCCGTTTCAGGTTTTGGATCAGGTTCATCCTCTCCTCGACCTGGTCCAGGCGCTTTGGATTGAACTCAACGGTTTCGAGATAGTCCCGCAAGCTGGCAGCAAGGTCTGCCAGCTCTTCTGAAGCATTTTGGGAGAGCTCACCAAGCTTATTTTGGGAAGGGTCCAACCGGATGAGGTTATTCAGCAAACTGGTCACCTGCCCAGCCAGGTCGGTCATGCTGGGAGATTCTGGGGTACCTTCATCCAGCAGCTGGATGGATTCTTGTAAAATGGAGGCGATTCCTTCAGCATTGGCTAAACGAGTACGTTCGACACGCAGCTCTTCCTCTTCATTCTCTTTCAGGTGGGCAGCCTCAATTTCATTGATCTGGTACTTGAGGATATCAATCTGCCGGTTCGCGTCCTTCTCGGCAGCACGCAGCTCTGTTAGCTGGCTGCGTACATGCATAAGCTGGTGGTAAACCTTCTGATAACTTGCCAGCTCTTTCTCAACGCGCGCATAACTATCCAGCAGTCCCAGGTGCTGCCTGATGTGCAATAGTGATAAGTGCTCCGATTGACCGTGCACATCCACAAGGTATTCACTTAGCTCACCCAGTACATGGACGTTTACATTGCGACCATTGACGCGGGCAAAGCTCCTACCATTGGAGCGGATTTCACGCCCCAGTGATAATAGTTTACCCTCATCGAGAAGCCCTTCCTGGTTAAGGATCTGCCTGATCGGCTGGCTCATTTCATCTGAAACCTCAAAACTGGCTTCAACGATTGCTCGCTCAGCTCCTGCCCGGATCATGGTGGCATCTGCACGGCTACCCAGGATCGTCTCGACCGCATCGATGATAATCGACTTACCGGCACCTGTCTCACCAGTGAACACATTCAGCCCGCGGGTAAACTCTAGCTCGAGGCGGTTGATGATAGCAAAGTTTTCAATGCGCAGCTCATTTAGCATAGCTACCTGATCCTGATCCCTGCCAGACGAGTGTACAAGGCTGAGGTCATTAAAACTGCATATATTCCCTGCCAGATTAATCCAAACAAGCTGAAATTTAGCACAAACTGAAGCCCGATGGGGATACACCCAACCACGGCGGCGATTGCAGCCAGGATAAAAAGTCGCTTCGAGCGCCGTCGCCTGGTTACCAATCGGGCAACCTCGGCGATCACCCCTCCAGCGATAGGAGCCAGCAAAATCACAAAGAACCCCAGGCGATAGGCTACCAGACTACCTAAAAAAGCCAGGATCGTGACCACTACGAACAATAATGGGTAATCCACCCAGATGGCGGTATCAAATTTCTTTTGTTGCCCCCTAACACATTCCCTGCAGCGATAACCGGTGGGCGTCAAAATTGCGCACTTGGCACAAATTGGCTTCTCGCAGTTATTACAACGAAGATTGGTTTCAACATTTGGATGATTAGCACAATACATCTTCGCAGGTGCTTCAGTCATGCATAAATCCTCTAGCGATGGTTCCCCGTGGATGGATTTTGACTCATATGGGGGGTCAGGTTGCGGTAAAAATATCCCGGATCCTGGAAGCGGATGAATTTGACCACATGGGGAGAGGCATAAACAGTCAAGCGGTCATCTTCAGTCAGGCCTATGGGAACCTGCCCATCGACGCTGAATACAGCCTGGTCATCGGTTACAACCGTGATGCTCACCGACGACCCCTCCGCCAAAACGATTGCCCGGTCGAGTGAAAGGTGAGGAGCAACAGGCACTAATAGGATATTACGCAGCTCGGGGGGCAAAATGGGACCACCAGCTGCCAGGGCATACGCTGTTGAGCCGGTGGGTGTAGCGGCAATCAACGCATCAGCAACGTAAGTGGTCAAAAAACGGCCATCCACATATGCAGTTAGATGTACAGGATGAAGGGTTTGTCCTCGGCTGACAACTGCTTCATTTAGCACATCCCACTTTCCTAATAATGCGTCTCCGCGCCACTGCTCTGCCCATAGCATCATGCGCTTTTCTAGCCAATAATCTCCTGCGAGCATGCGGGTCAGGAATTCCCCCCATTGTTCACGCGCAATTTCAGTGAGGAATCCAAAACGACCCAGATTGATTCCCAAGACAGGCACATCCGCTGGCCCCCCCAGATGACCTGCCCGCAACATGGTGCCATCTCCACCTAAGGCAATCAGGACGTCGAAATCACCTTGCTTCACCCTGCGATAGATCATTTCGTCATATAGATATCCACACAGGGTTTCGATGCCCCTCTCGTTCAGGAATGCGGCAATGGCGGCTGATTCCTCATCCGTATATTGCAGTTTTTGGTGACCCATTATGGCGATGCGCCGTATTGTCTTTTTTTCTTTTGACATCATGGCCTAATTATATCCTGAGAGACTGGTCACAAATCGAGCGATAACCACAATGCTGGCAAACCCGCGGATTCTCATGCGAACGGTCGACTTGAACGAGTGTCGTTCTGCCTTGCATCTCGCGGATGATGGTTTTTACGGAGGATTCCAGAGTGGCTGAAAAATCAACTGAGAAAGTCCGGTTGGGGTAATGGATGATGCCATGGTTGGGCCGGGTACCGAATTCATGCTCAACCAAAAGGCAATAAGCTGCCAGCTGGTAAATATGCGCATCGTATGGAGCCACTGGAGCGCTGCTCGATTTCACTTCCACCGGTATTACTTGTTTCCCTTGCTGGACCAGATAATCTGGTTTGCCGCTTAAATGCAGCCTGGGATCGAATAACGGCTTCTCCACCTTCCCCCAGTTGCCGGAATCGGTATAAATCACCCTGCCTGCTGGGATCCCTGCCCGACGCTTTTGTCGGGCAACCATAAAAAATAAGACCAAGGCTGCAATCAAGAAAAAGATCGATAAATAAAGAACCAGCATAAACCATCCAGCTTTATGCCCAGCATTTACATTATAAATTGGACTAACCAGATGGTAGCCATCAAAACGGCCAGCAATAAAGAAACGAAAGCAATTACTTGCAGACAGCTACTGGTCACGACTACACGACTGTGCTTTTCATGCATTTCAGTTCCCCCAGCCATCTCTGCCTTGTTATCGGGTTCGTATCCTTGTTGCTGGTACCACCAGGCGCGGTGACAAAACTGGTATGTGCCTATCTCAGAAGCACGGATGATCTTCATTCGGATTGGGAATTCGCGTCCAATCGTGTTTCCAATTCATGCAGGCTATTTTCCAGGCGTTCCTGACGCAAGCTGAGGGTGATGTCACCCCGTGTACGTTCGATGATACCCCGGGCAACGTCGGTCAGGCGGCGTAACCCCCCGGTGATGGCATCAGGGTAATCCATGGTCACCAGGATGGCATAGATATCATCCATCTCGCCCAATAGGCGGACAGCTTCATCGGGTTTATCCTTGAGTAACATATCCAGGCAGCGCCTGCGAAGCTCTCCAACTGCCTCCGCTAAACCTTGTAAGTAAGTAGCAGGTTCCAGGAGCAGACTATCAGGGGAGGGGACTTCGTTATTATCAATTAATGCAAAAACCAGGGCAGCTTCTGCATATTCTTTGAGGGCATCTTGAGTATAGCCAGCAAAGAACAGGTCTGGATATTCTTTTAGATTGGTACGCAGGGATTTCACAAGCTGGCTGGCTTCCTCTAGGTGCTGACGCGCCAGGGTATACTCATCCCGATGAATGGCACGTATGGCGTTAGCACAATGACGCGTAAGTGTACGTGCCTGTGCCAATGCCCGATCACGCTCCTCCGTACAAGCTTCGAAAGAATGGTGAATTTTTTCAGCGATTTCTTCCAATTTCTGCGCCACTGATCTCACTCTTTAGGAGGTGTTGGAGGTGCTGGAGGGCGGAAGAGGAAATCCGCCAGGGAATTCTCACCAGGTATTTTTATCTCCCCAAAAGCAGCTTCATAGCGCGATAAATTTTCTGCCAGTGCCCTTTGCAGCAATTTCGCACCTAAGGGAGACATTACTACACGCGTGCAAACCCGGGCTGGAGTAACGCCTGGCAACAGGTGGGCAAAATCAAACACCAGCTCCGATGGAGAATGGGCAATCCGAACTACATTGGCATAATCGGTCTTCAGGTCTGGCGGGACCTCAAGGGCAGGCGGTGCCGGAGCTGTTGGACGCTTCTGATCAGGAGGGGACATATTTTATGATCCTTTTGAGATTGATCATTCTGATAATGAAATTAAGGTGCAGAGTTTTCCTCTGCACCTCTTTTTGCATAAAAACTAGAATGGAATATCACCAGCGTCTTCTGCTTGACCAGCGCCCTCACCTGGTGGGATACTTCCGCTTTCATCTTCACCGCGTGTGGAGAGGAAGCGCACGGTTTGGGCACTGACCTCGAATGAAGCGCTCTTCGTTCCATCCTGCCGCTCCCAAATGCGCGGCCCCCCAGTATTAGGATCAGTCACCAGACGACCTTCAACCAATACTTTCCTCCCTTTCTTCAAATATTGGTTACATATTTCTGCCTGTTTTCCCCAGGTTGAAACACGCACCCATATTGTCCGTTCAACCTTTTCTCCATTGCTACTGGTAAAGTTATCATTGACAGCCACAGAGAAATTCGTAACTGCCTGACCCGAGGGTGTATAACGCATCTCAGGATCTCGACCGAGATTTCCGACCAAAATGATTGTGTGGTAAGACATGTGGGGACTCCTTTCGTTACAGTGAGCGATTTAATATAAGTTCCGGATGAATACCATCCGGGCCAAAGCCTAGGAACACTCACTGGGCTTTACAGAACAATTGTACACTGAATCTAGAAAAATATTAAGGTTGGTGGAAATATAAAGTCACTCGTTCCTGAATTGTAAACAATAATGGTGAAAGGTATTGCTTACCCATGCATTGCCCATGCCGTACGGCGAGAGGCGCTGGTTATCCTGGCACCATATCTTTTCATCTTTGAGCCGATAGGCACTGCTCAAACTGCGTGCCAGGTCCCATGCCAACGGATATACCCGACCCCCCTTCTTTACGTTCTTAACGATGATAGTGAGGTAGGCACCGGAGCGCAGGTATGGCTGCATGCCGGTGTAGATGTGGCTGAGGCGGGTGATAAATTCATCGTAATCCTGGATATTCCCCAGGTCAGCGAGGTCGGAGGAATAGACCACGTCCAGCTGGCCTGATTGCCGCCGTTCCCTTTGAGTAGCTGCGCCATGAGCATGTAGCATATCCCAGTATGGAGGAGAGGTGAGTACATAGTCGATGATCGGAATATGATACTCACTGATGATATCCTTCAGGCACATTGCATCACCCGTGATCATCTCGGAATGTAATCCTTCAGCGGCTTTCCCCAATGTTTGCCTCTCAACAAGCAATAGCTGACGGCCTATATCGGCATAAGTTGGATTTAACTCAACACCAAACGCATGTCTACCTAAGCGCAAGGCAGCGGCCAGCGCACTACCCGTGCCAGCCATGGGGTCGAACACCACCTGGCTGGATTTGGTGTAGAAAGCGATGAATTCCATGGCTAAAGTTTCCGGGAATTTCGCCGGGTGGCGTAATACCTGCCTCTGCCGCGGGGGCGGATTATGGATGAACCACGATTTTTGAAACTTCAGCCATTCTTTCGGCGATAATTCGTTCAGGCGGTTTACGAAAGGTCGTTTTGTCATGATAACTGGTGATATTTGACTAGTTTATTTGAGAAACACATCTATTGAATGACCTCGCTAATTACGAGGTCGGAGAAGTTGACCGTCACAGCTTTCTTGTTCACCGAACGGGCAAAGACTCCCACCCCACCGGAGGTGAGCAAGGGATCGCGGACTGAAAACTGGTATTGACCGTTAACAAAAAAGCGCATCTCTTCACCGATAGCTGATATGCCCAGTCGAGATGAGCTGGGTGCGCCGGGTGGCACCGCTCCACTCGGCAGCCAGGGTTGGGGAGAGGAAGCCTGACCACCACTGACCCTATCCAGCCGCACCTGTCCATCGCACGAAAGCGAAAACCGGTAGTAATCGATGGTCGGTGACACGCGGAACAGGACTCCATATTCATCCAGCCCACTACACAGGCTGGGCTCGGCAGTGATCTCGAGGAAGAAATCAGTAAAGATTGGCTCTTCGCGTATGCTGAACAGGTAAGCATTCGTCTCTGCTATAGCGATGGACAGCTCATCCTTGCCGTACGCTACACTGCCGGATTGAGATTGGGAGATCGTCCAACCATCTTGAGCTGAAAAATCGTCTTCGAGCAAGATGCGTCCAACTTTCGGGCGCATATCCTCCGTTGGAGTGATGATTGGTGTAGGGAAAGGTGTGGACGTTGCTGTTGGAGGGAACCAGATGATAGTCGGGGTTAAGCTGGCAATGGGGGAGGAGGTATCAGTCGGAGGCTCTGCCGTTGGAGCAGACTCGGATCTCATCGAGCATGCAGCTATAAAGATCGTGAATAAGCAAAACAGGAAACTATATTTCATCTCAAAAAAGGTATTCACGGATTTTAATTGTCCAACCGTGATGATCTACGGGGATAAAATCCAAAGGTGTTGTAAAATTGTTATGTTCATTCTAGCACATAGATAGTTAAAATCGCAATCCTATCATATTATAGTCGTCTGAAGGAGAAGTCATGCGAAAAAAAGTCATCCTAATCACAGGAGCATCGGGTGAGATCGGCCAGGCATTGGTCAATAAGTTACCCGAGCAAAGTGACATGCCCATCCTCACCCTCGATATTGCCCCTTTGCCTGGGAAAGTGCCTTCCGTGGTAACACCGATTCAAGGTGATATTATGGATAAGTCCCTTCTTTCACGCCTGGTGAGTGTATACGAGATAGATACAATCTATCATTTGGCAGCACTCCTTTCAACGCGTAGTGAATTCACCCCTGAGGCAGCGCATAAGGTCAATGTTGAAGGGACGCTGGGATTGTTGAACCTGGCAGCAGAACAATCGGACTGGAGAGATTTGCCGGTCAAATTCATCTTCCCAAGCTCTATCGCCGCATATGGCCTTCCAGATTTGGAAACCAAAGCTGCCTATTCGCGTGTGCGTGAATGGGAGTGGAACAACCCTCGCACCATGTATGGCTGTAATAAACTATATTGCGAGCAATTGGGGATTTACTTTAGCAAGTATTACCGGCAGCTGGCAGCTGACCTGCGTGTGATGCTGGATTTTCGTTGCCTCCGTTTTCCAGGCTTAATCAGTGCATTTACGGTTCCAAGTGGCGGTACCAGCGATTATGGCCCTGAAATGCTGCACTTCGCAGCCCAGAAAAAGCCATACGCCTGTTTCGTACGCGAAGATGTTCGCATCCCATTCATGGTTATGCCAGATGCCGTGAAATCACTCCTGATGTTAACGAACGCTCCGAAGGAGGTTGTCAAGCATTCCGTCTATAACGTGACCAGTTTCAGCCTCTCAGCCGCGGAGTTTCGTGAATGGGTCATCAAATTCTTCCCCGACGCTCAGATTACATTCGAGCCGGATTTTAAGCGACAGACAATCGTTGATTCTTGGCCGGCTGACCTGGATGACAGTGCCGCCCGTCGGAACTGGGCCTGGCAACCGGACTATGATGTAAATCGTGCTTTCGCTGAATATCTGGTACCCAATATTGGTAACATGTATTCAAAGGGATAAATGGGCAGCTTACATGGCTTTCTTAATGAGTATTTAGCTTTTATTTCTTAGCCAATCACCATGCTCTATCAACACTCCCCCGCACCTGGATTGATCATCCTCTTCGGCTCAGGTGAAACATCACCGGCCGGGCGTAAGATTTTCGAGAAGGTATTCCGCTCACTAAGACCTTCACCGAGGCTGGCATTGCTGGAAACTCCCGCCGGGTTCGAGCTTAACTCCCATCAGGTAATCAGCCGTGTAGGCGATTTTTTTACCCATCGACTGCAGAATTTCACCCCGCGTGTCGAAATTATCCCGGCGCGTAAGCGCGGTACTGAATTTAGCCCCGATGATCCGGCCATCGTTGCACCTATGCTGAAAGCTGATTTAATCTTCATGGGCCCAGGCAGTCCATCTTATGCGGTCCGCCAGCTGCAAGACAGCCTGGCATGGTACTATCTAATTGCTCGCCATCACCTGGGTGCTGTCCTTGCCTTAGCCAGCGCGGCTACGGTGGCTTTCAGCGCTTGTGCCTTACCCATCTATGAGATATATAAAGCCGGTGAAGATATTCATTGGATCGCAGGACTGGATTTCTTCAAGCAGTATGGCTTGCAGCTTATCTTCATCCCTCATTGGAATAACAATGAAGGCAGAACAGAACTGGACACCAGCCGGTGTTTTATGGGCCAGGAACGCTTCCATCAATTGATGGATATGCTTCCGGAAAATATGATCATCATCGGTCTGGATGAAAATACTGCTTTGATCATGGACCTGTCGGCCGGCAAGTGTCAGGTGAAAGGCCTGGGTAAGGTCACCATCTTGCACACCGGGCACAAACATAGACGAGTAGGACAACCATATACTCCAGCTGGTACAACCGTCAAAATCATCGGTGATAATGAAGATACAAAGCTCATTTTTCCCCATCCCGATGATCATATCCAGCAATACGGGGATGGACAGGATTTTCCCATGCAGGAACTTGGTCCTTTTCACCCTTTCCAACCGGAATCCAACTTGCCTCCAGCCATCTGGCAAAAAGCATTTGAGGCAAATTGCCCTTCAGAACTCCAATCTACTGAAGAGCCCCCTGAAGAGCTACAAATTCTCGTTCGTGCACGCCAGGAAGCCCGGCGTTCAGGAAATTGGGCTTTGGCGGATAAATTGCGGACGCAGATTGAAGCGCTGGGTTGGCAGGTACTTGATACCATGGATGGACCGGTATGCCTTAAGTTAGAAAAGAATAAAACCGCTTGATGCATTAATTACAAGGAGCCATTATGTCACTTGCCCTGAAAATTGGTTATATTGGCCTGGGATTGATGGGAAAATCGATTGCGCGGAACATCCTCAAAGCAGGTTTCCCAATGGTGGTCCATAATCGCAGTAACGCAGCGGTGGCAGAGCTGGTTTCGGAAGGAGCGGAATCCGCTACCACTCCAGCGGAAGTAGCTACCCGAGTTGATATCGTATTCACTAACCTGCCTGATTCTCCGGATGTGGAGCTGGTAACGCTGGGCAGTCACGGGATCATCCAGGGGGCACACCCTGGCTTGATCTACGTGGACAATTCGACTATCAAACCTGCAACAGCCCGTCACATCGCCGAAGTGCTGGGCGAAAAAGGCGTCAAATGCCTGGATGCACCGGTCAGTGGAGGCGACATCGGTGCTCGCCAGGGCACACTTGCCATCATGGTTGGTGGACCTGCTGATGCATTGGAGGCGGTTTATCCGGTCTTTGCTGCCACTGGCAAGACGATCACCCATGTCGGAGAGGCGGGTGCAGGGCAGATCGCCAAGGCGGCCAACCAGATCATGGTTGCCGCACAAATGGTGGCAATGGGAGAGCTGTTGATCTTCGCTAAAAAAGCTGGGGCTGATCCGCGAAAAGTAGTGGATGCCATCAAGGGTGGAGCTGCCCAATGCTGGACCCTCGACATCAAACCGCCCCGCCTTTTCTCAGGCAACCGAAATCCAGGGTTTAAAGCTTACATGCAAGCTAAAGATTTGAATATCATCATGGAAACTGCACGCCAATACGGGATTCCATTGACGTCAGCGGCTGTAGATACCCAGCTATTCAACGCCATGCTGGAGATGGGCATGGGTGAGCTTGATAATTCAGCTGTGCTGGGTATTATTGAAGTCCTGGCTAATACGAGCTTACTATAATGAGCACACTCAAGCAGTTCGTCGGTCGATTCTCCTGGTCTGCCGGTCGTGATTATATCTTTATCACGATTGGAACTCTTTTGCAAGCCATCGCCATCCGCCTATTCCTAGTCCCGGGTCACCTCGTTAATGGTGGCATCAGTGGGCTGGCACAATTGATCAACTATTACACCAATTTTCCCCTCGGGGTGATGATCCTGATCGGGAACATCCCATTGCTGTTATTGGGCTGGCGTCACCTGGGTGGCAGGCGTTTTGCCATTCGCACGGCGTATGCTGTGGTCACCGTTTCGTTATTTACTGATGGCTTGCTCCTTGTACTGCCCCATCAAGGCCTATCATCCGACCTAGTGCTGAATACTCTTTATGGGGGTGTGATCAGTGGAATTGGTTACGGCCTGGTCTATCGCGGTCATGGCACCAGTGGAGGCACCGATATCCTGGTGCGGATTATCAACAACTGGCGTAACATTCCCATCTCCCAAAGTTATCTGATCACTGATTCACTGATCATGTTACTCGGAGGCTTAACTTATAGCTGGCGGAATGCTTTATACGCCATCATCATGTTATTTATCAGCGGGATTGCCGCGGAGATCACTACCGACGGTCCGAATGTGGTCCGCACGGCGATCATCATCACCACCTATCCCGACCGGGTTTCGCAGTCAATCCTGAAGGACTTGGAACGCGGTGTTACGGCAATCAATGTCACCGGTGCATACACCGGCGCGCAACGTGCCATGCTTTATTGTGTCATCACGCGTGCAGAAGTCAATGTCCTCAAGAGTTTAGTGCTTGAATCTGATCCCGGAGCGTTTATCGTCATCGGCCAGGCACATGAAGTGCTGGGAGAGGGTTTCAAGCCATTACCACAATGAGACCATAAACCTAAGATTATCTATGTGCCTGTATGGTAGGGATATGGTCAAATAATAGCTTGTAATATTTATCAACCTGTATACCTGCAACCAAAGCTCGAATTAAGCGTATACAGGATCAGATAACCATACAGGAGCAATGCCGTGTATAACATAGAGCCTGAGGTTCTCAACCAGGTTCAAACAGGCAATCAAGAAGCATTCACCCATCTGGTTGAGGCCTACCAG
>Ga0153916_10004059_pt1 | contig 11009 bp, 7 predicted proteins | sample Opewatmetagenome_FD_109642 | JGI IMG/M metagenome (GOLD analysis project Ga0153916, IMG submission 109642) | Freshwater wetland microbial communities from Ohio, USA - Open water 3 Core 3 Depth 4 metaG | ecosystem: Environmental > Aquatic > Freshwater > Wetlands | place: USA: Ohio, Lake Erie, Old...
AGCGTCTCTTCACGCCCGAAGAAGCCCGGCTGGCCATGCAGCTTTCCATGAGGCCAGAGCCTTTCCGGCGGGTCTACGCCCGCGTCAGGGGCAGCGGCATCTCCGAGGCTGAACTAAGACAGTTGCTGGGAGATATGCTGCACAAGGGCACGATACTCTCCTTCGAAGAGGGTTATGACGAGCCCCATTATTGTAACGCCGAGTTCTCCGCCGGCGGTATCTATAACTTCCAGGTGAACCGCCTGACTAAAGACCTCATTGAGGACTACCAGAAATACCTGGCCGAGTCACGTGCGCAGCCAGGACGGCGGGGGCCGTGGGTGCGCCCGCTGCGTACCATCCCGGTGGAGGAGAGCGTCCCCCTGCCTGAGAAATACCGGGTTTCCGACTATGACAGTGTGCGGAAGCTCGTGGAGCACGCCGCGGATAAAATAGCCGTGACCAACTGCATCTGCCGCCAGAGCCAGGAAATCCTGGGCAAAAAGTGCCGGCATACTGACCTCTACGAGTCTTGCCTGCTTATCGGGGCGGACCATGCCCGCCGCCACGTCGAAATGGGCATAGCGCGCTATATCACGAAAGAGGAAGCCTTCGATATCCTGCGCCGGGCTGAGCAGGCGGGGCTGGTGCTACAGCCGGAAAACTCGCAGCGCCCGGACGCCATCTGCTGCTGCTGCGGGGACTGCTGCGTGCTGCTGCGGATGCTGCCCAACCATCCGCGACCGGTGGAGCTGTATGAAAGCAACTTTTACGTCGAGGTCGACCGGGAAAAGTGTACCGGCTGCGAGGTCTGCGTCGAGAAGTGCCAGCTCGACGCCCGCGTCATGGCCGGCGGCATCGCCGAGGTCAAGCTGGAGCGCTGCATCGGCTGCGGCAACTGCGTAACGGTCTGTCCCGCCGGAGCTAACCGGCTGGTGAAGAAGGAACCAGAGAAGGTGCCCCTGGCAGACAAGAACGCCTACAGCATGAAGGTCCTTTCGGGAAGGGTGGGCAGGTGGAGTACGTTCAAGGTCCGCCTGAAGATGCGGCTGGGGATAAAGGTTTAGAGATAGCTCAAAAATCAAAGCTCAAAGCTCAAAACCACAACCAAGAATCTAAATCTTATTCAGCTTGTATTTGGTTTCAACTTTTGAGTTATGGTTTTGACTTTTAAGTTTTAAGCTTTAAGCTTCCCCGCCATGTCCTCCAAGCCCAGCCTGGTCACCGTCTCCGGCGTGGGCAGGCCGGTCGTTACGTCCCAGCCGCGCAGCCGGTAATACTCCTTCAACATGGCGGTGAACTTGTCCCGGTCGAGGACGTTACCCGTCATGTCCGCCGGCCGGCCGCCCGGCCCCGGCGCTATCACTTTACCGCCGGGCATCGGAGACAGCAGCGGCGTCGTGAAGTTGAACTCCGGGGGATAGTCGTCCCGCGGGATGCGATGCCCTTCGCGGGCAAAGATATACCGCTGGACGTTGAAGATGCGCTCCGCGGCTGTGCCCAGGACCGCCGCGTCGACGCCGGTCGCCGCCTTGAAAATCCTGCCTTCGAGGGTGGGGTCGCCGACGTGGTCTGGCGTCGCCAGCGAATAGGTGATCGGCCAGGCCAGGTCGCACAGTCCCAGGCTGTCCTTGAGGTAGGTCCGGTCCTGTATCATTTTGGCGGCCAGGGCCTTGCCCTCGTAGGTCGTCTGGTCGGCGGCGGCTTCGCTGCCCCAGTAAAGGCGGGCGATACGGCAAAATACCTCAGGGGTCACCGGCGAAGCTGCCGGGTCGGCCTGGTTCATGCCCCAGGGCAGGCGGACGAAGGCCATCTCGTGGACGCCGATGGGGTGCATCCTGTTCTCGAAGGGGTAGATCAGCGCGTGGGCGATAAAGGAACGAGGCGGGATGGCGTCTTGCTGGCCGATGGGCGCGGTGGCGTGCGGGAAAAGGGCGGCGGCCGCCGGGGATACTTTCTCGCGGACCCGCATCATGCCCTCGGCCAGGATGTCTCCGAAACCTTGCCGGTGGGCGATCATGTGCAGGAGCTTTTCAAGGAACTCCCGGGTGCCGATCCTGGAGAGGGGCAGGCCTGTCCCGGCCTCGGTAAGGACGCCGGCGCGATGGCAGGCATAAAGCCAGTCGATCATGCTCTGTAGCTCGAAGGTGCCGATGGAGTAGTCGTTGGCCAGGGTCGGGGCGTCGAAGAGCGTCCGGTACGGCTCGTCCTCCCGGCCGAACGTCCAGGGCAGGTAATATTCCATGGACTGGCAGCCGCGCAGCCCCTGGAGGGCCGGGTCGCCGCCGAACCGGTAGATGTACTTGTTGCAGACCAGCCCGCACTGGTAGCAGTGCCTTTGCCCGAACGTCTCCACCAGGTGACCGTGCTGGGTCGCCCCCATACGCGGCGATACGGCCAGGCTGACGGTCTGCTTGATGCGCAGGGTGTAGCGGTTCAGCTCCTTGAGTCCGGCGGGGTCCGCCACGGTGGGATTGGCGCCGGTCCCCCGCACGACGATAGCCTTGAGGTTCTTGGAGGCCATCACCGCCCCAAAGCCGGCGGTGACCGAAGCATCCTGGGTAGCGAAGATGGTCGCCGACCTGACCAGGTTTTCGCCGGCGACACCGGTGGTGGCGAAGCGCGCCCGGTCGCCGTGTTCTTTGAGCAGCAGCTCCTCGACCTCGCGGGCGTTCTTGCCCCACAGCCACGAGGCATCGCGGACTTCTACGTCAGCGTTGTCAATTAAAATGTAGGCCGGTGCCGGCGCCCGCCCGTCGATAACCAGGCCGTCCCAGCCGGCCTTCTTGAGCTCCGCCCCGAAGTGCCCGCCCATGTTGCCGTAGCAGTAGCGCTCGGGGTAGGCCATCGGGGATTTGGCGGACACAGACATGCGGGCGGCCCCCTGGGCGCCGGTGGCCAGCAGCGGCCCGGTCATGAATATCAGCCGGTTCCCCGGGTCGAACGCCCGGACGTCCGGCGTGACCTTCTCCCAGTAAAGCCGGGAGGCCAAGCCCCGCCCGCCGAGGTATTTTTCGGCGTAGGGCTGTGTTTCTATCTGGCTTACCCCGGAACCGGACAGGTCCACCTGTAGTATCCGGCCCATCCATCCGTGCATGCGTATTCTCCCTTTGATTACAGTCTACCAGCCGCGGAGGCTAATGCCAAGTTTCCTCGCCATGACAGACGTATGGTAGGCAGAACGGGGCGTCTAAGAGGGGCGCAGCCCCTCTTCTAAATAATCTCCCCTTCCCCGCGGGAAGGGGATTAAGGGGATGGGAAAACAATGAAAAACCTGGCTGCAATTACACCGTCCCACTCCGGGATTCTTCGCTTCGCAAAAATGACGAATCAATGAGACGGCCACGTCCCCTTACGTACGAGCGGACCCATCGCAATGACGCTAATTATTACTCGAAGCCCGGGGCCGTCGGGTTCCGCTGGTGGAGGATATCCTGGCAGCGCTGCCGGACGCGGGGATTCATCTCCGGGTGCGACAGGAGGAAAAGCTGGTCCTTTTCGATGGCCTGGAAGACCCGGTCGGCGAACTGCGCCGGGGGCATGGCGGTTTCGTTCATTTCACTGAAAAACTTATAAAGGGCGGCCTGCTTCGCGGTGAGTGGCCGCTTTTCGGGCGGGTTTTTCCACCGGATGGGCCGGTTCCTTTCCGCATCGTTCAGCCGGGAACGGACGCCGGCCGGGCAGGCCACCGTGACGCCGATGGGCTCCCCGCGCTCCTTGAGCTGCAGGTACAGCGTCTCCGAGAGCATGACGACAGCGGCCTTGGTCAGTTTATAGGTGCCTAGCTCCGTGCCGGACATCAGCCCGCCGACCGACGACGTATTGACGACGTGGCCAGGGGCTTTCTGCCGGAGCATGATGGGCAGGAAGACCTTGACGCCGTGAACGACGCCCCAGATGTTGACCCCCACGACCCATTGCCAGTCGTTGAAGGTCTCCTCCCAGAGCGTCTTGGCCCGTTGCACGCCCACCGCGACGCCGGCGTTATTGAAGAGCAGGTGCACACCCCCGAAGGCGTCCAGGGTCTTCCGGGCCAGGGTCTCGACCTCTTCCAGAATGGAAACGTCAGTGCGCACCGCCAGGACATCGGCGCCGGCGGATTTCAGTTTTAGCTCGGCGTCTTTCAGGGCGGGCGCTTCGATATCCGCCAGGACGACCCTCATGCCCTCTTTAACGCATTTTTGGGCCAGGCCGAAGCCGATGCCCCCCGCCCCCCCGGTGATAATCGCCACTTTGCCTTTAAAGTCTTTCATGGTCCTCCTTACCGTTTAGGAATGAGCCCGAGCTGCTGCATCATGCCGAGGGAATCAGGAAAGTCCCAGGCTTCGGCCAGTTTGCCCCCCTCGAACCGGTAGATATTGACCCCTTTTAGCGCGATTTGCTTACCGGTCGGCGGCACTCCCAGGTAAGCCCCTTGGTGCGTACCGCGAACCGTGTATCTGGTGGACGTCTTGTCTCCTTCGGCTACGATATCTTCGATAGAATAGACGATATCCGGGAAGGCTGAATAAGCCGCGACCGTCGCTTGTACTCTTTGCTCCGCGTTCAGGTCGCCCCGGGAAGGGTCATGGTGGACAAAACCTGGTGTTGCATATTTTCGGTACCAGGCACGTACCTTCTCAACATCCCCGCTACCAGTATTCACATCCTTCCACATTTGGCGCACCAGTTCCTTGTTCTCTTTGGTTGACATGTGAGTCCTCCTTATATAACCAACGGATTATATTACCGTAGATTGGTATTGTCAATCTCTAGGCAGGGGCATTGCGAAAGGCGGGGTCAGCTCCAACACCACGTCGAGCAGGGCGGTCTGTCCCGCCGCTGTCCGCGCCAGCCCACGTTTCAGGGCGGCCTCGATGTCCCCCGGGTCTTCCAGCCGCTCCCCGTGGGCGCCAAAGGCCTCGGCGATCTTGACGTAGTCCGGCGCCGGGGCGATGTCCACTCCCAGGTAGGTGCCCTGGCTCACGGCGGCCCCCTGCGGGTATAACCTCTGGTGGCCGAATTTCATCGCGCCGTAGCCACCGTTGTCCATGATGACGACTAAAACGGGCAGGTGGTACTCCTGGTAAACTCCCAGAGCCGCCAGGGCGGGATTGTAGTTGAACGATCCGTCGCCGATGAAGAGGATGACGGGCCTGTCCGGACTGGCGAGCTTGACGCCGGCGGCCTCCCCCATGCCGATCCCCAGGCCGCCGTAAGCCGACTTGATATAGCCGCCGGGCTCGGCCAGGTATTCGTGGATGTAGCGCGTGTGGGTCAATGTTTCGTCCAGGATGATGGCCCCGGGCGGCAAAGCCCGCCTGGCCTGTCGCAGGAACCACCTGGTGGCGATGGGCCTGGCCCGCCGGCCCGACAGCGCTTCCTTTTCCAAACGTGCCGTCATCTCGTCATGCCGGGCCTGCCAGTACTGCCGCCGTTCCTCACGGCCGGGCTTGTTAGTGACCTTTTTGCGTACGATTTCTACCAGGGCCGCCAGCGCCGGCTCGATATCGGCGGTGATGGTAGTGTCGACCCGGTATCCCCAGAAGGGGAGTCTCTCGTGGAGAGGGGCTTCGTCCAGGACGATGACCCTGGCACTATCCGGCGGGCCGGCGGCAGGGGGATACCAGGGGGTGACGGAGCTGACGACGAATACCAGGTCCGCTTCCCGGAGCACCTCGCCGACGTTGACGCCCATGTACAGCGGGTTATCTTTCGGAAAGCTGGCGGAGTAGGGCAGGGAGGACTCGAAGACCGGGATGCTCAGCCTGTCCGCCAGCTCTACCAGGCTCTTGACGGCGCCCGGCTTTTTCCCGGCCCGCTCGGCGATGATGACCGGATGCTTGGCGCGTACGAGCTGGCCGGCCACGTCGTGCAGGTCGGCGACACACGGCTCAGTCGGCGTGGCGACCGGATACGGGCGGGTAACCCCGGCGCCGGACCTCAGCATGATCTCGGTGGGTACGGACACGAAAACAGGTCCCGCCGGGGCCGACCGCGCTATCTGGCACCCCCTTAAGATCGAGTCCACCAGGGCGTCCCGGTTCTTGACCTCGTTGCTCCACTTGACATAGTTTTTCACCAGGGCGGCCGGCCCGCCGATATCGGAGAGGAGGCCCAGCCAGTGCCAGCCCTGCGCCCGGACCTCTGCGTCGCCGCAGTGCTCGCAGGTCTCCCCGCCGAAGATTATCATCGGGACGCGGGCCGTCGAAGCATTACGCATGGCCATGGCCCCGTGCAGCGGGCCGACGCTGGCATGGAGCAGCACCGCCGGCAGCCCGCCGCTGGTCTCGGCGTAGCCCTGCGCCATGCTGATGGCCAGTATCTCATCGCGGCAGTTGATATATTTCAGCGAGGTATCGCCGCGGCCGCGGCGTTTCAGCAGGCTTTCCCAGACCGGCGTCCACTCCGTGCCGGGCGAGCAGAAGATGTACTCGACGCCGCACGCCTGGAGAAGGTCGAGTAGCAGTTCACCTCCGGTTAATGTCATGGCTACCCCCTGAGACAGATTAGTTCAATCGGATGCAGGCATGCCCGGCATTTTGCCTTCCACCAGGGGCACGACGCAGATAATGCGGAAAATGCTTTTACCGCTATTTAAAAAGCTATGCTGTTCGTTCGGGAGGACGACGGCGGCATCGCCTTCCTCGAGGGGTATCTCTTTACCGGCGCTGCGCAGCACGCCCTTGCCCGCCAGCACGAAAATCTCGTGCTCCCAGCGGTGGGCGTGCAGGGGCGTGGCCGCCCCGGACTGTATCTCGAAGACGCGCATGACGAAGTTCGGCGCCCTCTCGGCGGGTCCGGCCACGACACGCATGGCTACCCCGGGCGCCGCGGTAACAGCTTTCACGTCACGGTAGTTCTGTACTCTCATCATCGACTCCTTCGGTGCAGGGTTTACTTCGCCAATTATCGTGGAAGGGCGCAGCAGTGTCAAGGATTCCATTGAAGTCATTGCGAGGGCGATAGCTCGAAGCAATCCGCCAATTGTCATTCCAGCGAAAGCTGGAATCCAGAGGTGTAGGTTGGGGGCCTGGATTCAGGCCGTAGTCTACCCCGTACTTGATACGGGGCCAGAATGACAGTAGTGAGATTGCTTCGCCTCCCCGGCTTCGTCGGGATGGTCTCGCAATGACACCACTTCGTTTGACCCATCCATCCCCCTCTGTTATCCTGTTAGAGGCGAAAAAACGACGGAGCGGGGTGATTTGATTGGACACATTCAAGCGGGACTGGATGAGATGGTTCCCGGAAGACAAGCCCGGAGAAAAAAAACCACCGCCCGCGCCGAGCCGGCACATCGTGGGGCGGGTTTTCCTGGCGCTGGCCTTGCTGGTGCTGCTTTTCATCCTGGCCAGCATCGCCAAGGGCTATTACACCGAATGGCTCTGGTTCAGCAGCCTGGGTTACGGCGGCGTCTATGCCACCATTCTCAGGACCAGGCTGCTGGTCTTCTTGCTGGCTGCGGTCATCTTTGCCATCCTGCTGCTGGGTAACCTGGTGCTGGCCACCCGGCTGGCCCCGCAAAAACAGGCGCTTTTCTGGCCCTGGGCGCTGGTGAGCCGCCTCCAGCGAGTCGTCAGGTGGAACGTCATCCTGGGGACGGTGATCCTCAGCCTTATTTTCGGGGCGATCGCCCAGGGGAACTGGGAGGTCATACTGCGTTTCTTCAACTGGCAGCCCTTCGGCGTCATCGACCCTGTTTTCCAGCGGGAAGTCGGTTTTTATGTCTTCTCGCTGCCGTTCCAGCAGTTCGTCAGGGGCTGGCTGATGGGGGCGTTGATCGCGGTCTTCATCGCCACGGCGGTGACCTACCTGTTTTCCTACGCGGCGCAGCGGCTCAAGCTCGATTTTCCCCGACCGGTATTGATGCACCTCGGCGGCCTGTTCATCGCCATCCTGGCCCTTTTCGCCTGGGGCTACCGCCTCGGCGTCTGGGGCCTGGTCCAATCCCCGCACGGCATCTTTTTCGGGGCCAACTACGCCGACGTCCACGCCAGGATACCGGCCCAGTGGGTCCTCTTCGTAGTGGTCCTGGTGCTCATCGCGGTCGTCTCCTACGCGGTATACCGGCGCAAGCTGCGCTGGGTCTTTTACGGTATCGGCGGATGGATCGTCGCGGCCATCATCATCGGCGCCGTTTTCCCGGCCCTGGTGCAGCGTTTCCAGGTACAGCCCAACGAGCTCGCGCGAGAGAGCCCCTACATCGAGCACAACATCGAGTTCACACGTCAGGCCTTCGCGCTGGACCGCATCGAGGAGGTTGACTTCCCGGCCGAACCGGCCCCGTCAGCGACGGACATTGCCGCCAACGAGGTGACGATCAACAACATCCGTCTCTGGGACCACCGGCCCCTCAAGGACACTTACAACCAGATCCAGTCTATCCGACTCTACTACGATTTCGACGATGTCGATGTCGACCGGTATACCGTCGACGGGGATTACCGCCAGGTGATGCTCTCCGCACGGGAGCTTTCCGCCGAGAAGCTCGCCGGAGAAGCGCAGACCTGGGTCAACCGCAAGCTCCAGTTTACCCATGGCTACGGGGCTGCCATGAGCCCGGTCAACGAGATCACACCTGAAGGGCTACCCACCCTGCTCCTCAAGGACATCCCGCCCGTCGGCGCCTTCGATATCACCCGGCCCCAGATATACTACGGCGAAAAGACCGACGACTACGTTATCGTCGCCACCAATACCCAGGAGTTCGACTATCCCCGCGGCGATGATAACGTCTACGGCCGCTACGAGGGCGCAGGCGGCGTCAGTCTCAACGGGTTTTTCCGCCGCCTGGTATATGCCTGGCAGCTGGGCGACCTGAACATTCTCCTCAGCGGCGAGCTCAGGCCGGAAAGCCAGCTGCTCTATTACCGCAATGTCGGCGACCGCGTCCGCCACCTGGCGCCGTACCTCCAGCTCGACGCCGACCCTTACCTGGTCATCGTCGACGGCCGGCTGTACTGGATACAGGACGCCTACACCACGACCGGCCGCTATCCTTACTCCCAGCCGGTGGCGGGCGGTGTGAACTACATCCGCAACAGCGTCAAGGCCGTCATCGACGCCTACGACGGCAGCGTCACCTTGTATGTCTCCGAACCGGACGACGCCCTGATACGCACCTATCAAGCCATTTTCCCCGGGCTGTTCGTACCGGCTTCGCAAATGCCGGAGGCCTTTCGTTTACACCTGCGCTACCCGGAGGGCATGTTCAACGCGCAGGAGACCGTCTACCGCAGCTATCATATGCGCGATGTGCGGGTTTTCTACAACAAAGAAGACCTCTGGGCGGTACCGCGGGAAGTATACGCCGAGCAGGAAGAGCTCATGGACCCGTACTATGTCATCATGCGTATCCCCGGCGAGACACGCGAGGAGTTCCTGCTCATGCTGCCGTTCACCCCCGTCAATAAGAACAACACGATCGGCTGGCTGGCCGCCCGCTGCGACGGCAGTAACTACGGCCGGCTACTGGCCTACCTTTTCCCCAAGGAGCGTCTCATCTACGGCCCCAGTCAGATCGAGAACCGGATTGGGCAGGACACCGTCATCACCGAGCAGCTCGCCCTGTGGGGGCGCGGTGGCTCCCAGGTGCTGCGGGGCAACCTGCTCTTCATCCCCATCGAGCGGTCTAATATCTACGTCGAACCGGTCTTTCTCCAGGCGACCAATGGCGGGCTCCCGGAGCTGAAGCGGGTCATCGTGGCGTTGGGCGACAAAATCGCCATGGCGCCTGACCTCGAGGGGGGTCTGCGGGCCATCTTCGGGGCGGCGCCGCCCGGGCCGGTAACACCGCCGCCTGGGCCGGGCGAGGTGCCCACAGAGGTCGCCGACCTGGTGGCGGAAGCGCAGCAGCACTTCGAGCGGGCGCAGGAATACCAGCGGGCGGGTGACTGGGCCGGCTACGGCGAGGAGCTGGCGGCCTTACGGGAGACCCTGGACCGGCTGGCGGCGCTGACGGGCCAGTAAACCATAACGACTAAACTTGGTATCCAGTTGGTAGCATGCAGGTGTACATCACCAATATAATAACCAACGGAAAACAAAAACCATACCGGCGAAAGCCGGTATCCAGGTGGCAACATGTAGATGTACTTCATCTATATTTTGTCAAACAAACGCAACGGGGCACTCTACATAGGTATGACAAATGACCTTGTACGCAGAGTTTTCGAACATAAAAATAACTATATTAAAGGCTTTACCAGTAAGTATGGCGTGCACAAACTCGTATACTACGAGCAATGTGATTCTTTCGACTCGGCGCTTCAGAGGGAAAAACAAATAAAAGAATGGAGAAGAAGCTGGAAGCTTGATCTGGTAGAAAAGGCGAACCCTCTGTGGAAGGACTTATTTGACGAATTGGTAGCTTTATCCTAGAGGGTAACACCTGGATCCCGATTTTCATCGGGATGGTTGGATATTTCGGAGGAGTATTCATATGTTCGACTGGGACGTGGTGATAATAGGGGGCGGACCGGCGGGGCTGACGGCCGGCCTCTACCTGGGCCGGGCCAACCGGCGAACGCTCCTGCTCGATAAAGACACCCCCGGCGGGTATATCCGCAATATCGGGCTCATCGAGAACTACCCCGGCTTCTCCGGCGGCGTCCACGGGGCGCAATTAGCCGCCGAGATGGTCAAGCAGGCGCAGCGGTACGGCCTCGAAATCGAGACAGCTGAGGTCACCGGCCTCGAGCTGTTTTCCGGAACGCGCTACGTCGGCTGCTCGCGCGGCCAGGGCTTTACCACCAACGTCATCATCATCACGGGCGGCTCGCGGAACAAGAAGCTGGGCGTCCCCGGCGAGGCGGAGCTGGCGGGAAAAGGCGTCTTCGAGTGCGCCTTTTGCGACGGCGGGCATTTTGCCGGCAAAGTGGTGGTGGTGTGCGGCGGGGGCGACTCCGGCGTCGGCGAGGCCCTTTACATGTCGAAGATAGCTTCGAAGGTCATCCTCATCGAGGCGATGCCGGCTTTGACGGCCACCGGTATCCTCCAGGATCGTGTCAAGGCCGACCCGAAGATTGAGGTGCGCTGCGGCGTACGGG
>Ga0153916_10004060_pt1 | contig 11009 bp, 5 predicted proteins | sample Opewatmetagenome_FD_109642 | JGI IMG/M metagenome (GOLD analysis project Ga0153916, IMG submission 109642) | Freshwater wetland microbial communities from Ohio, USA - Open water 3 Core 3 Depth 4 metaG | ecosystem: Environmental > Aquatic > Freshwater > Wetlands | place: USA: Ohio, Lake Erie, Old...
CATCTCTCCTGTCATTTTCCACAGAGTTCCCACCCTTCCCTGGCCCCACTCCGCACAGCTCGCAAGTTTCGCCTGGGCTGCATCACGACAACTGCGCAGGCAACAGTACGACATTACGCACTCCCATGGCGGTGTTGTCGGTTGCGATGTCGTAACCGCCCATAGCTGCCATCGTGCAGGGATGATGGCAAGGGGGAAGGACAGCATGACAGGGTCAAGGAAGAATTGGGGTATCACAGATTCCTTCTTCCTTCGATGTGAGAAGAGGATTTATGCAGAGCGGACGTACAGAAAGATAATTGCAGTTGCGGAGGGCGTCCGTCGGGAGCTGTTTGCGTGCTACGGAGTGCCCGAAGATCATGTTGTCGTCATCCCGAACGGGGTTGACCTCCACACTTTCTCACCCGAAGTGAAAACGGCTCGGCGTGACGAAAGCCGGAGACGACTAGGACTGGCTCGTACTGATGAAGTGATCCTGTTTGTGAGCAATGAGTTCGAAAGGAAAGGGCTTCGGCATGCGCTGGACGCTGTGGCGATTGCACATTCTTCTTCCAGGAAGCTGCTGGTTGTGGGAAGAGATGATCCCAGGCCGTATCAACGGTATGCCCAGGACCATGGAATTTCGCCATATGTAGTCTTTACGGGTGCAGCTGATGACATGCCCGCAATTTTCGCTGCTGCCGATCTCTTCTTGCTGCCTACGTCCTACGAAGCCTTTCCACTTGTCCTTCTAGAGGCCGCTGCCACAGGGCTACCGATACTGATCACACGGGTCCACGGCGCGGAGGAATTTATCCGAGAATCAGTAAATGGTCTTTTCATCACACAAGACCCTCCTAACATCGCGCATGCGATCCAACTGGTTTTTGAGAATTCAGAATTTCGAGAACGGCTCGGGCATGCAGCACGGGCAACAGCGCTGCAGTACTCATGGGACGTGATTGCTGAAAGGACATGGAATGTGTATAAAGATGTGTTTGACCAGAAGTCTAAGAAATCACGGATGTAGGAGCAGGTCTTGATCATACTGGCCCACATCATTCTGAACCAAGAGAACACTCATCTCTACGCGGGCAACTTCGCTCTTCCCTCCCCTTATCTTGGCCCAACGCTCCTCTGCATACTCAACGGTAGATGGTGGAAATTCAAACGGAGGGTTCAGTAAATGCAGATCCTCGTTGTCGACCACGATGCCGGCCCACCACACCAACGCGGCCTCTATCACGCACTGGCCCAATCAGGCAAAGCTGCCGTCACTCTCCTCGTTCCTCATCGGTGGCATGACGGATTTGCAGAAACAGTCACCGAAGCAGAGGCAAGCTTGGATTTCTGCGTGATTCCGACACGGACTCTCTTCGCAGGAAGAGCCCATCGTTTCGTCACGCCGGCCCTCTGGAGCATCCTGCGCAGGCGACACTTCGATGTCCTCTGTCTGAATGTGGAGCCGGAGAGTTTTCAAGCATTCTACGCTATCATCGGCCAGAAGCTACTATCGCCCTCGACACGGTTCGCCCTGATCTCCTTCCGGAATATTGACTTCCCCAGGGGGGTCTACCCATACCGCGCTCCGTTTCTCCATGCTCTGAGCGAGCGTATCGTGGTTTCAGGCTTAGAGGCAATAGTGGCACGTAACGAAACCGCGAAGACGATCTTTGAGCGGAAGGGTTTGCGACACGCCCGTGTGATACCACAGTGCATTGATACCGGAGTATTTTTCCCTTCCATCCGAGAGGAAAGCGAACGTCTTTCTCAGAAGTTGCAGTTTACGATCGGCTATGTCGGCAGATTAGTGCCAGGAAAAGGAGTTGACTTACTTCTTCAAGCATCCGCCTGTCTGTCCTTCGACCATACGGTACTCATTATCGGAGCTGGACCCGAGGAACATCACCTCCAGATGCTTGCAGCACAGCTGGGAGTCTCTGAGCGAATCTGCTGGAACGGTCCGGTCCCGAATGCACTTCTGCCGGGGAAACTTCGGGCCCTGGACGTGCTCGTCCTTCCCTCCCGTACTACGCCATTCTGGAAAGAGCAATTTGGGCGGGTGTTGATTGAAGCAATGGCTTGTGGAGTTCCAGTTGTTGGCTCCGATTCAGGCGAAATACCATCCACAATCGGGTCTGCAGGGCTAACGTTCCCCGAGGGGAACATATCAGCCCTTGCAGCGGTCCTCCAACGCATTCACGATGATCAGCATCTGGTGTCTGACCTATCAGCTCGTTCACGGCGTCGCGCCGAAGCGTGTTTTTCGGTTGAGAGCGTCGCTGAACAGTATCTCTCCTTCTTCAATAGCGTGTGTGCATCAAAACCATTAAATTTATGAACGTGTCCGAACTCCGATCCCTGAGAAGCGTAGCGCTGGTGGAACTGAACCGGCTTGGTGATGTCGTGCATGCATTATCAGCCGCACGAGTGTTCAGACGGAACCTCCCCAATACGACAATCACGATGCTAGTCGATGAGATGTATCAGGGACTGGTCGGGCTTGAGCCAGCAGTCGATCACGCTTTCGGTGCAAATGACACTCGTGAAATGCCTGGCCTTATCAGGACAGCGCTTCATGTGCGGCGCGAGGATTTCGACTGTGTGTGCAGCCTCAGCCCGATTCTCCGGAACACTATTGTCACAAGGCTGGGTCGCTCCCGATTTGCCGTCGGGTACTTGGGTGCAAAACAGAGGAAGCCCAACTTCTTGAAGACTAGTGAGATATCCTCGATCGGATTTGAGTTGGCAGGGAAGGAAGTATACGGGTTTGAACATATCTCGCTTACCGCCTTGAAGGTCTGCCGGGCTTTAGGATTTGCAGATGTCCCTCCGGGTCTTCAGCCCCGCTTCCAGCAGCCCACTCAGTACGCGCTCCCGGACGGCCCGTATTTTGTCTTTCACCCTCTCGCGGGGTGGCGCTTCCGCGAATGGCCAGATGACAACGTAAGAGAATTCCTGAGGAAAGTTCTTGCCGCATGGGGATACAAGGTTATTGTGATTGGCGCCGGTAATGAGGAAAAGAGGCTCCGACAACTTCTCGATGCAATGCAGCCGCAAGATCGGATTTCCGTCCGGGCTGGTCTGACAATGGAGAACCTCGTATATCTTCTTCAGCAGGCATCAGTTTTCATCGGGACAGATTCTGGCCCTTACCAGCTCGCTGCCGCCCTGGGAGTGCCGACCGTCGGACTCCTGGGTCCAGCCCCACCCGAGATCACGGGATCAACAGATCCCAGCAGTAGAATTCTCTACCACCGACTCGACTGCAGTCCGTGTATGCAGGACAAGTGTGTGCGGCCAACGGATGCCTGTATGCATCGCATCTCTGCTGACGAAGTAGTGCGGAAGGTTGAAGATCTGTTAACGATAACTTCCGGGAAGGCGGCAAATCGTGGCTAACGCCAATGTCCTCGGAGTTCGTATCGATCCCGCTACTCCGGAGTCACTCCTCGACACCGTTGAACGTTCCGTGACGGCCGGGAGTGGTGATATCATCATTCCGATCAACGCACACTTTCTCAATCTCGCCACCGAGAATGCGTGGCTCAAGGACCTGGCTGGAGCCCCGGGGGTGCATGTTGTTGCAGACGGGAAGGGCGTTATGCTTGCATCCACTTTGAGAGGTGTGAGACTTCCAGCCCAGATTCGGTTTGCTGATTGGGTCTTCAAGCTTTTTGAGCGCGCCACTGAGAAAAGGCTTTCAATGTACTTCCTCGGGGCGCAAGATGAAATCGTCCGGCGGGCCGCAACGCAGGTACGGAAACGCTATCCTGAAGTAAGGATTCTTGGGACGCACAACGGGTTTTTCCCAAAGACCAGCGAGGCAAGCCAGGGGGTTGTGAGCGCCATCAACGAGGCCCGACCCGATATTCTTCTCCTTGGAATGTCCATGCCGGTCGAGGAACAATGGGTCTGGGAATACCGGAACCGACTGCATGCCGGCATCATCGTGCTCGGGTCGGGATGCTTCGAATGGCTGGCCGGGAGGGTGAAAAGCGCACCCCGCTGGGTTAGCGCTGTTTATTGTGAGTGGCTCTTCCGATTGTTGCAGGAGCCCCGGCGGCTCTGGCGACGATATCTCATCGGCAACCCTCTCTTTCTCTTTAGAATTCTACGGCACCAATTTATCAGGTGACATGACGGCATTTCCCTCCAGAGCAATACTCAGCCTCCTTTTCCTTACGGGCATTGTCCAAGCTGCCGAGAGGGATCGTGCGAGCTTTTCTCTGCGCACCGCGTCTGAGACAGGCATGGAGCTCCTGTACACTCCAACGCCGAAGAGCTATTCCCGCATTAGAGTCGACAGCACAGATCATCTCTTCTTCACCGATGCGGCATTTGACACCCGACCCGGATCGCCTAGTCTTCCGGTTGATGCCATCACCGTCGGCATACCAAGTGATGCATCTGTCTCTGCGGAACTCGTGGAAGCTAAATATCAGAACGAGGGTCCCTCGCTGATTGCACCGGTGCCGGCGTACCGAAATCGCGACAGCAGCCTCATCGCCGTCTACAAGAAGGACCCTGCTGCATATGGCATCAATGCCTTCGTCCCCGCTCAACCAATCGAGGTAGGGCAGCCATTCACCATACGCGGCCAGAGGATATGCACAATTCGGCTCGCTCCAATCCAATACAACCCAGTAACGCGAGTTGTCCAGCGACTTACTCAGGCGAAGCTCCGCATCAATTTCCGGAACCGTTCGAATCGTCCGCAGATTCAGGTTGCATCTGCAACACCCGATATATACTTTGAGAACTTCTTTCGCAGCCTCCTGGTAAACTATGATCAAGCCCGGATGTGGCGGCAAAGCCCCCCTGCCGGAAGCGCGGGCCTTCTGCAGGATACCGCTCGCACTTGGTTCCGGCTCGGTCAATCATACCTGCGGACTCCAATCGTAGCGGACGGTTGGTACCGCCTGACCAAGAACGACCTAACAGCATCCGGCATTTCTCCACTCCAAATCGACTGGCCTTCCATGGGGCTGTTCAGCCGGGGGCAGCAAATCCCGTTCCACATCGGGGCTGACTCCAGCATTGAATTCTATGCCCAACGAAACTACGGCGACAGCACTTACTACGACTTTTACACGGACACAAGCATCTACTGGCTCACCTGGGGCGAACCGTCAAGCAAACAGTTCAGTGCGGTTCCTCAGCCCCCCGGGGCCCCAAGCGTGGCTCTTCAATCACTCCCGGTAACCCGACACTTCGAGCAGAACATGCAGTTCTTTGTCGGAACGACAGATGCCGAAGTCGGCCAGAATTCTGCAGTCCCGGGACGAGGATGGCTCTGGGAATACTACTATCCAGGATCAGTAAACCAACACACTTTCCCGCTCGACTCCATCGACGGGAATTCATATCCTACCGCGACAGTACAGGTACGACTCTTCAGCACCACACCGAACTATGCCGGCGATCGCAACCATAAAGCCGTGTTCTGGCTCAACGACTCATTGCTCGGTCAAGTCTATTTCGCCGGCAGGACCGGCATCACTTTTTCAGCAGCAATTCCTGTATCATGGCTACGCGACGGATCGAACACCATCACGATCAAATCCGATACCAGTGTCGGTCCAGCGAACCAGTTTTATCTCGACTGGTTCGAGGTCACTTACGGTAGATACCTGAAGGCAACTGGAAACCAGATCACTTTCAGTTCCCCCGCCTCCTCCTCAGGCATCACTTCATTCACCGTTGCAGGGTTCACAAGTCCATCGATCAGCGTGTTCGATCCGTCCACAGGCCGCCAGCTTCTCGGCGGAACTGTGCTCGGCGATTCAGTGAGCGGATACCGGATAGCGTTTCAGGACACGTTTTCGCTCCCTCGAACCTATGTGATTGTCTCAGATTCGGGGGCGATGCCAACCTTACCATTATCCCGGAAGACATTCAAAGACATTCGCTCCAACTCACAGGGAGCGGACTACATTATCATCACGCACTCAGCGTTCCTCCCTCAGGCCCAGCAGTTAGCAACGCATCGCCAGATTACCAACGGTGTCCGAACCGCAGTGGTGGACGTGCAGGACATCTACGACGAGTTCAATTTCGGCATCATGAATGGAGAGAGGCTGAGGGATTTCCTTCGGTACACACACGACTTCTGGCCGGGCGCAAAACCTTCCTATCTGCTTCTCTTCGGGGATGCAAGCTGGGATTTTCATCATTACCTCCCGACCACGGTCAGGGTCAATTACGTCCCAGCTTATGGGGTACCTGCGGGAGACAACTGGTTCGTGGTCTTCCACCCAGAATCTACCGTCGTCCCTTCCATGTTTGTAGGACGGCTGCCGGTCCAGAACCAAACCGACGCGCAGGCCGTGGTCGCCAAGGTGATTACATATGATTCTTATGTTTTGGGGGAGTGGAACAAGAACTTCCTCTACATCACTGGCGGTGACGACTTAAATGAACAGACCGCCTTTAATCTCCTTTCGGATCGCTCGATTGGCACGTACATCGCTCCCCCGCCCATCGGTGGAACTCCCATTCGAGTCTACAAGAACGTCCCGGCGGTAATCGATGCCGGCTATAAGCAGTACCTGAAGGATCTTGTTAAGCAGGGTCTCTCCTTTATCAGCTACATTGGCCATTCAGGGGGACGGGTCTTGGGAGTCGATATTGGCTCCCCTTTGGATCTGGAGAACACTGATGGAAAGCTCCTCTTTTTCTCCTCCGTCAGCTGTAACGTTGGAGCTTTCGCCGAACCCTCCGGCAACGTGCTTGCCGAAGATTTCGTACTCGCCCCAAATCGCGGCGCAATTGCAGCATGGGCATCAGCAGCACTCGGATACCCTTACCAGGGCGCCCAGCTATTCGATTTTGTCCTTGATGGAATACAGAAGGATTCACTCCGTGACTTCGGCACTCTGACCACGCTCGCGCGACTCAGGCTCTGGCAGCAGTATCCGTCGTTCATCTCCGCCGGCGATCTCTCGTTGACACCGCTCTTGGGCGACCCGCTGTCCCGTTTGGCGCTTCCTCTTAAGCCCGATGTCGCGGTGGCTTCGGATGACATCAGCCTAAATCGTGCAACACCGACACTTGTTGACACGACGCTGGTTCTCCGCGTGAATCTGCACAACTTCGGCCTCGTTCCGAGCGACAGCTTTCTTGTCTCAATAGCCGATCTGTACAATGGCCATTTATCCCAGGTTGGTCCAAATCGACGGGTCCGTCCTCCATTGCATCTCGATTCACTATTTGTCCCCTGGGCAGTGGCCTCCCAACCGGGGAAACACACGATCACGGTCTACCTTGATCCGGGGTCAACCTTATCGGAAGTCTCGACCGCCAACAACTTGGCCTCCAGCGAGATCTATATTTACTCCAGCGAGCTTGTTGCACTGCGGCCTCTGATGAACCACGTCGTGCAGGCGGGACCCCAAACGCTCGTCGTCACCACTCCGTTCGGTGGTGATACAACAGGGTACCAGTACACGTTTGAACTCGACACCGTCGTCAGCTTTGATTCCCCTTTCAAGCTGAGTTCAGGCCCCATCGCATCAGGTCCCGTCTCCGGCCAGTGGACGACGCCGATCCTTTCGGGGGACCGGACGTTTTTCTGGCGTGCACGTACTGTCACTCCACAATCAGTCGGAGAATGGAGAGCCTCAAGGTTTAGCACACGTGGCATTCCACCTGCGGAGCCGCTCGCTACACTCAGTGAATCTTCCCGGGTTCAGTTTGCGCAGGATGAGTTAGCCGGGGCGTTGCCGACTGACACCGGAGTTGTCATCGCACCCCAGCCTCCTTTATACCTGTATGCGCGGTCGCTCGGGTACCGCGCCGACTTGTACAAGGATTACTACAGCATTATCCGCGTGAACGCGCAAACCATCACGGGATTCTGGTGGCATCTCGGCAGCAGTTTCATGGGCGTCCGGGTCAACGAGTTCACAGGCGATTATGCTCTGAACGCCTTCGATGTTTCTAAGCAGCCATCGCTCGCCGACAGCATGGCACAATATATTGCCAACACTCCGACGGGAAACTACCTCGTATTCTCAGTCATTTACGATGGCGCAACGAATGTGAACGAAAACCTGAAAACCACCCTAGAGTCACTGGGAAGTAAATTGATCCGCAGCGTCCTGCCCGGACAATCGTGGGCCTTCATTGCAAGAAAGGGCTTTCCTGCCGATGCTCTTGAGAGCCTCACAAACGACAGTGCAGTTGTCAGTGTTCAAGTTCCCAATTTCTACGGGGCAAGGTCGGGAATCCTCCAAACCTTGCCAACGCCAATGCCCGTGGCTTGGCACGCACTCCACTGGGAACTGGCGAAAGACCAAGGGAGGACCGATGCTACTCTTCTCATCCTGGGAATAAGAAATTCAGACGTTGTTGATACACTGCGACGGGTGCCGTCCGACAGCGTCACCCTTGATCTCCGTGAGTTCACTCGCGTCACCTCTGACACTGCCTATGCATCATTCAGACTCATGTTCAACCTCAGCACCTCTGATCCGCTCATAACGCCAGCGTTGAAGGATTGGCATGTAGACCTTGAACCACCCGGTGATCTCGCTATCAGTGGGAGAACGGTAGGTGAACGGGGCTTGAGCGTGCAAAAGGGATCGAACTTCCTCCTGCCCGTGACCGTACACAATCTCGGATACCGAACCATTGACAGCATACGCGTTCTCGTTTCTCTGTACGATGCCAGACAAACTCTGCATCCGCTTGCAATGGAAGTGCTTGACAGTATTCCACCTGTCGCCTATCGCACTTTGTCCGTGCCGATTCAGACGACCTATCTCTCCGGCACCGTAACCGTGAATGTCGCTGTCTCGCCAATCCGAGGCAACAAGGAACTCACATCAAGGAATAACTCTGCCGACTACAGTTTTGTTGTCACGGGCAACCTCGGACTGGCAGTCCAGTTCTATGCCGATGGCGCTCAGTTGATGGAGGGAGATTACGTATCGCCGAACCCGGCCGTTCGCATCAGGCTTCCAGCGCAGTCCGGTCTGCCCTCGGGTCAACAAACTGTGCGATTCTATGCAGATGATGCCCTCATTGGAACTTCCACCATTTCAGTTCCGCCGCCCACAGGAACCAGTGACGATCCTATTTTCTCTCCTGTGCTCAAGGACGGGCGCCATGAACTACGTATCTCGTTAACACAGCCAAACCTGCTCGGCGGCGTTGATTCTCTTCAGCAGAGGATCACAGTGAACGTCCTTGCCGAAGCAAAGCTCCTCCAGGTACTCAATTATCCCAATCCCTTCTCGACCGAAACGGTCTTCACGTTCATTCTTACAGGCAAGACCTTGCCAGAAGAAGTCTCGATCCGAATATTCACTGTCGCCGGTAGAAAGATCCGTGAGATCTCAGTTCCCCTGGGAACATTGCAGATCGGATTCAATCGGATTCCGTGGGATGGGCGTGATGCCGACGGAGACGAAATCGCCAACGGCACCTACCTCTACCAGGTACACATGAAGTCGGCTGGTAAGACGGAGTCGGAGATCGGGAAGCTCGCCAAAGTGCGGTAGATGCAGGAAGAAATCAATCTGGAAAGAAATCAAGGTCCATTTTTCGGTGGAATCCTTCTGTCGCGTGTTGTATCCTAGAGCCGTTATCAAGCCGAAGAATCTTTGAGGATACCAATGCCGACTGTCCCGCCTATCAAAGAAATGGAGCGCGCTTATCGTCACAGCGACCCTTCGTACGACGGAGTGTTCTTCCTAGGCGTGCGGACCACGGGAGTTTTCTGCCGCCCCTCGTGTGGGGCCCGCAAACCGCTTCCGACAAACGTCGAGTACTTCGCCACTCCCCGTGAAGCTCTCTTTGCGGGCTACCGTCCTTGTAAGCGCTGCCAGCCCATGGCGGCAATCGGTTCACCGCCGGATTGGGCCGAGCGGCTTCTTTCCGAAATTGAGCATGATCCCTCCCGCCGGCTGACAGATGCCGAAGTCAGATCACTAGGGATTGATCCTGCACGGGCAAGGCGATTTTTTCGAAAGAATTACGGTATGACGTTTCAGGCTTACTCGCGTAGCCGCCGTCTTGGGAAGGCCCTGGAGCAGATCCGCCGAGGCGAGCGAATCGATGATGTTGCCCTTGGGTACGGCTTCGATTCTCACAGTGGCTTCCGCGAGGCCTTTGTGAGAAGATTCGGCAGACCCCCGGGGAAAGCTCGGTCCACAAAACACATCACTGTTGCTTGGATTGAAGGTCCTCTTGGACCTTTGATTGCCGGGGCTACTGAAAGCAATCTTGTGCTTCTGGAGTTCACCGAGCGCCGGATGCTGGATGCTCAATTTGCGGCACTTCGCCGGCACTTCAAGCTACCCATCGTCCCGGGCGACAATCATATCCTGGCACAGACTCGGAACGAGCTTGCCCTCTATTTTGCGGGCAAGCTTAGGCAATTCTCGGTTCCTCTGGATGTTCCCGGCAGCGAGTTCCAGAAACGTGTCTGGCAGGAATTAACGAAAATTCCGTACGGGAAGACTATCAGCTACGAAGGCCTTGCGCGCAGAATCCATGCTCCTCGCGCACAGCGGGCAGTAGGTCACACCAACGGCTTGAATCGAGTGGGCATCATCATCCCCTGTCACCGTGTGATAACCAAGAATGGAGAACTTGGAGGGTACGGTGGCGGGTTGTGGAGAAAGCAGGCTCTCTTAGAATTAGAGCAAGGAAAACGAAAATATGCGTAGTCGAAGGAGACCCGGCTTCCTTCATCACACCCTCGAACACTGTGTCGCGTAAGCTCTCAGTATCCGTTCTATACGCTTCCATCTCTCACACAATCATTCCCGCTTATAAAGTTCTCGCCGTCCGTTGATGACCAGCTCGTGGTATCCGCTAAGCGCTTTGGAGAGGGCTGGATCTGTCATTGTCGACCGGGCCATCTCCGCGAACTCATCGAGACGTTCCAGTTCCTGCTCCATTACCACGGTCCAATAGTTCTCAGCGCTGACATCGGTATATATTCGTATCTCCGGGTATCCCAACTTCCTCATCACGACGGATGCCTCTTTGAACTTTGCAACCAGCTCTTTGGCTTTTCC
>Ga0153916_10004061_pt1 | contig 11003 bp, 11 predicted proteins | sample Opewatmetagenome_FD_109642 | JGI IMG/M metagenome (GOLD analysis project Ga0153916, IMG submission 109642) | Freshwater wetland microbial communities from Ohio, USA - Open water 3 Core 3 Depth 4 metaG | ecosystem: Environmental > Aquatic > Freshwater > Wetlands | place: USA: Ohio, Lake Erie...
GCCGCCGGCGCGGGACGCGAGGGGGCGGCGGCGGGCGGCGGCGCGGATGGCGCCGGCCCGGCGGAGGCAGGCCCGGCGCCCGGTGCCGGGGAGGGCCGCTTCGGTGCCGCGGCGACCGCGGCCGGCGCTTCGGCCGGGGGCCGCTGGGGGGCGGCGCTCGGGGCGGCGTAGAAGCTGTCGTAGGCCTCGGCCGAGCCGCCCACGAACTGCTCCACGATGGGCTCGACCGGCTGCTCCATCTCGTCGAAATCGAGGGCGATGGCCTCGTGCTCCGATCCGGAGAAGTAGAGGCGCCTCACCGCCTCGGCCAGCTCGCGGTCGCCCCCCAGGACGATCTTGACCCGTCGTCCGGTGCGAAAGCGGATCTCGTCCACCACGGCGATGTTGGCCGGATCGGACATGGCCACCGAGATGGTGCTGGAGTCGGCCTGGAAGGGGATGAGGTTGGCCTTCTGCGCGAACTCGCGCGGCAGGAGCTTCAGCGCCGACTCGAGATGCGGGTTGGGCGCCAGCGCCTCCGGCTTCACCACCTCGTAGCCGAACTTCTGCGACAGGGCCTCGACGATCTGGGCTTCGCTGGCCAGCTTCAGGTCCACCAGCGCCTGTCCCAGGCGGCCTCCCCACTTCCGCTGGTGGCCGAGCGCGGCATGGAGCTTGTGCTCGTCGATCACCCCGGCTTCGAGGAGCATCTCGCCGAGCCGCTTGCGCGCCATGGGCCGACTCTACAGCGGCTTCCCGCCCCGGTCGAGCCGCCGCCCCCGGTCGCCGCGGCCCGGCCCGTCACTCCGCGCGCGTGGCGATGGCGAGGCGCGGCAGCCCGTGGCGGCGCGCCAGGTCCATCACCGCCACCACCTTCCCGTGGATCACCCCTTCGTCGGCCTGGATCAGGATCAGGGTGTCCGGGTTCTGGGCATGGGCCTTGGCGAGCAGGCCCTCGAGCTCCTGCTCGTTGACTTCCTTCCCGCCGACCACCACCCGGCCGTCCTGCAGCACGGCGATGGCGAGGTCGTGGATCTCCTTCACCGCGTCGGCCTTCCCGCCCTTGGGCAGGCTCACCTTGATGCCGCCGCTCTGCCCCCCGGCCTCGGCGATGGCGGTGGTGGTGACCATGAAGATGATGAGCAGCACCAGGAAGATGTCGGTGAGCGGGGTGATGTTGATGTCGGCGAAGATGCCGGCACCGCCGCCCTCGCCGTTCTCGCCGCCGTCTCCGCCGAAGCCGCTCATCGCCATGACGCTAGGCTCCCTGGGCTCCCTGCCGCCCCTCGGGCGTGGCGGCGGCGCGAGTGGAAAGCACCTCGGTCACGATCTCCAGGTACTCCTCGGTGAGCATCTTGAGCTGGAGCGCCACCTTCTGCACGTGGGTGTTGAGGAAGTTGTAGATCACCACCGCCTCGACGGCCACGGCGATGCCGGCGGCGGTGGTGACCAGGGCCTCGGAGATGCCGGCCGCCACCACCGTGAAGCCTCCCTGGCCGGTGGCCGCCATCTGGTGGAAGGCGCGCATGATGCCCACCACCGTGCCGAAGAGGCCGACGAAGGGTGCGGTGGCGCCGATGGTGCCGAGCATCCAGAGGTTCCGGCGAAGCCCGAGGTTGGCCTGCTGCCGCTCCCGTTCCACCGCCGCCGCCAACCTCGGGCCGGAAGCGGCCGGCGCGCCCGGCCCGGGGACGGTCCCGCCGGCGCGTCCGCTCGCCACCAGGGCGGCGAGGAAGACGTTGGCGGCCGGCGAGTCGGAGCGATCGCACTGGGCCCGGGCGTCCTCGAGGTCGCCGCGGAAGAGCGCCCGGGTGACGGCGTCGGCCAGGGCCCGGGCCCTCTCGGAGAAGCGCCAGAGCGCCATGGCACGCTCGACGGCCACCGCGATGGCGGCCACCGAGCAGGCGGCGATGAGCCACATCGCCACGCTGCCTTTGACGAGCGAGAAGAGCTGTGCGTCCAAGCTGCCTACCCCTTTCCCAGGGGAGCTTAACCCAGGTGACAACCGCGCGCAGTGCGCCTCATTCCCCGCTCCGGCGCAGGGGTATCTCCACCGCCGGAACCGCGGCGCCCGGGACGAGATCGACGATGCGGGCGCCCCGGGGCGGGTCGAGCCGGAAGAGGCCCGGGTCGGACCGCCGGTTGACCTCGAGGTCGCCCTTCCAGGCCAGGGTCATCCGCGCCCGCGGCTCGGAGGCGGTGAGCTCCAGCTCCGTCGGGAAGCGACGTCCGGCGTGGTGCCGGAAGAGGCCGAAGCCCAGGGCGTAGCCGGGCGCGCCTCCGGGGCCGCCCGGGGGAAGCCGCGCCTCCTCCACGGCCAGCTCCGCCCCCACCGACAGCTCCTCGGCCGCCGCCCCCGCGCCCACGGTGAGGACCACCCGGTCGCCGCGCGGCTCCACCGACGCCGGCGACCCCGGGCGGACGGGCGCGGCGCCGCAGAGGATGGCGACCAGCTCGGCCGGAGGGAGCGCCAGGGGCAGGAGGCTCGACACGTTCTCCGCCGTGGGCCGGCCGCGGTAGAAGGTCCCGCCGCGGGCGTCGTACAGGGAGAAGCGCTCGCCGTCGCTGGCCAGCACCGCCGCCACGTTGCCGAAGAAGTCCATCACCTCGACGCGCAGCCGGTCGGGCCGCTCCGCCGCCAGGAAGGCGTCGGTCGATCCCGACCGGCCGGGAGCGTCGATACCGACCCGCCCCGTTCCGCGGACGGAGTGCACCCTGGCCTGCGCCGCCTCGAGGCGGGCGAGGAGCTCCGCCGGGTCGGCCTGCAGCTCGGGGGGCGGCACGCGCGCGCAGGCGAGCAGGAGTGCGGCGACCGCGAGGATGCGGGCCGGGCCCATGTCACGCCTTCTCCACGGCCTGGCGCAGGTCGGCGAGGATGTCGTCGGGATCCTCGAGTCCCACCGAGATGCGGATCATGCCCCGGTCGATGCCTTGCGCCCGGAGCTCCTCGTCGCTCGCCTGCCGGTGCGAGGAGATGACCGGGATCGATGCCAGGCTCTCCACCCCGCCCAGGCTGCTCGCCCGGGCCACGAGCCCGAGCGCGTCGTGGACCCGGCAGACGCCCTCGAACCCCCCCGCGACGGTGAAGGAGAGGACGCCGCCCCCGCCGGCCATCTGCCGCCGCGCCAGCGCGTGGTCGGGGTGCGAGGGGAGGAAGGGGTGGAGGACCCGTTCGATCCTGGGGTGCCCCTCCAGCCCCCGGGCCACCCGCAGGGCGGTCTCGTTCTGGCGCAGCACCCGGATCTCCAGGGTCTTCATGCCGCGCAGGAGGTCGTAGGCCGCCGCCGGATCGAGGTTGCCCCCGGTGCTCCTGCGGATGCGGACGACGGCGTCGACGAGTTCCCTGGAGCCGGCGACGGCGCCGGCGAGGTGGTCGCAGTGGCCGTTGAGGAACTTGGTGGCGCTGTGGACCACCAGGTCCGCCCCCAGCGAGAGCGGCCGGAGGTTCACCGGCGTGGCGAAGGTGGCATCCACGATCGAGGTGATGCCGCGGCGCCGGCAGGCCTCGGCCACGGCGCCGACGTCGAGGACCCTGAGCGCGGGGTTGGTCGGGGTCTCGAAGAGCAGGGCGCGGGCATTCGGCGGGGCCCGCGCCGCCGCCGCCGCCAGGCCGGAGGCGGGCACGATCCGCACGTCCACGCCGAAGCGCGCCAGAATCTCGCGGCAGAGGCGGGTGGTCTCGCCGTAGAGGGCGTCGGAGAGGAGGAGGGCGTCCCCGGCCCGGAGCAGGGAGAGCAGCGTCGCGCCGATGGCCGCCATGCCGCTCGCGAAGCAGGCGGCGGCCTCGGCCCCCTCCAGCGCCGCGATCTTCCGCTCGGCGGCCATCACGGTGGGGTTCTCGAGCCGCGAGTAGAGCCACCTCCCCGCCGGCTCCTCGAGATAGGCGGCCGCCTCGGCGGCGTCGGGGAAGCGATAGGTGGTGGTGAGGTAGATCGGCGTCGTCACCGAGGGAACGGCGAGGACGCCCTCCTCGCCGGCGTGAACGGCGAGGGTCCCGAGCTTGCGGTTCTCCATGCCGCGAACTGTAGTCCATCCCCGCCTGGTCCGCCGCGCGGTCGGGGACGTCGTCAGAAGAGGCGGTCCTCCCGCGCCAGGAGCTCCCGGGCCTGGCGCCGGGCCAGCGCGTTCTCGGGCGCGATCTCCGCCGCCGCGTCGTCCGAGGCCAGGACCTCCGCGAGCAACGAGCGGAAGCGCCCGCGGTCCTGCAGCAGGACGCAGAGCGTCTCGGCCTCGCGCACCCGCGTCGCTTGGTACCCGGGAAAGAGCTCCCGGGCCCGCTCGAAGTGCGCCCGGGCCCGGGCGACGCCGCCCCCGCCGGCCGACGGCAGCGCCGCCAGCCAGGCGCCGAGCGCCCGGTGCGGGCCGGCCTGGTCGATGCGCTCGTCCAGGGCCGCGGCGCGCTCCATGGAGGCCAGCGCCACGTCCTTGGCCACGAGCACCGCGGCGAACCCCCGCGCCTGCGCGCCGGAGAAGGTGGCCAGCGCGAACCAGTAGAGGGCCTCGGCGCCCCGCGCATCGACGCGGGCGGCCGCCGCGGCGGCGCTCCCCCCCGCGTCCACCTCCGCCGCCCATTGCGGCGCCAGCCGGCGGAGCGCGCGCTCCGCCGCCCGGGCCGCCGCCGACCAGGCCTCGGCGGAGCGCTCCTTGCCGTCGGCGGCGCGCCAGGCCTCCGCCCGGGCGAGGCGCAGCTCCACCCCCGGCTCGCCGGGGGAGAGGGTGGCGGCGCGGCGGTAGGCCTCGAGCGCGGCGGCGAGACGCGCCGGGTCCCCGCGCGCGGCGAAGGCGGCGTCACCCTGGGCCACGAGCTCCGCCGCCGGGCTCGGCCCGGCCACCAGCAGCGCCAGGAGAGGCAGGATCATCAGCGGCGCTTGCGCCCCTTGGCCTTGCGGGAGGCGCGGCGAGCCCGAAGCGCCTTGCGCTTCGGCCGTGGCCGCTGCGCCCGGCGCGCCGCCTTCCCGGCGCCCTTCCGCGCCGGACCGGCGGCCTTGGCGGGCTTCCCCTTCGCCGCCTTCCGCGTCTCCGGCTTCGCGGGGGGCGGCGGAGCGGCCCGGGTCGTCGCCTGCGCCGGACCGGCCGGGCGGCCGCTGGCGGGCAGGCGCCCGGCCTCGGGACGGCGCGCCGCAGGGCCGCGTCCCAGGCGAGCCAGGCGCGCGTCCTCCTCCGCCTGGGTCACCACCAGCGGTGGCTGGCCGGAGCGCTGCCTGGCCTCGTCGTCGGAGTTGTAGAAGAGCTGGGCCGTGACCAGGCCGCGGACCACCAGCTCTCCCCGCTGGTTCTCGGCCCAGACCTCGATGTCGGTGGCGTAGCGGCCGGCCTCCTCGAAGCGCCGGTCGACCACGCGCCCGCGGCTGGTGATGACGTCTCCTGGCCAGATGATCTTGACGAAGCGGGCGGAGAAACGGCGCAGCCGGGCACCGCGCAGCCAGTCCACCGCCAGCTCGGAGAGGAACCCCATGGCCAGCATTCCCGGCGCCAGCACCCCTGGGAAGCCCGCGTTCTTGGCGTACTGCTCGTCGACGTGCAGGGGGTTGTAGTCGCCGGTCGCCCCGGCGTAGCGGGCGATCTGGAGCCGGTCGACCGGTGGCTTCACGAGCGGAGGCAGCTCGTCGCCCACCTTGATCGCCTCGAAGTAGAGCTGCCTCGCCTGGAAGGCCATCGGTCTCCCCGATCTATCCACGCCGCAGCACCAGGGTCTCGCGCGAGCGGAAGAAGAGCTCGCCCTCCGGGCTGCGCCCCTCGGCCTCGATCACGATCACGTCCATGGGCCCGCTCGGCCCGCTCTTCTCCTGCACGTCGGCGACGCGGTTGCGGATGATGATCCGATCTCCGGCCACGATGGGCCGGCCGTACTCGAACTGCTGCTCGCTGAGGAGGAGCGACCGGGTCCCGAGGTCCAGCGAGTGGCGGAAGCGGTCGTTCACCGCCAGCAACGACGGGAAGGTGGGCGGCGCCAGCAGGCTCGCGTGGCCGGCCGCCCGCGCCGCCTCCTCCTCGGTGTAGAGGGGATTGGGGTCGCCGAGCGCCTCGGCGAGACGGCGGACGGCCCCCTTCTCCACCTCCTGGAGCAGGGGTTCGCTCTCTCGGCCGATGAGGGACTTGTCGAGCATCGCGTCCTTTCGTCAGCGCCCCGTGGGGAGATCGAGGATGGTCACCAGCCCCCGGAGCTGCGGCAGGGCCTCGGCGGCGTGCACCACCGCCCAGGCGGTGGCCTGCTCCCCCGGGACGCCGCCGAGCACGGTGAGGTGGAGCGGCGGATCGGCGTCGAGATGGACCTCGTCGCGAGGCTCGGGCTCCCCGACCGCCATGACGAGATCGAGCTTCACCACTTCCCGGCCGCCCGCGAAGCCGCGCACGCGGTGGTGGATCCCGGCGACCTCCCCCTCCTTCACTCCCGCCGCCACGCGGTCGCTGCCGGCGAGGACGGCGTCGATCTCCTCCTCCACCTCGTCCATCTCCAGCCCGCATCCGAGGGCGGCCAGCGCCGCCGACTCGGCCAGGCCGACGTGGCCCAGCCGGCCCTGGTCCAGGGCCCGCTCCCATTCCTCCTCCGCGAGCCCGGCGCCGATCTTGCGGCGCAGCCCCTGGCGCCGGGTGGCGGCGTCGATCACCCGGAGGCCCTCGACGTGTCGCACCGATCCGGCCATCTGCGCCAGCACCGCGGGGAGCCGATCGAGGACGAAGCCCGGGTTGACGCCGGTGCCCACCACCGCCACGTCGTTGCGCTCGGCCAGCCGATCGAGGGCCTCCGCGGCCGCCTCGTGCCGCAGCCAGGGATAGGCGAGCTCCTCGCAGGTGGAGGAGACCGAGAGCCCGGCGGTGACCGCCTGCTCGATCTGGGGCCGGACCGACTCGAACGTCGAGCCGGTGGCCTGGAGGAGCACCCCGCCCTGGGCGGCGCGAAGGAGTCCTCGTGCGTCGGCGGCCACGACCATCTGGGGACAGGGTGAGTTCAAGAGCGACTCGAGCGTCTTCCCGGCGTGTCCGGGATCCACCACCCCGACCAGGTGTAGCTCCGGCGTTTCCAGGACCGAGCGCGTGATTCCTCGTCCCATGTCGCCGAGGCCCGCGACCACGACCGGGATACCGCCTTCGCGCTCCGCCACGCGCCCCTCCCAGTCCACCACGGAACCGGTGGATCTGCGAGTTTTTCAGGGGTTATAAGCCACGCCCCGAGAAGGCAGCAAGACAAAACCGGCCGGGTCGGTGGACCTAGACGTTTGAATCCAAAATGATTCCAGCTACTTGGATGCGGCGCGGAAACGCCGCCGCCGCCGGGGCCTAGCCGTCGAGAAGCCGCCTCAGGAACCGCCTGGGAGCCGGGCCCGACCAGTCCCGGGGTCCGACGACGTAGGCCACCAGGCGTCCCTGCCTGTCGACGATGTAGGACTCGGGGAACATGAAGCTCTCGGGGCAGCCCCCGCGTGCGGTGCAGTAGTAGGCCTTGGTCGCTTCCTGCGTGCGATCGAGGGTGACGAGGAGGCCGGCGGGGAGCGTGCCGCCGAAGAACTCCTGCACCACGTCCCAGCCCTCGTCCACCGAGACCGCCACCATCTTGAACCGACCGGGATACTCGCGCTCCAGCTCGCGTCCAAGCTGGAGCATCGAGGGCATCTCCTCCCTGCAGGGCGGGCACCAGGTGGCCCAGAAGTTCACGAACAGCACCTCCCCGCGGACGTCGCCGACCGAGAAGGGCTTGCCGTCGCGGGTCTCGAGCCGGAAGTCCGGGGCCGGCACCGGCGGGATGCGGGTGATGTCGAATCCCACCTCGGCCAGGCGGGGCTGGACCACGTAGACGTCCCAGGCCCGGTAGGTGGGGAACCCCACCATGGCCGCCAGCGCGAGACTCGCGAGGGCCACCATGATGCGCCGCGTGGCGCGGGCCCGCCCCGGGCCCTCGAGGGCGAGCGCGCGCTCGATCCTCCTGCGGGCCTGCTCCTCGGTGAAGCGGAGCTTCAGGGCCTTGCGCCCGTTCACGAACACCACCGGGACCTCGGTCCGGTAGCGGGCCTCCATCGCCGGATCGAGGGAGATGTCCACCTCGCCGAGCTCGAAGTGAAGCTCCTTGCGGAGGCGCCGCAGCATCGCCTTCGCCTCGTCGCAGAGGGAGCAGTCGGGCTTCCCGTAGACCTCGACCCGGATCACGGCGGCCGTTTCATACACGACGGCGAGCCTTGCCGCCAGCCGTCCTTCGTACGAGACTCCGAGCATGCGCGCCCTGATGGGCAGCCTCGCGCTCCTGCCACTGGGCGAACTTCTCGATCTCATGGCCCGGCGCGGCGTCACCGGCTCGCTCACCTGCGAGCGGGGCGCGGTCCGCAAGACCCTCCTCGTCCGCGAGAGCGCCGCCGTGGGAGCCTCCTCGAACGATCCGCGGGAGTACCTCGGCCAGCTCCTCATCAACTTCGGGCATCTCACCGAGGAGCAGCTTGCCAGGGCCTTCCAGACCCAGGAGGAGACCAAGGTCCGCCTCGGCAAGGTCCTCACCATGGTGTCCCTCGTCTCCGCCGACGTCGTCCGCCAGGTGGTGGCGATCAAGATCCGCGAGACCATCCTCGACGTGTTCGGCTGGGACTCCGGGGTCTTCACGGTCGAGGAGGGGTCGCCACCCCTCGCGGACGAGCTCGACGTGTCGGTCCCGCTCGCCGACCTGACGCGCGAGGCCGAGTTCCGCGCCACCGCCTGGAACGCCTTCCGCGCCGCCTTCCCTTCCGGGTCCTGCACCCTGGCGGTGGAGCAGAAGACGGTCCCGGTTTCCATGGGCAAGGAGACCGTGGACGGCCGCCTGCTGGCGGCCGCCGCCGAGGGGAAGAGCATCGACGAGATCGGGCTGGTCCTGCACGCCACCGACTTCCATCTCTACCAGCGCCTCTTCGCCCTCTCCCAGCAGGGGATCATCCGCGCCGTCCCCGCCGCCTCCGCCCCTCCCCAGGGAGCCGGCGAGGTGGTGGCCGCGAGCGATCTGCTGGAGCGGGCGCGGCGCCTCCTGGCGGAGGGCCACTGCGCCGAGGCGGAGGAGGCCGCCTCCCGCGCCCTCGAGCTGGCCCCGGCCAATGCGGCGGCGCGCGGGTTGCTCGCCGAGGCCCAGCGCGGGCTGGCGGCGAGCCTCCGATCGGGGCTCGAGCCCGCGAAGGTGCCACGGCTCCTCGTTCCCGCCTCGGAGATCACGCTGCTCAAGCTCTCCTCGGCGGAGAAGTACCTCCTCTCCCGCTGCGACGGCTCCCGCGACCTGCGCCGCATCGTGCAGGTGGCCCCTCTGTCCGAGCTCGAGGTGCTGAAGGCCCTGCGGCGCTTCGTCGACTCGAAGGTGATCGAGGTGATCTGAGGGACGGATGGGGCGGACGGGCCTGCTCCCGCCCCCGGCGGCCGCGGAGCGACGACCGCCGCTCAGCGCCAGGCGGTGCGGATGCCCGCGGGCGGACCGACCTCGGCCCGGAGGGGCTCGGTGGCGAAGTAGGCCTTGAGCGCTTCCTTGGCGACGTAGGGAGCCTTGACGCGCCAGAGCCGATCGTTCACCACCACGGAAGCCACGGCGATCCGCGGGTTCTCCACCGGGGCGAAGCCCACGAACCAGGAGTAGTCGCGGTAGTCCGGGCTCCGCTCGGCGATCGAGCCGGTCTTGCCCGCGATGGTCACGGCCCCGAGGGGACCGCGCCGGGACCTCTCCCTGAAGGCGCGCCGCGCCGTCCCCTGGGTGACGGTGGTGCGCATCATCTCGCCGATCCAGAAGGCGATGCGCTCCTCGAGCACGCGGCGGGGCTCGGCGCCGGGGGCCGGCCCCTCTCCCTCCACCTCCTCCACCAGCCGCGGCGCCACGAAGAGTCCGCCGTTGGCGACGATGGCGGCCAGCAGGGCGGCGTGGAGCGCCGAGAGGCGCACCGGCCCGAACCCGGCGGCGGTGGTGGCGAGATCGAAGGGATCGGCCGGGATCTCGGCGCGGGAGACCTCCACGGGGCGGTCGAAGGGGATGGGGACGTTGAAGAGGAGGCGCTCCGCCTCGGTCCGGAGCAGCTCGGCCGAGAGATCGCGGTCGGCGAGCTTGGCGAAGACCACGTTGGCGCTCTGCCCCAGGGCCGCGGCCAGGGTCAGGCAGCGCCGGTCGCGGCGCGGATCGTCGGCCAGGCTTCCGCGGGCGATGCGGTGCCGCCCGCCGTGATAGCAGATGGCCGACTCCGGCTCGACGCCGCGCTCCAGGAGCGCCGCAGCGGTCACGATCTTGAAGATGCTGGCCGCCGGGGCCATGGCGCGGAGCGACAGGTCGCGCGCCTCCGGCTCCCTGCGGGAATGCTGGGCCAGCGCCAGCACCTTGCCGGTCCGGGGCTCGAGGAGCACGGTCGCGCCCCAGGGGACGCGGTAGTCGGCGAGCAGCCGCGCCAGGGCCGACTGCAGGCGTGGCTCCAGGGTGAGGATGGCGCGCCCCTCGCCGAGGGGAGCCACGTAGCGTCCGAGATCGAGGTCGAGGGTGGGCTCGCCGAGCCGCGGTGCCGCCGGCCTGGCCGCCGCCTCGGGCGCGCTCGCGCCGGCGGCCCGGCGTGGCCAGGGCAGTGCGAGTCCGGCGAAGAGCGCCACGCTCGCGGCGACGAGCCAGGGTGCGGTTCGGCGAAGTCCCATGCGTCTCGGTGTACGACCAGTCTGCCGCAAGGCGGGCCACAGGTCAAAAAGGGAGCCGCTCCCCACCGTGCGGGGATCGGGGTGGGTGTGGGAGGGGCGGCGCCCTAGGACCGGGCGCGCCGCGCCCGCGGCCTGGCCCTTCTTGCGGCGCGGCGCACCGCCTTGCCGGCCCCGGCCCGTCCCTGCTCGGCCTTCGCCTTCTTCTCCTTCAGCGCCGCCTGCGCCGCCGCCAGGCGGGCGATGGGGAGCCGGAAGGGAGAGCAGGAGACGTAGTCGAGCCCGACCTCGTGGCAGAACTCGACGGAGCTGGGATCGCCGCCGTGCTCGCCGCAGATGCCGATCTTGAGCTTGGGCCGGGTGCGGCGCCCCTCCTCCACCGCCAGGCGCATGAGGCGTCCCACGCCCTCCCGGTCCAC
>Ga0153916_10004062_pt1 | contig 11003 bp, 8 predicted proteins | sample Opewatmetagenome_FD_109642 | JGI IMG/M metagenome (GOLD analysis project Ga0153916, IMG submission 109642) | Freshwater wetland microbial communities from Ohio, USA - Open water 3 Core 3 Depth 4 metaG | ecosystem: Environmental > Aquatic > Freshwater > Wetlands | place: USA: Ohio, Lake Erie, Old...
ATTCATTACGTGAGGACTATAGTATTTAATGAAAGTCCGCCAAATCCGTTTTTTACGAGAATGGATCCAAGGAGGTTAAATTTAATCAAAAGAACAAAGGCTGGTTTGGAAACCTTTAGACTATGTACATTACCGGGACTCTGGCAACATGCGTTGTTTTTGGTTGCTTCATTTTTACGTGATCAAAAAACCACTCGGTAAGTCTTTTGCATTTGTAGGGGTCGCATAAAAAACTTTTTGCTGGTGCGTCCCATTTTTGACAGGTTGAACAGGGAATTTCCGATTTGTTGCTCATAGCTCTGAATATGTAAGTGCGAAATTGATTTATCCGTTATGAAGCAGCAATTAAGAGTACGCGTGCAGAGTTAAAACTAGGAAATCATTGAAATGAGGCAGGCTAATTTTTCTTGCCATGGTGTCTTTCTTTCTCTAATCGTTTAGCTTAATTCAAAGTCTTTCATTAAACCATTCGATAGTTGTGTAGCCCTTCATTTTAGATACCAAGAAATAATCCAGCAGCAGCAACACGACCATGAGTACATATGTTGAAAATATTCAGCGAGTTTTTATATTTAATAGTGGCTAGCGATGGTTATATGGCATAATGAATAGTTAGCGAGGAGAAGAAAATGAAAGTCGGTATCCTAACGGGGGGAGGAGATGCTCCTGGAATCAACGCTGTACTCAGAGCTATAGTTAGAAAGGCAATTCAAGACTACGGATTTGAAACTGTTGGCATTAAAGATGGCTGGCTAGGATTGATTCAAGGTGAATTTGTCCCTTTAGACTTGAAGACCCTTGTTGGCATGCTTCCTAAGGGAGGATCAATACTGGGCACATCGAGGACCAATCCGTTCAAGACTGGTGATGGAGCAAAGTGTATTTTAAGAAACGTTTCCAAACATGGCATTGATGCGGTCATTGCAATTGGTGGAGAGGATACGCTTGGGGTAGCCTCCAAACTGTTCGAAATGGGGCTACCTGTTGTGGGTGTCCCCAAAACGATCGATAACGACCTGGTAGGGACGGATTATACCTTTGGTTTTCAAACAGCTGTTGCAATTGCTTGTGACGCCCTTGACAGGCTTCATACAACGGCAGAATCGCATCATAGAGTGATAATCCTTGAAGTGATGGGCAGATACACTGGTTGGATCGCCTTGGAAGCAGGGATTGCCGGAGGGGCAGATGCCATCTTGATTCCTGAAAAGCCCTTCGACATTGAAGAAGTCTGCGAATGCATAAGGAAGAGGCAAAAGCGCGGTAGAAATTTCAGCATAATTGTAGCTGCAGAAGGGGCCAAACCAAAGGGGGGCGAAGAGATTGTTTATAGCAGCGGAGTAGACGAGTTTGGGCACGCAAGATTTGGCGGCGTGGGCTATTATATAGGAAAGGAAATAGAGAAGAGATTCGAAAATATCGATACTAGGGCAGTTGTTCTGGGTCACCTTCAACGCGGAGGATCTCCGATTGCGTTTGACAGAGTTTTAGCTACAAGATTTGGAATCGCTGCTATTGACCTGGTACATAAGGGCAAATTCGGCGAGATGGTTGCCATTCAAGGAAACAATATAGTGTCTGTGCCTTTGAAGGATGTAGTCGGCAAACGAAAAACAGTTGATTTGAAGCTCTATGAAATAGCAACAACATTCTTCGGCTAGGCTATATCGTCCGTCATGGGTTCAGGTTCCCGAAAGAATCAAATCAAAGTCTCCTGGAATATGCCTTACATAATCACTGACTTGCAAGACAAAAAAAGTCGACGCGACTCCTTAATTCTCTTCCAAATGATGAAGCTGAGGAGCAATCCTACTTTGCAAACCTATTTTGGGCTAATCAAGACGCTTTGAAGAACCCAAATCAGAGTATCGATTTCAATCTTTCTCTTCTCGTTTGATGGGTCGTTTGGAGTATCAATCATTAGAGTGTTCAAGAGATTAAGCCTTTCGACGATTTTGCCTCTCCATTCTTCAAGCTTAGCATTTTCAAAAATCTCGCTTTCTGAAATTTTGGAGTTGTTTTCTATGTTTTCAGCGGAACTGATTAGTTTTCCATTGGGCATTTCTGGTATTAAACTACTAAGTCTGCTAATCAATGCGTTCAATTTGTCAGTTGTCATTCCCCTCTCAGTTAAGCTAAATTTTTCTGTAAACCTTCCAATTATCCTTGAAATTCTGTCTGCTTCTTCTCTTGCGTTGACGTTTATGAAAATCTTATTTTTAGGGTACCCGAGCTGGTAACCAGCTCTATACCCTTTTTCCTCAAGAATTCTTACAATAATCTGGGCAACGTGTTCATCGCTTGGTTCAAAAACTTCATAGTCCGCTGGTATCATGTTCACTCACGTCTGTGTTTGTCTATTCTATATTATATAGATTTAAAATTTCTGGAACTGCAAAAAATAAGGCAGTTTAGCCTTTGGACAAGTCTTTTAAAGCAATTAGGTAAATAAGGACTGGAAAACAGGAGCCGATCTTATATGGCGCAATATGGATCACCATACGAAAAGAGAACGAAGTTTTGCACAAATTGTGGATCTGAAATCGATGCAAGAGCAGAAATTTGCCCTAAATGTGGCGTAAGGGTCGCTCCGCCGCCTCCTCCGATGCCTCCAGAGGTCGTATATGTTGAGAGAAAAAGTGAAGGACTAGCAGCGGTCCTGTCATTTTTGTTTGTGGGTTTAGGCCAGATTTATAATGGTCAGATTGGCAAAGGGATACTGTTCATTGTACTGGGGGTAATTTTCGTGTTTACAATGCTATTTTTGATTGGCTTCATTTTGTACCCACTTTTCTGGATTTATAACATCTACGACGCTTACAATACTGCAAGACAAATAAATGCAGGTCAAATTAGAGCGTAGGCAAAAATAGAAGTTACTAACGTCTCGCTTAATGACGATGCCGGTGAGAATGCATGAGAATCGACATTTACCTCTTTCTCAAACTTAAATTCCTATGGTAAAATAGCAAAAAAGCAACGGCAAAAGCAACCACAATCACCGCAACCCCTAACAATATAGTTGGAAGAGGCTCCGCCGTTTCTGCAACTGTGAAGAATATTGTTTCTGAGGCCGCGCTGTTCCCGAATGTGTCTTGCACGTAAACTGTCAAATTATGAAAACCCTGACTTAACCCTACTAAGGTAATGTTTCCTGCGAGAGTCATGTTATTTTGACAATCTATATTGTAGCCCATCCAGAGTGCTGGCCTGTTTAATGTAAAAACCAAAGAAGAATTTTTTACAGTACTTGTTCCATTTTGCGGTGTTAGGACTGAAATAGTGGGTGCGATGGTGCCGTAGCCGAAGGGGGTGTACTGCTCGTTTTCTGCGCTTGCTGAGTAGAGATAGCGGCCCCCGATTGCGTATAATTGGTCGTCTGCTACGGCGACGCTAAATTCGCTGTTTGTAGTAGGAATACCTTTGGCTTGGCTCCATTTGTCGGTTACAGGGTTATACGCAACGTTTGTATGAATAATGTGTCCATGACCGAATACGTAAATTTGTTTGGGTGCCCACTCGCCAGTTGTACTGATCGCGGTATATGTTTCTGAATATTCTGGGGGTGGCGTTCGTGGGCTCCAACTGTCATTCTCTGGATTGTACATTAGAGTGAGTTTTTTGGTGCCTTTTGATTCTGAATATGCCTGACCTATCCAAAAGATCTTGTTGTCAATCGCGGCTGAAGTGAAGTCATCGCTTGCTGCATAATTGATTGTATCTTTAAATGGATATGCCAGGTAAGTAATTGTTTCGTTATAGAGAATAGGCGCTTTTGCCGTCCAGTTGTCCGTCTCTGGGTCATAAACCTCGTTAAGGCTTGCATTGGGATTGCCACCTATTAGGAAGATTTTGTCATTGGCAGTATTTGCTTGGAGTCGCCATCTTGCTGTGGGCATTGGCGCTTTGGTTTCCCATGTGTCTGTTGATGGGTCGTAGACTTCGTTTGCAGTGCAGCCTTTCCAAAATTGTTCTCTTTGTGTGGAGTTGCCAATAAGTCCCCCAAAACAGTATATTTTGTTTTGGAAGACAGCTACGGTGAAAAAGGCTCTGGGAGTTGGCATGGGAGCTTTTGCTGCCCATGTGTCGTTGGCTGGGTTATACATTTCATTTGTAGCAAGGAGAAAGCCATTCAGACCTCGTGTTTTTCCTCCTAAAGCGTATATTTTACCGTCTACGGCTGCGACTGATAAGGCGCTTCTGGGTGTTGGCATTGGCGCTTTTTGTGTCCAGGTGTTTTCGGATGCTTTATCAGAAACATTGCTTTCGCTAGATGGTAGTACTATATTAACGAAGATTGTGCTTGATGCTAAAAAGACGAGTGCAAGCGGTAAGATAGTACCTCTGCTAAACATTTCTAGTCAAACTAAGTTGTCAAAGGTTATTTTTAGTTCTATTCAAAGAACAAAATGTTCCAGAACTGGAACAGATCAATGCTCAAGTGCCCGATATGCGGGATTGTGCTTAGGTTAACGGGAGATATTAGTGGCTTTGTATGTAGTATCTTGAAGCTGCCAGTATCATACCGTTTGTGTTACAGCTAACATTGGTGACTATATTCCTGTTTTCCATTTCAGTTGTGAAATCTGCTCCCTCGGACCAACCATTGTTGGGTGGTGGAAGACTCTTCTCAAGATAAATGCACAAGTCTCTAGCATAGGTAGTGTTGTACATTGCCATGAAGGTCAAAGCAACTTTTGAGTAAATTATAGGATTTATGGAGACAATTTCTGTGCGGTCGATAGATGTCACTTTCCAAGAACCGAAACCTGGCAGATATACCCATTCGTAAACAAAAAGACTCCCACCGCCTCCTCCTTCGCTAAATGCTACCCATCGATTGGTAAGATTATGGTACTCTTCATGTGCTAAGTAAACCTGTTTAGCCACATTCAGCAAGCAACTTCGCTCCTCTGAATCAGCAATCTCTAGGTCAAGGACCGAATGAAGCAGGGCTTCGCCTGAGATTCTTGACTGAGGTATCGTGACGTTTCCGCCAAATTCAGCGTTGACACTAATCACTCCACTATTTGGTATATTTGTCATGAGAATTTGCTTAGGGATGTGGCCAACTTCGTTTGGCCAAAAAGCCGCAAATCCAGTGGTGAGAAGATAAGCGTAGAAATTGGTTTCATTAAATTCGTTTTGTACATCAGGAAGTAAGGCTGCATAATCTGATCGTCCTCTAAGAACTATGTCGTCAATCCGTGATGTGAATTCGGGGCTGAATCTTTTGACATTGCTTAAGGAAACAAGAAGCTTACCTATGTCAACAAGATCATAAGTTGTTTTGGCACTATTTGACAGATCTGGAAAACATTGGCCATCGGTTGCTTGATAGAACCAAAATGGATAGAAATATGGGTTTAGTGGACATGTTTCCAAAAAAGTTAACACTTTATCAAATCTATAATCAGCTCCCCAATCACCTTCTTTACTTATCAACCCTAGTTTTTGAGCATCAATAACAGCTTGAACATAAACCCCCAAGTCCCATATCGTAAAGTATGGCCAACTTGCCACTGCACCAGGAAGTCCTGTATTTGAGTCTACGCCAGTGCCTGGCTCGAAATATCTCCAGGCTTGCCGCGCTACGTCTCTCCATACTGCACTGTCCATTACAGAGTTCGACTCTATGATCCCAGTTGTTGTCGTTGGATATTCAACTATAGGCGGCAACGGATTATAGGGTACTGGGTCTGAACCAGGAGTGGATGTGGTGGTGGGCTTCTTTGTGGCATTAGGGGTCGGTTTATTGGTTGGTGTGGGTTGCTCTGTAGGGCTGTCTGTAATTTCAGGTTCAACATAGTTAGAGGTATCTATTCGTGAATTTGGGTTTGCGCTTATAACTATCGCAAAAACAGAAGTCAATAGGATAATTATGATTGCAATTGATAACAAGTACAGGGTTTTTTTCTTTAAACCAAAAGTTGTATGTTTTATTTTTTCCTCAGATTTTGCTCTTAAGGCTTCATAGAAGCTAATTTTTTGAAAATACTGATGGATTATTTTTTGATTAAGGTTCTGCTCTTTAACGATAGTGTTCGCCCTCCCCCATTGCAAGTGGTGGTTTCGGCTCCGTTGAGCAGGCCACTCATCAGTTGAGTTTGATGGATGATATAATTCCAATTGATTCAAATTTAAATTTATCGTAAATAACTCTGCTCAAACAGTTAGAGCCTACAATAGCAGACTGACAAAGAAGTTGGCAACTCCTAATTCGATTTCTATTCAATAAGCCTCCGATTGTTATGTAGCCATTCATGAAAGATACCAATAAACCACTGAATAGTCCGGCGAAGACACATACGATCATAAGTGTATACGATGAATTCCACGTCAACTGCGCTTTGTGCTACAACGGTGAGTCTGTTGAGCCTGTGGAGCCGCTGACGCGAATCCGCAAGATGCTAACGCATGAGATTTTGCCAAGGCTACTATTATTGTAGCCAAGATTTTAGACTAAGATAGTATAGGCAATGTTGAAAGTTGGTAAAACAGCTTTCTAAGGTTACCTACTAACTTTTGACCAATACTAAGTATTTTTGAGTGGCAGCCAAGCGCTAAAAAGTTATAAACTGCCTCTTTTTGATATACTGAGCGGTGTACCAAATGATAGTAGAAATAATGAACATAATCGCAGGACTAATACTAGCCATGGGAATTCTACCCCTCAAACCCGCTGTCGGCAAAAGCTTAGAAAAAGTAGCAAAATGGCTGGGCAGATTCCAAACAATCATCGGCATCATTGCAATAATAGTTGGCATCGTCTTTTTCAGCCTGTTACAGGGAACAGTTGCCATCATATGTGGGCTGATACTGGCAATGGGCATTTTATCAAGCATACCGGCTTTAGGCAAATATCTGGTAAAACTTGCTAAGTGGCTAGGCGGGTTCCAAACAATCATTGGAATAATAGCCATAATAATTGGTATTTTAGGGCTCTTAGAACTGCTATAAGTCAAATATTTTTTTCTTTTTTTTCATAAAGAGCATGAATTAGCGACTTTACTCTTTCGGCAGGTTCTATTTTTTAGTCGTCCTCTGTTTTCCAATTTCTGCAAAGTTTATAAATCGCTGGAAACAAATAGGGTTCGATTGAGCGAGGGCATTTACGCTTCTTGCTCAATACAAATTCTTGAGGAAAAGAAAAATGCAAAAAATAAGAAATAAAACTATGGCTATTTTGATTGCTTTAATTCTAATAATTTCTATGAGTTCATCGATTATGCTTATGCCAACTGCTAACGCGCACACTCCCAAATGGAATATCGTTTCCTACGCATACGTGACTGTTGGACCTAACCCGGTGGGTGTTGGTCAACGTGTTCTTATTTTGATGTGGGTTGATGGTCCCCTAAGCGGTGCAACAGTAGACAACGACATTAGACGCCACGACTACACGCTAACCATCACAAGCCCTGATGGTCAAAAAGAAACGATGAATTGGCCGGTTATAGCCGATACGACAAGCACGCAGTTTGTCACTTACGTTCCAACAGAAGTTGGAAACTATACTCTCGACTTTTCCTATCCAGAACAAACATATACGTGGAGCGGAACCTACCAAAATGACACTTACTCAGCGGCCAACGCAACAACAATATTGACCGTTCAAGAAGAACCTCTACCAGCACCAAAAGGCAGTTATCCACTTCCAACTGAATATTGGACCCACCCAATAGAGGGACAGAACACCTATTGGTACACGATTTCATCAAACTGGCTAGGTGAACCATACATTACCTCTGGCGCTGCAATTGGCGGCGGAACATCTGGGAACTATTTTGGCAGAATACAACCTTGCGGCATTGCCCCTAACAGTCCACACATTATGTGGAGTAGGCCACTTCAGGATGGCGGAGTCGTTGGCGGAAACCAGACTGGCATCCCTGGAGAAATGTACTACACTGGTGGATCATACAACGTCAGATTCAGTAATGCGTTAATCATGAACGGGAGACTTTACTATGATGAGCCTTACGGAAATTCAGGCAGTGGCGGTGATTATCTCTGCGTTGACTTGCGAACTGGAGAAGAAATTTGGCGGACAAACACAACAGGCATTGGCACTCCATCGTTTGGATATCTCTATGCTTTTGAAAGTCCCAATCAGCACGGCATCCTACCGAACGGACTCTTATTCACCAACAACTTTGCTAGAGCATACGACCCAAGAACAGGCGTACTCACAACAATGAACATAACTGGCGTTCCATCAACTAACACACCGCTCGCAGCAACTACAGGTCCAAACGGCGAAATAATAAGATACAGTATCGCTAACATCGGAACCACGACAAATCCCAACTGGCGACTAACCCAATGGAATTCCTCTAAAGTGATAGGTGCTTCCGCCGGCACCGGTGCAGGCGGTTGGTACTCAGGAAATATTAACGCAGGTGTCGCATCGGCTTATGACTGGAACATCTCGATTAACTTGCCTAACGGCCTCTCAGGCTGGAGAATCGATCGTGCAGACCTTGATGATATAATGCTTCTGGTCCAGGGCTCTTTCGGAGCACACCCCAATGCGCCTTTCGGAAGTTATTCTCTAGATGGTGCTAACGTTACTGCAATAAGTCTAAAGCCAGACTCTTTAGGAAACGTCCTTTGGAATAAACACTTCGATACAGCGCCAAACAATGTCACTCGTTCACTTGCAAACTGGGATCTAGCAAATAACGTCTTTATAATTGCAGATAAAGAGACCGCTGTAATGTATGGTTACAGTCTCACTGATGGAAGCTTACTATGGGGTCCAAAGGGACCTGCAACCGCTTATGCTTATTTCAGAACATTCCCAGCTGTCGTTTATGGCAAGATTTACTTCACTGGCTATGGTGGAATACTCTACGCTTATGATGTTAAGACTGGAGATTTATTGTGGACTTACGGTAATGGCGGACCTGGCAATAGCACTTTTGGCGGTCTCGAGGTATCTTATGGTTACTACCCCACGTTCATTGATGTTATCGCTGATGGAAAAGTCTTCTTAGGCACAACTGAGCATTCGCCGAACTCACCATACTACAAGGATGCAAAATACCGAGCTATCAACGCTACTGACGGAACAGAAGTCTGGACTTTGATGGGTTGGGGCACAGGCATGGATACGACCTATGACCGTGTTGCAGACGGATTCTTTGTGTTCATGAACAGCTATGACATGCAGGTTTACAGTGTTGGCAAAGGACCAAGCGCATTAACCGTTGAAGCACCGATGTCCGCTATCACAAAAGGCTCAAGCCTAGTTATTAGAGGCACAGTAACTGATGTTTCAGCTGGCACAAAACAAAAAGAGCAAGCTGCACGCTTCCCCAACGGTGTCCCCGCAGTATCTGACGAAAGCATGGAAGCATGGATGGAATACGTTTACATGCAAAAGCCAAAGCCTGTTGACGCAACAGGCGTTCCAATCGTGCTGAATGTTGTTGACGCAAACGGCAACTTTAGAGAAATTGGAAAAACCACAAGCAACAACGGATTCTTCACTTTCAATTGGAAACCGGACATCGAAGGGCAGTACATTGTCTACGCTTCATTCGCTGGATCCGAATCCTACTGGCCATCAAACGCAATGACCTCTTTCGTCGTTGACCCAGCAGCACCAACACCTACATCAACAGAAACCCCAACGCAATCTGCAGCAGACATGTACTTTGTCCCTGCAGTCGCAGCCATAATAATTGTAATCATAATAGGCTTTGCTATACTAGCGCTCCTAATGCTTAGAAAACGACCATAAAAACCAAAAAACATCTTTCCCCTTTTTTATTTTTTAATTCTAATATGTAAATTGCGGTGATGGGTTCTTAGAAAATGGTTTTACTCGGGAGAGTTTAAATTTATAGGGTTATTTGTGTTGTTGGGTGTTTCGTGTGCATCAGGAATTAGTTGATTTTGGAAAGCAAGTGGGCAAGCTAAAAAAGTTAGCTCGCAAGGGTTGGGTCAGTTCTGTTGGAGTGCGTAAGCCCGAGTCCGTTGCTGACCATTCTTTTAGATGCGCCATTTTGGCAATGTGCCTTAGCGACTTAAAAGGGCTTGATAGTGATAAGCTGATGAGAATGGCTCTTTTGCATGATTTGCATGAGGTGGTAATGGGAGATTTAGATTATTCTGATAAACAACGAATGGGTGAGGTTGAGGTTAAGAGGCGAGAAAAAGCAGCGATTAGGGAGGTTTTTGCTGTTTTGCCTGAACCTCTGCGGAGCCGGTATATTGCTATTATGGATGAGTATCGTTTGCAGCAGACAGAGGAAGCTATGTTGGTAAGGCAGGTTGATTTAGTTGAGATGGTGATGCAGGCGCTCGAATATGAGAAGGATGGTTACAGCAAAACTAAGTTGGCCCCGTTTTGGGGTAACATAGAGGATAAGTTGGGTGATTATGATTTGAAGAGTGTTTTTGATCTTTTAAGAAAGGAAAAGCAGACTTGAATACTTAGCTACCACTGATTCTATCACATATTACGCCATGGATTAGAGTAGACGTGTTGAAAGATGTCATTCGCTGGCGCCGCCGTTAAGTTTCCTTATCTGGATATCAGTCGAGAGTTTTCTTCGTCGATATAAGAAGCATCTGACGTCTAAAATTAAGCCCCAAACTTCGATTACTTACCTATATACTGAGGAAACTTAGATTATGCTAACTGGCGAGTACAGTTTTTTGTTTAATCATGCTTAGAATATGTGAATATCCGGAATGGTCTTTACGCTTTGAGTCATTATTTGTCTCCAAAGGATGTCATCTAGTTAAACTAGAATACAATTATAGGCATAGATAGGTTCTGGGTTCAAATCCCAGCGATCCAACTGTATATGTAAAACCTCACTTTATGTCTCACAGTCTGGTTGAACACTCATGTATGGTTATCTCTTTTGGGGAGGTAAACGTACTACGAAAGTCGTTCCGTTACTCTCTTGACTCTCAAATGTTACCGTTCCACCTAACGCTTCAGTCATCCTCCTAACCACAGCTAAACCAAATCCTTGTCCCTTGGC
>Ga0153916_10004063_pt1 | contig 11003 bp, 9 predicted proteins | sample Opewatmetagenome_FD_109642 | JGI IMG/M metagenome (GOLD analysis project Ga0153916, IMG submission 109642) | Freshwater wetland microbial communities from Ohio, USA - Open water 3 Core 3 Depth 4 metaG | ecosystem: Environmental > Aquatic > Freshwater > Wetlands | place: USA: Ohio, Lake Erie, Old...
CCAGCCGATCGGCGCCTTGTGCGGCGTCTCGATCGTGTCGAGGAAGGTCGCGAACTCCTGGGACACGATGTCGATCTTGATGCCGATCGCCGCCAGGTCCTGCTGGATCGAGGCGCCGATCTGCGGATCGGGGTCGGTGGTGTCAGTGTAGAACTTGGTCTCGAAGCCGGACCCGAAGCCGGCCTCCTGCATCAGCTGCTTGGCCTTGTCCACATCGTGCGGATAGGGGTTGCAGCCCGGGTCATAGGCGGTCAGGTCGGGTGGGTAGATGCAGTTGGCGGGGACGCCGGCACCATGCGTCAGCTGCAGGATGGCGTCCTTGTCGATGGCGTAGTTGACCGCCTGGCGCACCTTGACATTGCTGAACGGGCCGTTGTTCTCCTGCTGCGTGTCCATGAACACGTAGTCCACGTTGACCAGCGTGTGGTGGACGATCTGGCTCGCGTAGTCGGGGTTGGTGGTCACATCGGTGAACTGCGCCGGAGGAAACGGGTCGCCCATCAGGTCGAGCGAGCCGGCCTCGATCTGCTGGAGCATCGAGTTGTCGTCCTGGCCGGTCCGGTAGTCGATCTTGTCGAGGTACGGCTGGCCGTCCTGCCAGTAGGCCGGGTTCTTGACGAAGGTCGCGCCCTGGCCCTTGGCATAGCTCTGGAACAGGTACGGGCCCGTGCCGACCGGCTTGGCCGAGAAGGCCGTGGCGTCGTCACCGGCCAGCTCCTTGGGGACGATCGAGGCGAAGGGCGTGGCCATGACGTACGGGAACGTCGCGTCGGCGTTGATCAGGTCGAACTCGACGGTCGACGGGTCGACCACCTTGATCCCGGACGCCGTGGTGGCGCTCCCGCTCAGCACGTCCGCCGCGCCGACGATGTTGCCGAAGAAGCCGCCGCCCACCGGGGATGGGTTCGGCTTGAGGTTCGGATTGAGGACCCGGTTGATCGAATAGGCGACATCGTCGGCCGTCATCGGCCGCAGGACGCTGCCGTCCTCGTTCACGAAATTGACGGCGGTGTGGAGCTTGAATGTGTAGGTCTTGCCATCGGCCGACACCGTCGGCATGCCGTCGGCGAGCATCGGGATGAGGGTCGTGCCCTTGTCGTAGCCCAGCAGCTGCTCGAACATCAACCGCTCGGCCGGCCACGAGGTGACGTCGTAGCCGAGCGCCGGGTCGAGCCACTGGATCTCGCCGTTCCAGCCGATCGACAGCGTGCCGCCCTGCGGGATCGCCGCCGGCTCGCTGGCGCCGCTCGACGCGGCCGGCGCGCTCTCGCCGGCCGACGCCGAGGCCCCGGCCGTCGCCTCGGCCGACGGTGCGGGCGAGCTGGATGCCCCGCAGGCGCCGGCCACCAGCATGAGGGCCACGCCCAACGCGGTGACCCGCCTGGACTCCATTGTCAGTTGCACGCGTTGCCTCCTTTCGGGGTCGGACAGCGCCGACCGCGCATCAGCGCCAATGTCGGGGATCGAGGGCGTCCGCCAGGGCGTCCCCGAGGAGGTTGAAGGCGAGGATCGTGGCCATGATCGCCAGACCCGGCAGGGCGACCACGCGCGGATCGGTCCGGTAGTAGCCGACGTGCTCGATGATCATTCCGCCCCACGACGCCGCGGGCGGCGGGACCCCGACGCCGAGGAACGACAGGGTCGCCTCGAACAGGACCGTGGTGGCGATGCCGAGCGTCGCGTAGACGATGATCAGCGGCAGGAGGTGGGGCAGGACGTGGCGCAGGACCATCCGGACACCGGAGACGCCGATGGCCGTCGCCGCCAGCACGAAATCGCTGGACAGGACGACGAGCGCGACGCTGTACATGATCCGGGCCGTCGCCGTCCACAGCACGGCGGCGATGACCACGATCACGAGCCCGAGGCTCGGACCGACGATCGCCACCAGGGCGATCGCCACCAGGAGCGCGGGAAACGCCAGCACGGCGTCGGTGATCCGCATCAGGATCGTCTCGATCGGGATCGGAACGTCCGCGCTGCGCCCGAACGCCGACAGCCGCAGGCGGTAGCCACGGAAGAAGGCCGCGACCGTGCCCACGATCACGCCGATCAGCGTCGCCAGGACGTTGGCCACGATCCCCACGGTCAGTGACGTCCGGGCTCCGAACAGGAGCCGGCTCAACTCATCGCGGCCCAGCTTGTCCGTGCCGAGCGGAAACTTCGCAGTGGGGCCGAGCGGGTCGCCGCCGGGCGTCAGGCCCTGACCCCGGAACTGGAAATTGGGATCGTACGGCGCCAGCAACGGCGCCAGGACCGCGGCGCCGACGATCAGCGTGACGAGGACGGCGCCGATCCAGAAGCTCGGGTTGGCGCGAAGGTAGCGCCAGGCGCGTGGAGACTCGTGCTCGACAGCGAGGCCATCGTTGATCGTCGTCGGGACGGGCGCCGCGGTCACGCCGCTGTCAGCAGCTCACGGGGCGGCGTCCGGCTTGCCGCCAACCCTGCATGCCGAGATCGCGATAGCCCTCACAGAGGAGGGCGGGAAGCTCCAAGATCGCATCGACGTCCGCTGATGTGCGCGCCTCGAACCGATGAGCGTTCCAGCGTGGCCCGTAGGTCTCGATTCGCTTGACCCACGGCGCCTCGACCTTGCGCGTCAGCGCGATGTTCAAGCGGACGCAGTCACGGAGGACCTCGGCACCGGCGAATCGGACCCGGCCCATGATCACGATTCGCGTCTTCTGGGCGATCACCTCGATCGGGCCGCATCGCGCCGCGAGCTCGGTGAAGCGATCGAACGCGGCCCGGGCGCCGGGCGTCGTCCGGGCGAGCGCGTCGTCCATCGTCCGCCGGACGCACGAGTGCCACATGTTCGGCGTGACGAAGCGATGCTCGCAACGTGGGCAGGTCCACAGGGGCGGCGCGGCATGGCCCGCCGTGCCCCTGCCCGGCCGGTCACGCCTCGAGCTTCGTGCGCATGCAGTCGAAGGTCTGGCCGATCATCTTGTTGGCCGTGCCCTCGATCAGGCGCGCGCCGACGCTGGCGAGCGTCCCGGCGATGTTGACGTCGGCGCTCCAGTCCATGACCGTCGCGCCATCCGGCCCATCCGAGAGTCGCATCTCGGCGGTCGCGTCCACCGCGCTGCCGGGAGCCTGCCCGTGCGCCTTGATGAGCGCGCGGTCGGGTGGCTGTTGTTCGGCGAATTCCATGTCGACCACGAAGCGGGCGCTGATGAACCCGATCCCGACCTTCGCGGTCGCCTTGAAGTGGGTCGCATCGATGACGTCGATCTTCTCGACGCCTGGACCGCACTGGCCTACCTGCTGCGGGTCGATCACGAACGCCCATACGCGGTCGCGCGACGCGCGGATTGGTACAGAACCTTCGAAACGCATGACGACTTCTCCAACGCTGGGTGGTGCGGTGCGGATCAGTCCGGGGATGATACCGAGGACGGCAGATAGACGGAGGGCTCGCGGATGAAGCTCGTCCGGCAACCCATCGAGCAGAAGGCGTAGACCACGCCGTCGTGCTCGGCCAGATGCCGCGCATGAGCGCGATCCACGGTCATGCCGCACACCGGATCCAGCAGCACGATGTCGTCGATGACGGGTTCGAGAGGCAGCGGGCTCGCCTCGCCGACGAGCGTGGCGGGCCCCGGCGAAGCGACGAAGGCGGCAGTGCCCCGCCGAACCTGGACGAGCTCGGCCAGGATGGACAGGGCGACCTCTTCGGCCGTCTCGGCGCCCAGGTCGAGGCCGGCGGGCGCCCGCAGGGCGGCAAGCCGCTCATCCGGGATGCGGGCCTCCTCGCGCAACCAGGCCCGCACGACGCCGGCCCGTGTCGGCGAGGCGACCAGCCCGACGTAGGCGGCGTTCCGGGAGAGCGCGGCGGCCAGCGCCTCCTCGTCCCAGACGCCCTGGGTGGCGACGATCACGGCCGGCACCGCCGCGGGGTCAGTGTCGCGGAGCTCGGTGCCCACGACGACCCGTTCGGCACCCGGAAACGCGGCCGGGTCCGCGACCGGATCGAAGATCGAGACGCGCCAGCCGGCGGCCGAGCCGAGCGCGACGAGCGCGCTCGCGATCGGGGTCGTCCCGGCGACCCACAGCAGCGGCGCGGGCAGATGCGGTTCCACGTAGATCTCCAACGTTCCCCCGGAATGGCAGGTCATGACCAGTTCCACGATGCCGTCGCCGCGACGGCCTTCGGCCGGCACGTCCTTCGACAGCCGCAGGAGCCGGGGCTGCCCGTCGACGAGCGCCCGGAGCGCCTCGCGGACGACGACGGGCTGGGCACAGCTGCCGCCGACCCAGCCCTCGATCGTGCCGTCCGGATGGACGATCCCGGACGCGCCGGGGCGGGCCGAGGTCGGACGCCGGACCGCCACGACCGTGGCGACTGCGAACGACCGGCCCGCCGCCTCGAGCTCGGCGGCTCTCGCGAAGACCGAACGAGCCGTCATGGCCGTGGCCTAGGCCACGCCCTTCGCGTGCAGGATGGCCCAGATCTTCTGGGGCGTCATCGGGATGTCGATGTTGCGAACGCCGAGGTGCCACAGCGCGTCGACCACGGCGTTGACGATGGCCGGTGGGGCGCCCACGGTGGCGGACTCCCCCACCCCCTTCGCCCCGATCGGATGATGCGGGGACGGGGTGGTCGTCTTTCCGGTCTCCCAGCTTGGTGTCTCCACCGCCGTCGGAAGCAGGTAGTCGAGGAACGTGCCGGCCTGGTTGTTGCCGAGCTCGTCGTACGTGATCTGCTCGTACAGCGACGGGGCGAGGCCCATGGTCAGTCCGCCGTGGATCTGCCCGTCGACGATCATCGGGTTGATGATGTTGCCGCAGTCGTCGACCGCGACGAAGCGCCGGATGTGGACCTGGCCGGTGCCCTTGTCGATGTCGACAACGCAGATGTAGCTGCCGAACGGGAACGTCAGGTTCGGCGGGTCGTAGTAGTCGACCGCCTCGAGGCCGGCCTCCATCCCCTCCGGGTGGTTGGTGTAGGCCGCGAACGCGATCTCCTGGATCGTCTTGAACCGGTCCGGTGAGCCCTTGACGCTGAATTTGCCGGGCTCCCACTCGAGGTCCTCTTCGTTGGCCTCGAGCAGGTGCGCCGCCAGCTTGCGCGCCTTGTCACGGATCTTGCGGGCAGCCACGGCGGTGGCCGCGCCTGCGACCGGCGTGGACCGCGAGGCATAGGTGCCAAGGCCGTACGGCGCCGTGTCCGTATCGCCCTCCTCGATCTTGATGTCCGCGACCGGGAAGCCGAGCTCCTCGGAGATGATCTGGGCGAACGTGGTCTCGTGGCCCTGACCCTGGGACTGGACGCCGAGCCGCGCGATGACCTTGCCGGTCGGATGGACCCGAATCTCGCACGAGTCGAACATCTTGATCCCGAGGATGTCGAAGTCGTGGGATGGCCCGGCCCCGACGATTTCGGTGAAGCTGCTGATGCCGATGCCCATGAGCTCGCCCCTGGCGCGCTTCTCCGCCTGCTCCTTTCGGAGGCCGGCGTAGTTGATCATGTCCATCGCCTTCTGGAGCGCAGCGGGGTAGTTCCCGGAGTCGTACGACCAGCCGGTCGGGGTCTTGTACGGGAACTGCTCGGGCTGGATGAAGTTCTCCATCCGCAGCTGCGCCGGGTCCTTGCCGATCTGGTGGGCGAGGATGTCGACCATCCGCTCCACGGCGTGGACGGCCTCCGTCACGCGGAACGAACAACGGTAGGCCACGCCTCCTGGCGGCTTGTTGGTGTAGACGCCGTCGACCTCCACGAACGCGTTCGGAAAGTCGTACGAGCCGGTGATGACGTTGAACAGCCCCGCCGGGTACTTCGACGGGTCGGCCGCCGCGTCGGTGTACCCGTGGTCGGCGATGGTCTTCGCCTTGAGCGAGGTGATCTTGCCGTCCTTGGTCGCGCCCAACTCAGCGTGAATGTGGTAGTCACGGGCGAACGAGTCCGCCTGGAGGTTCTCCGAGCGGTCCTCGATCCATTTGACCGGCTTGCCGACGGTCAGGCTCGCGACGACCGCGAGGACGTAGCCCGGGTAGACCGGCACCTTGCCGCCGAACCCGCCGCCGATGTCGTGCGTCTTCACCCGGATGTTCTGTTCAGGGAGACCGCTCACGAGTGCCAGGACGGTCCGGATGGCGTGCGGTGCCTGGCTGGTCATGTGGAGCGTCAGCTGGCCGCGGACGGCGTTCCAATCCGCGACGCAGCCGCACGTCTCGATGGACGCCACGTGGATGCGCGGGATGTAGATGTCCTGTTCGATATGCACATCGGCCGAGGCGAGATCAGCGTCGGTCGCGGCGCGATCGCCTGACTCCCAGTGCCAGATGTGGTTGTTCTGCTTGTCGGGACCGCGATCCGGCCGGAGGACGAACGCGTCGGGCTCGAGCGCCTTGAACGGGTCGACGATGACCGGGAGCGGCTCGTAGTCCACGAGGACCGCCGCCACGCCGTCGGCCGCGATGTACTTGGTCGTGGCGACGACCGCGGCGACCTCCTGGGCCTGGTACATGACGGTGGTGGTCGGCAGGACCATCTGCTTGTCGCCGGCGAGGGTCGGCATCCAGTGCAGGCCGGCCTTCTCCAGGTCGGCGCCGGTGATCACGGCCAGGACGCCCGGGATCTTGAGCGCCTCACTCGCGTCGATCCCCTTGATCGTCGCGTGGGCGTACGGGCTGCGGACGATGTCCAGCCACAACTGGCCCGGCAGGTTGACGTCGTCGATGTACTCGCCCTGGCCTCGGATGAACCGCGGGTCTTCCTTGCGCTTGACCGAGTGGCCCATGCCACCCATCTCGAAGGTCGTGCGGGGCTCTGCCTGTGTGGTCATCTCGTCGCTCCCCGCTCAACCGGCCGCGACCGGCGCGCCGGTCTGGGTTGCGGCGGCAGCCCGCATCTCGGCTGCCGCCTGCTGGATGGATTTCACGATGTTCACGTAGCCGGTGCAGCGGCAGAGGTTGCCGCTGATCCCCTCGCGGATCTCCGTCTCGGAGGGATCGGCGTTCTGGCCCAGGAGCCAGGCCGCCTGCATGATCATTCCCGGGGTACAGAACCCGCACTGGAGCCCGTGCTGATCCCAGAACGCCTGCTGGAGCGGATGGAGGTGGGGCTCGTCGGCCATTCCCTCGATCGTCTTGATCTGGCAGCCGTCCACCTGGACCGCGAGCCTGGTACACGACTTGGCGCTCTCGCCGTCGATATGGACCGTGCACGCGCCACAGTTGCTGGTGTCGCACCCGACGTGCGTGCCGGTCAAACCGAGTGTGTCGCGCAGGAAATGGACGAGGAGGAGTCGAGGCTCGACATCCGCCTCGCGGACTTCGCCGTTGACGGTGACCGTGATGTGGTGGGTGGTCATCGCCGCCTCCTATGCGTACGCGCGGGCGCGGTCAACGGCTGAGCGGAGCGACCTGACGGTCAGCTCCGTGGCCATCGCGCGTTTGTACTCGATCGGGCCACGGACGTCGCCGGCCGGGCGGCTCTGGGCCGCCGCGGCCGCACCGGCACGACGGAACAGCTCCTCGGACGGCGCGTTGCCGACGAGAACAGCCTCGGCATCGGTGGCCGCAAATGGCGCCTCTGCCACGGCCGTCAGGCCGATCCCGGCGCGCTCGATCCGGCCCCCGGCACCCAGAACGATCATCGAGGCGACCGCGACGGTCGCGAAGTCGCCGACCTTGCGCTCGAGCTTCGCGTACGCGCCCCCAGCGCCGCGGGGGCGGCGAGGGATGCGGATCTCGGTCAGGACCTCGGTCGGCTCGATGGCGGTCGTGAAGGTGTCGAGGAAGAAATCGCGGGCGGCGATGACGCGCTCGCCCGCCTGGCTGCGGCAGACGATGGTCGCCCGCGTCGCGAGCAGCACCGCCGGCCAGTCCGAGGCCGGGTCGGCGTGGGCGACCGAGCCGCCGATCGTGCCCCAGTTGCGCACCTGCGGGTCACCGATGACCGCGGTCACGTCGCGGAGCAACGGGTAATGATCGCGGACGACCGCCGCCTCATGAACCTGGCGGTGCGTGGCGCGCGCGCCGATCCGCAGGTCGTCGTCGGTTTCGCTGATGGCGTCCAGGCCCGTCACGTCGCGCAGGTCGACGAGGAGCGCCGGCTGGGCCAGGCGGAGCTTGATCAGGGGAAGGAGGCTATAGCCGCCCGACAGCAGTTTCGCCTCGCCTTCCCGGTCCTTGAGAATGCGGAGCGCCTCGGTCAGGTCGGCCGGGCGCACGTACTCGAATTGCCCAGGAATCATCGCGCTGTGACCCTCCTCCCCGCTCACGCGAGGGCGATGTCGGCCCATCCGGCCGGGACGGGCCGAGAACTCTGGCGACGATCGCGGGCCTGCGGTCGGGTCACGTCAATGCGGCGACGACCGAGGGTCCGTTGGTTGGGGAATGCGCTGCGCTGGAGTATCCGTCCGGGATCGTTCGCACGTCAACGTGTCCCGCGGGTTGGGTCAAGATTGGAGCGCGAAAGGGCGAGTTGCCTCGAACGGTCGACGACCGTCCGGGCACGTGTCAATGGTCGATGAGCGCTTCCCGATCGAGCAGCAGCGCAAATCGCTGTTCGCGCGTCATCGCCGCGATCCGCGCCGCCTCGCGCGTGAACTCGAGGAACTCGACCGTGATCGCGTCGTCGTCGCACCCGGCCATCAGCGCGGGCTCCAGGTCGCGACCCCGGTGTCGGTCGGGAGTCGGCCGCGGATCGTCCAGCCGCTGCCGTCGTCGATCGCCAGCTCGTCGAGAGCCGCCATGAAGCGTTCCCGTTTGGAGCCCGCCGGATCGATCCACAGCTGCCGCCGAACGAACCCCTCGAGGGCGTCCCTCGACTCAAAGCGGCGGACCTCCCCCGCGATGCGGACGACCGACGGCTCACGACCGCGCGCCCGAAGCAACTCGACGAGGTCAGGCAGCGCCGGCAATGCCGAGCGCGGCTCGCCGTGGACCAAGGGCCAGAATGGATCGGCCGCGCTGGCCGGAGGATGCTCCGTCAACACCGCCGCGCACATCCGGTGCGCGACCGCCTCCAGCGCATCGAGGAATGGACCGATCGCCTCGATGTCGTAGCCGACGTGCGCGATGAGCGCGACATCTGCCTCGAACGCGCTCGGGTCGGCCGGCGGCCAGCGGGCCTCCGCGGTCCGTACGTTCTCGATCGCGTAATCCTCGGCGATTTCACGCAGGCCCTCCAGCATGGACGGCGACGTGTCGAGCGCGACCACCGAGCCGCCGGACGGGTCGAGGGCGCGGGCGATCGGCAGGGCGAACCGACCGGCGCCCGCGCCGACGTCGAGCCAGCGCTCACCCGACCGAACGAGGCCGAGGATGGCGTTCAGGATGAGATCGTCCGTTCGCGTCGGATCGGCTCGGAAGAGCGAGCGGACCGGGGCGTAGAAGTCGACGCCGTCGGGCACCTCGCGGACGCGGTCCACCTGCTCCCGATTGGACCGCACGCGGGCGGCCCACGCCGCCTCCACGGCCCGAGCAAGGTCGGCCTGGGTGTCCACGTCGGGATTGTCGCCGCTGATCGGGATCGTCTGCACGGTCTCCGGGTGGGCAGCCAGGACCGGCCCGAGACCCCGGTCGCCGGCAGCCTCGGCGACGAATCCGAAGGCCGCCCGGCGGACCAGGACCGGGTTTCGACCCAGGTCGCCCGCATAGGCGGGGACGACCACCGACCGGGCCGCGTCGAACGGCGCGCCGATCAACGAGCGAATCGTCTCGACCGCGACCATCGGCTGGTCACCGAGCGCGATCAGGACGGCGTCGGCATCGGTTCCGAGCGCGTCCATCCCGATATGCAGCGAGCTGGCCAGGCCACGTTCGGGCTCGGGGTTGACGACCCGCCGCTCGGCCCGCCAGGCGATCGTACCTTCGATCGTCGGCGCGTCGCGGCCGAGCACGACCGTCACGTCCTCGAGTCCGGCCTCCGCCAGGCGATCAAGGACGTGCTGGAGCATTGGCCGGCCGGCGAGCGGCGCGAGCAACTTGCCGCCACCGAAGCGCGATCCCGTTCCGGCGGCCAGCACGAGCGCGACGGTCGATCCGGCAGTCGCTCGGGGAGCCAAGGTCAGGCTCGAGCCTCGCTCCTGGCGGCGGCCGCCGCCCGGTCGCGCATCGGGGTGCCGGAGCCGCCGTAGCGTTCGGCCACGATCTCGGCGAGGATCGCCAGCGCCGTCTCGGCCGGGGCCCGGCCACCGAGGTCCAGCCCGACCGGTCCGCGCAGGCGCGCCAGCTCCGCCTCGCTCACGCCGGCCGCCAGCAGCCGCGCCCGCCGGTCGGCCTGGGTCTTGCGCGACCCGACGGCCCCCACGTAGCGGCAGCCTCGCCGCAGCGCCTCGACGATCGCGGGCTCGTCGAACTTGACGTCGTGCGAGAGGACCGCGACTGCGTCGTTCGGCCCAAGGCCGATCTCGTCGGCGACCTCGTCCGGCCAGCCGACGACCAGCCGATCGACGTCGGGGAACCGCTCCGGCGTGGCGAACGAGGCGCGGCCGTCGACCACGACGGTCTCGAAGCCGAGCTCGCGGGCGAGGCGGACCAGCGACCGGGCGACCTCCACGCCACCGACCATCACCAGCCTCGGCCGGACCGGGAAGACCTCGATGAAGAGCGAGCGGCCACCGAGCTCGACGGTCCGGGACAAGCCTCGCCGCAGCGCCTCGGTCGCGGCGGACACGAGGGCCGCGTCCAGGTCTGCCGCGCCCAGCGTGCCGGTCAGGCTCCCGTCCTCCGAGACCACCAGCTCGGCTTTGGGCGGCGCGCCCGCCCCCGGCTGGTGCGGCCCGAATGCACCCGGCGGCGAGTCGGCAGGGAGCGGCGTGACGACGGCCGAGCCGTGCCCGTTCGAGCCGATCGAATCCCGTGCCGCCTCGATCACGACGGGCGGAACGACGGGCTCCACCAGGACGTCGATGGTCCCGCCGCAGGCCAGCCCGACGTCCCACGCCTGCTCATCGCTGATGCCGTAGCGGATGACGCGGGCGTTGCCGTTCGTCCAGGCATGCTGGATCTCCTCCGCCGCGGCCCCCTCGACGCAGCCGCCGCTGACCGAA
>Ga0153916_10004064_pt1 | contig 11003 bp, 9 predicted proteins | sample Opewatmetagenome_FD_109642 | JGI IMG/M metagenome (GOLD analysis project Ga0153916, IMG submission 109642) | Freshwater wetland microbial communities from Ohio, USA - Open water 3 Core 3 Depth 4 metaG | ecosystem: Environmental > Aquatic > Freshwater > Wetlands | place: USA: Ohio, Lake Erie, Old...
ATTCCACGGGCATACCTGCTGGCAAACATCACAACCAAAAATCCTCTCATCCATCAATATGCGAAGCTCAGACGGGATTGAGCCTTTGAGCTCGATCGTCAGGTACGAGATGCACCGGCGCGCATCCAGGGTCCGATCAGGCAGGATGCAGCCCGTCGGACAGGCTGAGATGCAACGCATGCATGTGCCACATCGATCGGCTGTAAAGGGTTGGTCGGGCTCGAGTTCGATCCCAAGCAGGATTTCAGCCAACAAAAAATATGAGCCTTTGTACGGGTTGATCAAACAGGTGTTTTTACCAATCCACCCGAGTCCCGCGCGCTGTGCCAGCTCGCGTTCCAGTAATGGACCCGTATCCGTGTACCACCGGTTTGGAATGGGATGCCCAATTCGGGCTTCTATGAATCGAACTAAGGTTTTTAATCGCCTGGGCAGGGTGTCGTGATAATCCTCCCCCCAGGCGTAGGAAGCTATCCTGCCATGGGGTAACTTATCATGACTGTCATTGTTCTCCACGCTGAATGCTGCCGGGTATCGTGCGCCTAAAACGAGTATCGAACGGCATTCAGGTAAGATTTTATCTGGATTTGCCCGGCAGCTCCGGGAACGGGTCGTATTCAGGTAAGTCATCTCACCCTGCCGTCCCTGCTCCAGCCAGGTCTCGAAGACGCGCTTGTGTGGCAACGGATCACTGGTGGTTACTCCAGCCAGGGAGAACCCTAAATGATGAGCTTGCTCTTTGATGGCTTGAGTGAGATTCACGTTATGTGCGTACCTGAAATGAATTGTAGCGCAAGATGAACCCTTGCGCTACAAATGGAAAACGTGAAAGATTGCCCGGCTAAGGTGTGCAGGTGAGGTTGAATGTTGCCTGGTTGGAAGTCACGTCCACCGGGGCGGTTACATGGAATCGTACCCACCCCGTCCCTGAAGATGTGAACTCCAGCGGGAAAGTCAGTGAATATGTGCCGGGTGCAAATGTGCTGGTTTGAGCTCCGGGTAGAGCAAATTGGAAACCAGGTGTATCCGAGCCTGCTTCCAGACTGTAAGTGAGGGTAGCGCCCTGGTTGAGGGTAAAGGTAGCCGCAAAGGTGAAGGTATACGGGCATGCTCCGTTAAAAGTATCTTTATCCACTGACATGGTCAGGCTGGTGATTGGATTGGCGGGAATGCCCGTGGAGGTGGGTGTGGCGCCTGGAGTGCTCGTCTTAACGGGTTGGGTTGCCCCTCCGCTGCCAACTGCGATCAGGACGTACACCGAATCGTTGAAGAACTGCCCGGATGCATTCTTCATTTTCCAATAGCTCTGATATGTGCCCGTGCTTGTCGGTGCTACCAAATCTACCGAGATATCGATTTGCTGGCCGGGTGGTACGGATTGCACCAGGGATACAGATGTAATGCTGCCCATCTGCTCTCCGCTGATAAAAGCCAGGGAGTACGATGTCGTCCAGGTGGTGGTGCCCGTATTTTGCAATCTCCATGTTTTGACGAAGGCAGCCCCTGGAGCGATGACGGTGCCATCCGGGATAGTCACATCTGCTACATATGACGCCTGATCACCTGAGGGTCCTGGGGGGAGCGGGGTGGAAGAGGCTGCTACCGGGGGGGTGGGCGTCAGGCTTGCCGCCTGGGTCAGCAAGGCGGATGCAGTTTGAGCTGCTATGGTTTTCACAACTTCGTACGTTGGCGTGGGTGTCACAGGCGTGGCAGATGGGGTGGATTGAACGATTTGTGTCAGGCGGGCATCTGCAGTTTGGGCGGCTGCCGTATATATTAAATTCGGATTGATCGTGGGTGAAGCAGGAGTCTTCGCACTACAGCCCAGCACAACAATCGGTATGCTGAAAATCGCAAGGATTAAATAAGTCAGGTTCTTTTTCATAACGTCTCCTCGACAATTGGGGCATAAATACCCATAGCCCCGGCCTTTGCATGTCAGGTGGATTAATTAGTTCAATATACCCACCTGTTATATCAACAAAAAATGGCAGCAGGTGCGCCGGGTTTATGATACCACGGTTACCCTGCTGCCTTAATCATCTGTCTATATCACTGGGATGTGTTCTCGCAGACTATCTTTCGATGCGTGGTGCTACCCACAACGCCAGATCATTGTCCCATGCGCCGTTCGCCAGCACGATTAGCTCAAACTGGACGGTATGACCGACTAAGCCTGTGAGGTTTATTTCCAGGTTGGTTAAGGCATTGTCACATTTCTCCAACCATTCACCTACCGGGACTTCCGTTGCGCCCTCAATATATCGGATTTGGAATTTGACATTTCCAGCACCACAATCAGAACGCAGACCGATCTTGGTGCGCAGCCAGTCATTCGCCTGAATGGTATAAGCTGGATAGAGTCCTAAAATCATGCCATCGTTGATCTTTTGTGGGTAGGTGGCCAGCAGGCTGGGGTACGTAGTCCCATCTTCCATCTTGACGTTGGCAACATTCACTACCACACCTGGGGTGTCATTATCTGGGTCACCCCAAGGTAGATTGGTCGTGGCATTGCGCCAGGCAGCATCAGGTCCCTTCGCAATGAAGTCGAAGGATAATGTATGTGCTTGCGTGGGAGCGACTGTCGGAGTCGGCGTTACCGACTTGATCTGCACCCAAAAGCTCTGATCAGCACCTTCACCGATACCAAACAGCGCCCCACCTGAGTTGCGCAAGCGCCAGTTGCCCTTATAAGTGCCAGGTGTGGTTGGGGCGATTAAGGTCATCGAAATATCGATCGTATTACCTGGAGGCACAGTGCCGCTGGTGAGTGGGGTTGAGGCAAGTCCACTCATTGCATCGCCATTATAGAAAACCAGGGCGTAGCCAGATGTCCAGGTACACGTGCCATTATTCTTCAGCTGCCAGGTCTTGATAAAAGTGGATCCGGCTGCTATCTCAGTGTTATCAGGCACGCTGATATCTTTAACAAATTGTCCCCGGTCACACGGGATGGGGATGGGGGTAGCTGTCGGCGGAACAGGTGTATTGGTCGGCAGTGGTGTGTTCGTTGGCGGCAAGGGCGTATCGGTTGGCAGGATGATCACCGGCGAAGCGGGGGTCGCGCTTGCCCCGACCGTGGTTGCACTGGGCAGAATTATCGGTGTCCCTTGGGCTGCCTGGGTCTGTTGGGCAATCAGGGTTTGTGCAGCTGCGGTGTATATGAGGTCCGGCGCGATTGTCGGCTGGACCGAAGCGCCGGGAAAATTGCATGCCGTTAGCAAAAACAAAATTCCGGCCATAAAGAATAATGGGCGTAATCTCTTCGTGAACATATAATCCTCCTTGATTAATACAATTTATAGGACGCAAATAAGGGGGATAAAGTTCCAGGTAAGTAACTTCAGACCCGCTTTATCAGCAGCCCTCATTGAATTAATATACACGAAATCAGGCAAAATTGTTCAATAGATTTCCGCCTCTTGCCAACCTGACGGCTTCACCCTGCATAGACCATGGACCAGCCCAAGTGATGCGTGCAGGTAAAACCTGCCCGGTGAGATTGCCCTCGGCTTCGATGAACACCAGTTTATTGGTGGTGGTGCGCCCCTTCCAACGCCCTTTTACTTTTTCTTCAAACAGCACCTCCACCTTTTCCCCTAGGTAGCGTGCAGCAATCTCGGTTGCGACGCGTTCTTGTTGCTCTTCCAGCACGCGGAAGCGCCGCATCTTCTCAGCTTCAGGGACATCATCTACATATCGTCGCTCTGCAACAGTCCCCGGGCGAGTGGAGTAACGCGCCAGGTGCGCCACATCCAGCTTGAGATCCTCCAACAAATCATATGTGCGTTGGAATTGAGCTTCAGTTTCTCCTGGGAAACCCACGATGATATCTGTGGCAATCGAGACGCCCGGCATATCACCATTCAAGCGTCTACGAATCTTATCCACCAGGCGACGGTATTCTTCAGAGGTATATCCCCGGTGCATATTCGCCAATACCTGATCATCGCCAGATTGGACTGGCACTTCAATGTGGGGCATCACTTTGGGCAGCTCAGCCACCACGTCCAGCAATTCATCGGTCATCCAGCTCGGATGTGAGGTGAGAAATCGTATGCGTTCCAATCCTTCGATTTCACTGGTCATTCGCAACAGAGCTGCCAGGTTGGGTCCATCCGGGATATCCTTGCCATAACGGTCGACGATTTGCCCCAGGTAGGTCACTTCGCGCACTCCTTGCGCCACCAAGGCTTGCACCTCAGCCAGGATAGTTTCAGCCGGCCGGCTACGTTCAATTCCACGCTTGTAGGGGATGATACAGAAAGTGCAGGCATGGCTGCATCCCAACACCACCGGCACGTGAGCAGATACCAGTTTTCCCTGCTCCGTTGCAGGCAGCCGCAGAGCTGAACTCAGATTGAAATCCTCATCCATTAATCCGAAACGGCGGGTTGTCTCTTCGCCTTCCAGCAGCCGGCTTTCTTCTTGGGTCAGGAATGCAATCAGCGGCCCCGGATCTGAGGGTGGGGAAAACACATCCACGAACGGGAAACGTTTTTGCAGCTGCTCGTTTCTTTTAACCCCCACCATGCAACCCATTAGGTTGATGACTAAATTCGGGCGTTTTTCTTTAAGCGGCTTAAGTGAGTACAATCGCCCATTGGCTTTATTCTCCGCACTTTGGCGTACGACACATGTATTTAATACGATTACGTCGGCTTCCTCTGCATTCTGGGAGTAGCTCAAACCCATCCGTTCAAGCACAGATGCCACGCGCTGTGAATCAGCCACGTTCATCTGGCATCCTTCAGTCCAAATGTGATACTTCATGTCTGATATTATAACTGAGTGGTTTTTTAACCTTGATGAGTAAATAATGAATCTAAATCTTCACCTTTTCGCTCACAAATCTCTAATCCCGAAAGCTTAATATCAGATGGTAGAATTGCGCCTATGTCTAAAAACCAAAGTAAGAGGAACGTGACCATTGCATTCCTGGCGATTATTGGGCTGGCACTGGTCGGATTGATTGTGTACCAAATCCCGTCCGTCAATGCAAGGCTTAGCTGGCGGCTTGACATTGCCATGACCTACCTGCGTGGTGTGATCTACCCGGTCAAACCCTTCCCCACCCCCGCTGAGGCGATCGTCCTGCCCACCCAACCCACCACCACCCCTATCAGCAGTCCGACCCCCGTTCCAAGCCAGCCAACGGCAACCATCGCACCCACCTCCACACCCCAACCCAGCCCGACCCCAATCCCGGCGGTTGTCCAGCTCACACCACCTCTTTGGGAGCAGCAGGGGGCGAATAACTGTGGCCCCGCCACATTGGCCCTTTACCTGCGGTATTACGGCTGGGAGGGCACTCAGGATAACATCGCACAGGTGGTCAAGCCACTCTCTGAAGACCGCAATGTCAACCCGGATGAGCTGGTTTACTTTGTACGCACTCACGCCGGCTGGCTAAGCGCAGAGTTCCGTGTTGGGGGTGACCTCCAGCTACTCAAGCAGCTCATCGCCGCCGGATTTCCGGTGATGATCGAGGAAAGCTTTTTCTTCGACCAACCCTACTGGCCCAATGACGACCTGTGGGCTGCTCATTATCTGCTTGTGACGGGTTACGATGATAGTGCCCAGACCTTCACCGGTCAGGATAGCTTCCATGGTCCCAACCAGGTCATATCATACGCAACCGTGGACAGTTATTGGCAGATATTCAATCGGGTTTATCTTCTGGTCTACTTACCTTCTCAAGAGGGAACGCTCAGGGCTGTTTTGGGCGATAATTGGGACCCAGACCTTAATCGCCAGCACGCCCTGAAAATCTCGCAAGACGAGACCCAATCTGAGCCCAACAACGCCTATGCATGGTTCAACCTGGGCAGCAACCTGGTTTATTTTGAGCGCTATGGTGAAGCTGCCAGCGCCTACGACACCTCCCGCAACCTGGGCTTATACCAACGCATGCTGCGTTATCAGTTTGGACCCTTCTTTGCTTATTTCCATGCTGGGATGACCACCGAGCTGATCGCGGTGACGGAGTATGCCTTGCAGCGTACACCCAACTCGGAGGAAGACCTGCTTTGGCATGGCTGGGCTTTATACCGTATGGGAAAGAAGCTTGAAGCGATCGCAGATTGGCAGAAAGCTTTGGAATACCATCCTACTTATGAAGATGCACAGTACGCCCTGAATCTCGCCACCTCCAACCCGTAAGCCAGTGCACGGATCAATCCAACGTTAGCACCCTCATCAGGACGGATAAATGCAGTGATGTCTGAATCGATCTTGAGTATTTCCATATACTCTCCCTCACAATAATGATGAAAATCCGGCCCCTCGCCATAACAGGCCGTCCAGCTGCACTGCCAGTGCTCCCGCAGTCAGCATAGCATTTTTATGTTCTTGGGTATATATGCCTCCCGCACCAATCGTCGGAATGCCGAGCTGAGTCAGCTCATGCACCTTTCGCAATGCCAGCGGTAGGATCGCCGGACCATATAATCTGCCTTGCACGAATTCACCTTCTTGAGCTTGGGTTATCCCGCGCGGTGCTGCCAGGCTAACCGCCACTGCCCCGGCCTGAATGGCTGCTGAGGCCAGCTCGACGGAGCGTTCCATCGGCAACTGCATGATCACCGGCAGCTCACCAGAAGCTGCCTGAGTGAGTGCAGCCACCATCTCAGCGCTGGCATCACTGACCACACCAATTTCCAAACCACTGACCCCTTCCACGGTCTCCAACCGTCGTGCCATCTTTGCTATTTCTTCTGTGCCCCGCCCCAACAAATGAACGATCACTGGTACAGGAGAGCCACTCCAATGCCCGGCATGGCGACGCAAGACCTGAGAAAAACCGGGGTTTGGATAGCCTGTATGAAGGAGGTAGCCCCCGGCATAGGCTTGAAAGCGACATCCACGCGCTGGAGTACGTGGTGTCAGGCTGACCGGGTTGGTGATAAATGCCCCCAACCTACCCCAATCGGTCATTCCATGGAGGTCGGGGAAGAATCCCAAGCACCCTGCCGCATTCATGATGGGCGGTTCAAAGACCAGGTCATTCTTTGTCATGCTACCTCTCATCACTTCCGATCAGGTAGTGATCTACTCGTATTTATTTCTTCAAGCACTACGCTACTCTGGATGCACATGTCTCACCATTTAAGGCTATTTAACTCAAATACCGGACCATCCTCACAAACCAATTTCCAACCTCTCCGGCTGGGTACCGCACATGCTCCACACTGTGCTATTCCGGCGCACGGAATGGGAGTGGTGACCAATACTTGAGCCGGACAAGGTAATCCGGTTCCATACGATAGGCCAAGCACATCCCGTAACTCAACCATACGCCTCAACGGTACATCCAGTGCCATAAAATCTGGCCAATCCAGGGCCTCCTTCATGGAAGCGAGTGGGTAAATCTCCAAGGCAGTTGGGAGCATTGGCAGGGTCAGGTCGGTAAACAAAGTCATACCACCTTTTGTTTGTGCTGTTCGATGAATCAGGAGCATAAGCCGTGAGACCGTCTCGCCCATTGCAACCAACCCCAGGCGCTGAAGGTTATGGGGAAGGTCAAACCCATGCCCAAGCGGTCCCACCAGGTCCAGGGTTGTCCCCGGCGTCCAGGTAATTGGATATAGTGGAGCCGCCCAAAACCCATGATGTGATTTTTCTATCGCGAAAAGCGGCACTCCTAGAACATCGTCCAGGTTATCCGCGTCCGAAGCCAGCAAATACTGTCCCACAGATGGAATTGCACCAGCCGGGCAGGCGATGCGTACCTCCATGTCCCTGCCCGCTTCAAGGCGGATTTCACTCACCCGACCCGTGTATCGCGCCATGCCTGCATGGTATCACATTTTGCTGTTCTCATCATGGAACTTAGCTAATCATAGGCAAGCTCAACCATCCAGACATTAAAATCACTTTACATATGCCGGGCTTTGCCGGCGTATAAGCCACCGTAGAAATACGGGTATAATCTATCAGGAATTTAAAAGGTATCCTAACTGGAGGCTCCATATGAATGTCGCAAGCTTTATTAAAATTTTCGCAGCAGTTGCCTGGCTGGCGTTCGTTGGGTTGATCGTCATCGTTGCATTGCGTACTTCTCGCAGTAAAAATATCAAAGGTGCAGTGACCATCCTGCTGGTTGTCCTGGCGGCCGCCCTGGTCCTATCCACTGTAAGCGCTGGGCTGGTTTTCATTCAGCCGGAAGAGCGTGGGGTGGTCATTTCAGCACTTCAGCCCACCGGTTACCGCCTGCTGCCCCTCCAGCCAGGGCTCCGCTGGATCATCCCATTCTTTGAGAGCGTGGTCGTCTATCCCATTTCGCGCCAGACATATACCATGTCTATCGCTCCCAACGAAGGAGCCATTCAGGGGGATGATTCGATTGCTGCTCGTACTTCTGATGGCCAGGAAATCTTCGTGGATGCCTCCGTGATTTATGCCATTGACCCCGAAAAAGTGGTGCAGGTGCATATCGACTGGCAAAAGCGCTATGACCTGGAGCTTGTGCGCCCCCTGGCGCGCGGCATTATTCGGGATGTGGTCTCGCAATACAAAGTTGAAGAGGTGGTAACCTCAAAACGGGTCGAAATGATCTCCCAGATATCCAAAGATATGAACGGCAAGTTGGAGGGCAACGGATTGTCTTTAGTTGATTTCATCCTGCGTAACATCACCTTTTCGCCCGAATACGCTGCCTCGGTAGAACAGAAACAGGTAGCTGAGCAGCTGGCACAACAGGCTGCCTTTGTGGTCGATCAGCGAAGGCAGGAAGCTGAACAAGCCCGGCAGGTTGCCCAGGGTCAGGCTGACGCCGTAGTGATCAACGCCAAGGGTGCTGCGGATGCGCGTATCATCCAGGCTCAGGCTGAATCTCAGGCCTTGCAGCTTATCGCGACTGCCCTGCAAAACAATGACAAACTGCTACTCTACCAATACATCAATCAGCTCGCCCCTGGCATCCAGGTGATGCTTGTCCCCAACGATAATCCGTATCTATTAACCTTGCCTACCCTCCCCGGACCAACCACACCAGCTACTACTGCAGTTCCAACCCCATTACCGACTGCAACACCGTAAAGTATTTGATAAAATAACGACCTTAACCAATCATATGAGCCAAATCCAAAATCCCCCTTCCGGACGACAAATCCGCCTGACGACCCTCTCAAGCTGTGCAGGCTGAGCGTCTAAGCTGAATGCGGAAACGCTGGCGCAGGTGCTGCGCCCCTTGCAAGGGATTTTTAACCCCGCAGATTACCCCAACCTTCTCGTTGGGCTGGGAGAGCCGGATGATGCCGCTGTTTGGAAGTTAGACGACGACCGCGCCCTGGTTGTGACGACTGACTTCTTTACCCCGGTAGTGGATGATGCTTATGATTTTGGTGCCATCGCAGCTGCCAATGCCCTCTCCGATGTGTACGCTATGGGCGGCAAGCCGTTCCTGGCGCTTAATATCGCTGCCCTGCCTCCTGATTTGCCCACCGATGTGATCACAAACATCCTGCGCGGAGGAGCGGATATTGCCCGCCAGGCCGGGGTGGTCATTGCGGGAGGACACACCGTCCAGGACAAAGAACCCAAGTATGGATTAGTCGTTTTGGGCTTCGTCAACCCGCAGCACATGCTCACCAAAAAGGGGCTACACCCCGGAGATATTTTGATCCTAACCAAGCCGCTTGGGTTTGGTACTACCACCACTGCCCTTAAACGCCAGCAGGCGAATTCAGCAGACGTTGCTGAGGCTGTAAGATGGATGAAAAAGCTGAACAAAGTTGCTGCAGAGCTTGCGCAGGAATTTGATCTTCACGGTGGTACCGACGTTACTGGTTTCAGCTTGCTTGGACATGCGTACGAGATGGCCGAAGCCTCGGAGGTAGGCATCCGCTTTAGCTACAGTAAAATACAGTTTATATCAGGTGCCCGCAATTATGCCGAACAGTCCATCTTCCCGGGGGGTTCATACGATAACCGACTCTATTTTGGCTCCAGTGTGCACTTTGACCCTGCACTCGACGAGCCATCTCAGATGCTTCTCTTTGACTCACAGACCAGTGGAGGCTTGCTTCTCTCCGTGCACCCCGATAAGCTCGACCAGCTACTTTCACGCGCAGCTCAAATAGCGCAACCCTTGTGGGTGATTGGGGAGGTCATCCAGGGAAAAGGAATAGAAGTCACTCAGTAAATTGAGTTAATTCATGTGCACACAGAACCAACCGGTTTATCAGGCTTCTGTGTGTTTTTTATTCAAAAGGATGCCCTATGCCTACAAGGTTGGAATTAGAATTTGCCTCCCACCGCTCGCCCGTCTATGGCTTGGGCGGCATGGTAGCCACTACTCAGCCCCTGGCGGTTGCAGCCGGGTTGGAAATACTCTCCCTGGGTGGCAATGCTGCTGACGGAGCTGTAGCCACCGCGGCTGCCTTGAACGTCACTGAACCCACCTCCACAGGTCTGGGTGGTGACTGTTTCGCTCTATATTACCAGGCTGCCAGCAGTCAAATTTCTGCACTCAATGGCTCAGGCCGTGCCCCAACCAGCCTTTCCATCGAACGGCTACAGGTAGAAGGGTTGGAGGGGATCTTGCCACCCCTTCACCCTTACACCATTACCGTCCCGGGGGCTTGTGCTGGCTGGTGCGACCTATTGGCTCATCATGGGCGGTTACCGCTGACTAAGGTTTTAGCACCTGCCATTCGCCTGGCGGAGCAAGGTTTCCCAGTCAGCCCCATCACAGCTTATTTTTGGGAACGCAGCACTGAACGGTTAAGAAATGCCCTGGGCGGCGTAGAGATGATGATCGATGGGCACACACCCCGCGCAGGTGAGATCTTCCATAACCGCGGTTTGGCGCACACCCTGCGTAAAATCGCTGAAGGTGGGAAGGCTGCTTTTTACCAGGGAGAGATTGCCGAAGCCATAGCCACGGTAGTGCAAAAAGCTGGTGGCTGCCTTACCGTGGACGATCTGGCTGCCCACACCAGCACCTGGGAACAACCCATCAGCACCACTTACCACAATCTGCGGGTGTGGGAGTGCCC
>Ga0153916_10004065_pt1 | contig 11001 bp, 16 predicted proteins | sample Opewatmetagenome_FD_109642 | JGI IMG/M metagenome (GOLD analysis project Ga0153916, IMG submission 109642) | Freshwater wetland microbial communities from Ohio, USA - Open water 3 Core 3 Depth 4 metaG | ecosystem: Environmental > Aquatic > Freshwater > Wetlands | place: USA: Ohio, Lake Erie...
ATCAGGTGGTCCACTGGTCATGAATGATACCAACCAGATACCAGGCATCCTTCTCCTTCTGGAATACAAGGCGCAGGCTACGCCAGTCCATACCTTCATACTGTGGGTCAAAACCCGGGAAATAATACTCCACGATCATTGCCCCGGGATAAAAATCATGACTGTTATCCAAAGTGGTGCTTTCTCCGAGGCGGTGATTGAGCGATATTTCGGGTGCAGCAGCAAAATCAACATCGTAAACGAACTGAGAAAAATAATCCGCGAAGGTCAGCTCAATGGGATTCCCCGTGCTGGAATAACCTCCCCAGTTATAGAGCGTGTCATCGGCCAGTAAACCCGCAACTTCATCAGCAGGAAAGACCAGGTCGGTATCCTTCACCGCAGCATAAGGTGAGAAGCGCAAGCCCAACGGCGGATGAACATAGGCTGACAAGGAGGCCATATCTTTATTTTTGAGAGCACCGACCACACCGGCGGCGCGATCGAGGACAGCCTGGCTGGCTGATGGTGGAGTGCCTGGTGTGACGGTATAAATTGAGATCGGAGGTGCTGCAGAGACCGGTTGGCTCGGAGTGGATTGGACAAATTCTAACGTGGTGGTGGCGGTGGGGATCCTGGCAGGTTCAGTATTGAGAGCAGCAGGGTTACATCCTGCGAGCAAACTTGCCAGAAGGATAACCATCAGGATAGTTTTATTAAACATATTTTCCTCCGAGCAGCCGGTGGGATAATGATGGTTCGCTATACCGCACCAGTACATCAATATAGACGCCGACGAAATAAAAAAGGTTTCTAGGAGAGCAATGTAGCATAAATTCTCTATGGCAAGTACCGTGAGATTACCTAACATCTTGCCGGTCGTAGAATGATATGTAATTATGCTTACAAGTATAATAGTCTGTGGGATAGAAAACACCAGCTGTTTAAGAAACCAGGTGAACAGTCATCAATGATACGGAGATGACCAGACCTGACAAGAGGAAATCATGGTGGTAGAACCTCACCTTGAACGCCATTTTCTAGCCAACGAAACGCTGCGAGATATTGTCATCGGCATGTCCGATGGCCTGACCGTGCCTTTCGCATTGGCAGCAGGAATCTCAGGGGTAGCGGGTGCAGCGACGAAGATTGTGGTATTGGCTGGTCTGGCGGAAATTGCTGCAGGGTCGATCGCCATGGGTTTGGGGGGTTATCTGGCAGCTCGAACGGATTACGAACATTACGTCACCGAACGAGGGCGGGAAAATTGGGAGATCGATCACTTACCAGAGAGAGAAAAGGAAGAGGTGGCAGATGTCTTCCGCGGTTATGGTATGGACGATGTGCACATTCAGCCAATATTGGATGCCATGATAAAAAACCGTACGCAATGGCTGGACTTCATGATGCGTTTTGAGCTGGGTTTGGAAGCACCTGATCCGAAGCGAGCTCGCATCAGCGCGGTGACCATTGGGTTATCGTATGTCGTGGGGGGATTTATTCCATTGAGCCCGTACATGTTGATCCCTAACTTGTTCACTGCATTATTGGTCTCAATTGTGGTCACATTGTTTGCTCTTTTCCTGTTTGGGTACATTAAAGGTCGATTCACTGGAACCAAACCTCTCAGGTCAGGTATTCAGACTGCCTTGGTTGGCGGGTTGGCAGCGGGGGTTGCATTTCTAATTGCCAGGTTGATCGGATGATGAAATTGACACCTGAGGTATGATATTGTCTGTTCGGTGGAGGAGGCATAAATGGAACATACGGACGCACATATAAAACGAATCGCCATTTGTACCGGTGGGGGTGACGCACCAGGCTTGAATGCAGTTATCCGAGCTGCGGTGTTATCGGCCATCAACCGAGGCTGGGAGGTATATGGCATCCGCGATGGTTACAACGGATTACTCATGCCCGAGCAGTTCATCGAAGGTGGCTTGATCCGCCTGACGCGCGAGCGGGTGAGGGGAATCACTCACCTGGGGGGGACGATCATCGGGACGACCAATAGGGGCAACCCACTTAAATATCCCATTAAAGGGCCGAATGATACAGTGATCGAGATAGACCGATCGGATGAGCTAATCAGGGCGTTCAGGCTGCACCAGATTGATGCGCTCATCTCGGTGGGCGGGGATGGCTCGATGGCAATCGCCAACGAGCTGTCGAAAAAAGGTCTGTGGGTGGTGGGAGTGCCCAAGACGATTGACAATGACCTGGATAAAACAGTGATCACTTTTGGTTTTGATACCGCCTGCGCATTTACGGTGGACTGCCTGGACCGTTTACATACCACAGCAGCATCGCATAATCGCATCATCGTCATGGAGGTCATGGGACGATATGCCGGATGGATCGCACTGGAAAGTGGCCTGGCCGGCTCGGCAGATGTGATCCTGATACCTGAAATACCGTATGAGCTTGATAAAGTGGCTGAAAAGATACGCGATCGGGAAGAACACGGCAGCCTGTTCTCCATCGTGGTGGTGGCAGAGGGTGCCAAACCGAGAGGAGGGTCGGTCTCGGTGATTAGCCGGGAAGCAGGAGAGCCGGAACGGTTGGGAGGATGCGGGGCTAAAGTTGCAGAGGAATTGGAAGAACTGACCGGTAAAGAAACCCGGCTGGTGGTCTTGGGTCACCTGCTACGCGGTGGCTCGCCGACACGTTTTGACCGTTTGATTGCCCAGCGGTTTGGTGCTGCAGCTGTAAGGGCGATTGCAGAAGGCGAGCAGGGCATCATGGTGGCGCTTGACCCCCCCACAGTCAAGTATGTCCCACTGGAGGCAGCCACCAAACGCATGAAAACCGTGCCGCATAATTCAGACATCTTGCTGACGGCCCGGGAGATGGGGATCTGTTTTGGCGATTGAGTGATGGATGGCAGAGGGTTAAAACAGGGATTTAACCTGGTCGACTGACAATTGAGCCATGGTATTGACAATAAGGTCCGCCTGGGTGAGAAGCTCGGGCGGATTTGTGGTGGTCACGGCAATGCAACGCATGCCGGCGCGATGAGCAGCTTCCACTCCAACGATAGAATCCTCGATAACCAGACAACCCTGTGGAGGTACACCAAGTTTCCTTGCAGCCAGAAGGAAGACGTCGGGATGAGGTTTTCCCGGGAGGTCACCAGGATTGACCAGGGCATCAAAATACTGGCGAATTCCGAGCTCATCTACGAGGGCATCGATATTTTCAGGTGGGGCGGAGGAGGCAACTGCCTGCTTCAATCCCCAAGATTTAAATTGCTGTAACCAATCAAGGACGCCGGGCAAGGGCTTAAGGTGACCAACCAAGGCTTGTCTGAAAGCCTGCTCCTTCTGGTCTGCGACTTGCTTGACCCATTGAGGGTCAAGCTGTTTGCCTGCCAGGTAAGGGAGAAGATCGTGATTTTTACGACCATATATATGGTTGAACTTCTGTCTGTCAAAGGGGATACCCTGGGCAGTGAGGATAAGTTCCCAGGTCTGGAAATGAAGGGGGCTTGTATCAGCTAATACGCCATCCATGTCCCACAATGTGGCTTTTGGATACGACATGGGCATGATTCTACCATGGGGGTCATACCGTTATTTTGATCATTTGTTCAGAGGATAAAGGGCAGGTTTTCAGGATAGTTGTCACTCAAGACAGGTGATACCCTGCCTTGATAGAGCTTCCCGGTTGACCTATAATATATTCAATATTTTGAATATATATTGATTTTATTTAAGAATTACAAGCGTTCCAATCGACCTAATGACAAGCTTAACACCTACAGCAGCAATTTTCAAGGCCTTGATGCATCCGGCCAGGTTATCGATCCTGGAGATCCTACGCGATGGTGAGCAATGCGTCTGCCACCTCGAAGCCGTGCTGGGCTGTCGTCAGGCCTATATATCACAACACCTTATGGTGCTGCGCGATGCCGGGTTAGTGGAAGACAGGCGCGATGGGGCGCGCATCTACTACCGGGTGGTAAAGCCAGAGGTGTTCAACCTGATCGAATATGTAAATCAGATGAGCGGGGTAAGACAGCCGCATGTGAAGACGACAAAAATCACCGATTGCCCCTGCCCGAAATGCAATCAGGCAAATGATCGTGGGGCTGAAGGCGTTGCAGCAATAGGTAGTGTATAAGAAATTATGACAGAATACCTTGAGTTCATGATCGACAAATTTACATTCCGCATTGCTGCTGATCGATACTACACCAACGAAGGATTGTGGGTAAAGCCAGAGGATAATCGGGTGCGGATCGGCATTTCAGATTACCTACAGCAGCGCAGCGGGGATGTGGCATTTATTGAATTTAAGCCAATCGGCTCAATGGTGGCCAATGGCGAGGAACTGGTGGTGATGGAGACAATTAAGGTGAACATCAGCCTGAGCTCTCCGGTGACAGGCAGGGTGATTGAGTTAAATCCGGCCATGGAGTCATCACCCGAAATCATCAACCAGGATCCTTATGCGGCAGGCTGGATGGTGGTGGTCGAAGCCGTGAATCTGAAAACTGTGCTTGACACCTTGTTGGATGCTGAGACCTATTTGGCAAAAGTCAAGAGGGAGAGCGAACGAGAGGTAAATAAGGATTGAAAGACAATAAGCCGAATCACTTCGTAATCATTGTGCCTTGTAGCGGGATTGGCAAAACCTACGGCAGCGTCAGCCGGGAAGCAGCCTATGATGTGACTGAGGATTTACGCCCCGAAAAAACCAGGTTAGTAGCGCTATCGAAGCTCGTATTAGGAGATGAAGAGGCGCGTGAAAAGGTAGCTGGCCAGCCTGCCATCACTATTGATGGCTGCAAGCTGGCGTGTGCTACGAAAATGGTGCAGGAGAGTGGAGGAAGAGTAGCCCGAGATTATGCTGTGTTGGAGGTCTACCGGCAGTATAAACAATTCAAACCTCAGGGGATTGCCGAGCTGAACGAAGGAGGAATTCGGCTGGCGCATGCGCTGGCAGAAGAGATTGCGCGGGCGGTGGATGGATTAATCTCCCAGACTGAAGGAGAGGAAAATGGTTGACCTGCCGAAGAAGAAGGTGGGGATCGTAGCCTGCTCGGGTGAGGAAATCCCGGAGGGCACGGTGACACGGCTGGCAGCCTTGCGTGTGCTGGAACAGCTTCGTCCAAACGTCACCGTGACGATCTGCCTGCCTCTCTTTTTGGCGGGTGGAGAAGGAGACCGGGCTTTCGCGAAGTTTTACCCAACCATTGCAGTGGATGGCTGCGAACTGCGCTGTGCAGAGCGAGCGACAGCCAAGTATTCGAACAAACCTGCAGCCAGTATTATGGTGCGCGAGCTGATCGAAGCGAATAAGCTCGACCAACCGGAAGGAAAACGGCGATTAAACGAAGCCGGTTTGCAGGCTGTCGAGCTGACCGCGGAGAAGCTGGCAAACACCGTAGATGAGCTATTAGGTAAACAATGGAACAGGACCAAAGGTGAGCTCATCGAGCTGGAGGTGATCACTGACCAACAGACAGGAAGCGCTGTTGAACCAACCGTTGCGACCTGTGCGTGTGGCTCAGGGATTCCCGTCCAAAATGTGATCATCGCGGGCAAGGAAGTCACCCTCGTGGGTCTGCCGCTGATCTTCCAGCAGTTCTATGAGGCTAAGAAGACGCCCACGGAGGCAAACCTGGGCGAGCTGATCGACACGATCAAAATATACAACCCCATACCTTTGGAAGAAGAAGCAGCTTATCGGGATGGTATTCGTAAGGCATATAGCAATTACTGGTTCAAGGAAAGAAATAAATGAGCCAAACCGCCACCTACCATACTGTGGTGACATGGAAAGGTGAACACTGGGGCTATATTAAGCTGGGCAATGGTCCTGAAATGGATTTTTCTGCTCCACCTGACGCACGAGGTCATGATGGGGTGTTAACACCCGAAGATGCATTTGTAGCAGCAGCAAATTCTTGTATCATGATGATGTTCCTGTGGTCCTGCGAGCGATTAAAGTTACGGCTGCTATCTTATACATGCCGGGCGGAAGGCAATAAGCTGATTGAGCTGGATAAGACTGAGCTATTCACCCATGTACGACTTTATCCGAAGATTCGGGTTGCGGCTGACGGCGAGATGCCATCTGAAATCGAAAATCGAGTCCGTCGGGCGCTAAAATCAGCCCAAAAATACAGCCTGGTGGCGAATTCGATCAAGTCGGAGGTGATCATCGAACCGGAGATAGAGATCATCCAGTAAGAGCAGTTCACTCTAAAAAATCATCAGGCGATAATGGAATAAATTATCGAAATTATTAATAAGGAGGTTTTCAATGCTGACAGTCAAAGTTTTGGGTCCTGGGTGCGAGAACTGTAAAAAGGTGGAGGAGATTGCACACAGAGTGGTGACCATGATGGGCATGCAGGCCAAGCTAATCAAGGTTACCGACTGGACGGAGATACACAAGTACCCAATCCTGGGAACGCCGGGATTGGTGATTAATGAAAAAGTAGTATGTGCAGGGCGCATCCCCACGGAGGCAGAAGTGACCACATGGCTAGCGAACGCCGAGCTGGAGCAAGCTTGAAATGTCTGCCCAAAAAGCTGTTACTGCGCAACCTGCCGGGGTAGCAGGTCAGCTCTCCAGATTGGACCGCTACTTAACTTTATGGATCTTCCTTGCCATGGCTCTCGGGGTAGGGCTGGGTTATTTCCTGCCGACAGCGGTGAAAACATTCAACGAACGATTTTCAGTTGGCACAACCAACATACCCATCGCGATTGGACTGATCCTGATGATGTACCCGCCACTGGCAAAGGTGCGTTACGAAGAGTTGGGTGACGTATTCAAGAATTGGAAGGTGCTCGGGTTATCCCTGCTACAGAACTGGGTAATTGGACCAATCTTGATGTTCGTACTGGCGATCATCTTCCTGCGCAATTACCCGGAATATATGAGCGGGCTGATCCTGATTGGGCTTGCACGCTGCATTGCCATGGTGATCGTGTGGAATGAATTGGCAAAGGGAGACACTGAGTATGCTGCCGGTTTGGTGGCGTTCAATAGCTTATTCCAGGTGTTCTTTTACAGTGTATATGCATACATCTTTATCACGGTGCTACCGACCTGGTTTGGTATGGCGGGTAAGGTTGTGGATATCACGATTGGTGAAATTGCCAAGAGCGTTTTCATCTACCTGGGTATTCCCTTTATTGCCGGGTTCCTGACCCGCCTGGTGTTGGTGAGGGCGAAAGGAAAGGAATGGTATCATGGCAAGTTCATCCCCAAGATAAGCCCAATCACACTAATAGCCCTGCTCTTCACCATCATCGTCATGTTCAGCCTTAAGGGTGAGTATATCGTCCAACTACCCCTGGATGTGGTGCGCATAGCCATCCCACTCTTGATTTATTTTGTAATCATGTTCCTGGTAAGTTTTTTCATGAGCAGGGCAGTTGGTGCTACCTACCCACAAACGGTGACCTTATCTTTTACGGCAGCCAGCAATAACTTCGAGCTGGCGATTGCCGTGGCAGTGGCAGTATTTGGGATCGCCTCTGGCCAGGCATTTGCTGCCGTCATTGGACCCCTGGTGGAGGTGCCGGTGATGATCGGACTGGTGAACGTCGCCTTCTGGCTGAAGAAAAGATTGTATCCTGCATGATTGAGGTGAAGATCCTTGGCTACCACCCGGCACAACGTTATGCGATCAGGCAGACCGTAGTAGCGGCACAAAGGATTTTGCAAGCAGAGTACCCTGGACTTAAGATTTCAACCACCGAACTGAAAGGTTGGGAACAGATTGAGCAATATACCCCCGTGTTATCTGCGCCCAGCCTGGTAGTGGATGAGAAGCTGGTGTGTGTGGGAAGAATCCCATCCAGGCAGGAAGTGCTTGGTTGGCTAAGGCAAGCAATGGAAAAATAATTCAATCGATAAATGCCTTGTACTGAAAGTCAAATTGAGGAAATTACTTAGAGATGGATATGAGGTAATGGTAGAGGTGACCGGTGTGAGTATCATCTCGATAATGGACAACATGAGCGCATAATGAGGCGAGGATGTATCTTGAATCGATTACCCTCACCAAAATACTGCCCTGCCTGGCTGAGCCGGGTAAGATCATCGTGATCGGTGACCCGTCACACAAGCTGGATGAGGTGATGCCATACCTTGCCACACTGCCGAACGTGATTGCCTATAACCCCGACGCATGCACATTAACCTTGCGACGGCAGCCTGGTTTCATCTCGCTTTATTCCGACAAGGCTTACATCACCAAGGTGAAAGACACCGATGAGGGACTTGAGCTGTTTAAAGCGCTGGCAGATGCGATCAACGCCACCTGGGACCATCGGTCGGAGCTGGTTGCAATGACTGCCCGTAAACATGCTCCACGCCCGTTGGATATTTGGACATTACTGCCCCAAACCAACTGTAAAAAGTGTGGTGAAGCTACCTGCATGGCATTTGCGTGTAACTTGCTTTTGCAGGAAAGGACTTTGGAGGAATGCCTGCCATTGCTGCAAGATCCCGCATTTGCTGATCGGATGGCAACCCTGACATCGATGCTATAAAATTATCCAGAGTTGCTACGGTATCAAGTTTGTTACGCAGCCAGGATGATAGCGCCCCTAAGGAAGCATTGCAAGATCGAGGATCCATGAGCAGCCAAATTAAAAAACCAAGCCAGGTGCCCGATACAACAACCACCACGCGTTGCATATGGGTAACGCTCGAGCCTGTGGAGGTGTTAGAGCTGAAACGAATTTCAATAGACAGCGACATGGATGGGGCAGTGACATTTTTTACTGAAGTACTAATGCCACGAGTGCGGACGGCAGCCTCTCAACGCGGTGTTGCACCGGAGATGTTCATCGAGGGAAAATAGCATGGGCATCTATCTGGATAACGCTGCCACGAGCTGGCCTAAACCCGAGGTAGTTTATCAAGCAGTTGACCATTTCATGCGCCTTGTCGGTGCGACCCCAGGGCGGGGTGGTCATAGCCGGGAGGAAGAAGCAGCTCACATCGCCGATCAAACCCGCACAGCGATTGCAAATCTATTCCATGCTCCTGAGCGGGCAGGCGTGGTGTTCACCCTTAACGCCACCCAGGCGATAAACATGGCACTCAAAGGTTTATTGCAGGCCGGTGACCATGTGATCACCACATCCATCGAGCACAATGCCATGTGGCGTCCACTGAAAGCCATGGAACGTCATGGCGTGGCGATCACCGCGATACCCTGCGCAGCAGATGGGACGCTGAAAACCTCTGAAATCACTTCAGCCATTCAACCTGGCACACGCCTAATTGCCATGCTGCACGCTTCCAATGTGCTGGGGACGATCCTGCCCATGGCTGAGATTGGCGCAATTGCTCACAAACATGGGATACACTTGCTGGTCGATGCAGCTCAAACGGCGGGTGTAATCCCGATCGACATGAGGAGCATGAAGATCGACATGCTGGCATTCTCAGGTCACAAGGGATTATTCGGTCCGCATGGCACGGGAGGGTTGGTGGTAGCTCCGCAAATTCTCCTGGAGCCTTTGATGGAGGGCGGGTCGGGAGTGGAATCAATCCCTGAAAGCATGCCCAAGGTGCTGCCTCAACGCCTGGAGGCTGGGACCCAAAATGCGGCAGGAATTGCCGGGTTATTGGCAGGAGTGAATTTCGTGCTGGAGCAAGGTGTCGAGGCGATACGGACCCACGAGCTGGCTTTGACCGCCTCGCTGATCGGGGCATTGGGTGAGGCACCAAGCATCAGGTTGCTAGGACCATCAGAACTTTCCCAGCGCACAGCCGTTGTGTCGGTGACTGTCAAAGATTATGTGCCAGACCAGCTGGCGACAGTACTGGACCAGGTCTTTGACATCGCGACACGGGCCGGGCTGCATTGTGCTCCCCAGGCTCACCGTACAGCAGGCACACTGGAAAATGGTGCCTTACGCTTCAGCCCAGGCTATTTCACCACTGAGGACGAAATACACACAGCTGCTGAAGCATTGCTGAGCATACTGTAGAGGGATTTATGGCAAAACAACGCATCGAAAAAACACTCGTAGTTTTAGATGAAGCAGAGGTGCGCCAGGTGCTGCAGATTGCCCAGCGGAATGACCTACAGGAAATTCAACGTTACATGATCAAGATATTTGTCAAAAAAGTCGAGGCGATCCTGCGCCGTCGATGCAAATAATGAACTAAATTCTTCGACATTTACGCAGCGTTGATCCCACGGGCAGGCACGTGGATTGATGCATTTAGCTTTTTCCAAGTCAGACGCAGATTATCATCACCTCATCATACCTAAAGAACCATCATCCATATGCTTGGGGATACACCAGAGAAGTGTGGCGAGCGTCTGGTTGCCGCGGTATTCCGACCAGATATCCGATAGAATATTGGATAACCGATTATGAGCCAACGCACACGGTTTGTAGGCTACCAGCCAAAGACAATCCTTAATAAAGGCAAACGTGCCGACCATTGGTTCTGGACACGCTACGGGGCTTACCCGTACAAAGGCTGCCAGCACGGCTGTGTCTTCTGCTACTCGAGGGAAATCAAATACATCCCCTACAAGCCAGCCGCACCTGCCGCGATTTATGATGCAGATAAAGACGAGTTCTCCCACCGGATCATGGTCAAGGAGAACGCTGCCCAATTATTGCGTAAAGCACTTAAACGCCTGAGCGTAGACATGGTCTTCACAGGCGACTACCAGCCCGCCGAGCGCAAGTATAAGCTTTCTCGCCAGATGCTGGAGGTGTGCCTGGAGCTGGGGTTCCCGGTGTTCGTGCTCACCCGCTCGCCCCTGGTGTTGCGTGACCTTGACTTGCTGCAGGCCATCAACCAACGCTCACGTGCTGTGGTGGCCTTCAGCATTATCTCCACCCCTGATTCAGCTAATTATAGGTATGTCTCCCGGCTAGAAGGTTTGGCTCCCCCCTCCGAGAAGCGCTTTTTGGCCATGCAGCAGGTTGCCAGGCAAGGCATCCTGACCGGCACGGTGGCCATGCCCCTGCTGCCCAGCTTGTGCGATGATGACCCGAACCTGCAGTCCCTGGCTCAATGGAC
>Ga0153916_10004066_pt1 | contig 11001 bp, 8 predicted proteins | sample Opewatmetagenome_FD_109642 | JGI IMG/M metagenome (GOLD analysis project Ga0153916, IMG submission 109642) | Freshwater wetland microbial communities from Ohio, USA - Open water 3 Core 3 Depth 4 metaG | ecosystem: Environmental > Aquatic > Freshwater > Wetlands | place: USA: Ohio, Lake Erie, Old...
AAGATGAATGCACTCGTATATCGATTAGTGATCTCCTATGTCGGTAGATTGGTGGTCTCCCATACCGATATATCTTCATCGATAATCATCATGGCTACCTTTTCCTTCCATCCCACCAACCTGCCTGTTAACCGGCCAGCTCGTCATTAAAAGGCATTCGATCCGTTTCGTTTTTTTTCTAAACCAATCTGTCACATTGCCCCTGACATTTTGTATGGTTTTTATTAAACGAAATCGGGGCTGGTAAGTCCAGCCCCGCCGGGTGCGGCACACAGAGGCGGTGTCGCACCCGGGGCACCTTCAATCCCACGTCCCCGCCAGCCCCTGTTCCCCTGCTAACGTACGTGAAAGAATGGGTGGATTCCCCATCATCCGACTTACTGGCTCAGCTTAAAAGCCCTCTTAGTGTCATAGTAGCACATGCCTGTCCTCTAAACAGTCTGTTAAAGATTAAGAAATTACCCCTTTCGAGCTGTTTTAACCTCGATTATGCGGTTTTATTGTCTGTATGTGCATGAAATCCCACGAATCTCCCCCGGGCGCAACATAAATGCCAACCCCTCAATTTAGACGCCCCAGCGGGACGGCTCTACAAATAAAGATTAATCCACCGGGAAATTGCGCCTTATGGTGATGTCTGGCTCACCGGGCGAGGCTTTAGGAGCGGGTAAACCAGCCCAACGATCAATCCCAAACCCAGGAGACCCACCAAAGACCAAATCAGGGCATACAGACTGTACGGCAGGCTGAAGATGGGCTGCTCCATGTCAAACATCACCTGTGAGTTGCTGGTGGTGATCGAATCGACCCCCACCAACCACAGCCGGGAAAATTGCCAGGGCTCATCCACCGTATACAAATCAACCCAGAGGTCAGCGTCCTGGTACTGCTGGATCCACTGGCGGGTAATCCCGTACTCAACATTAACAATCCGGTAACCCTGAGCTACCAGGTCATTTGCGGCAGGCAGCGATTGGTAATTAGCCCCATAGGTGGGCAGCATATCGGGAGCGTGATCACGCAGCGTTTGAAGCTGCTGCTGATCGACAATAAACCAGATTTGTGGGTCGATCCCGGCTTGATGAATCTGGTTGAGAACGGTGTCATAAAAAACAGCAGCGTAGGGATGCCCAGCGGAGGGTTGCTTGAGATCGAACCTGAATGCCAGATGGTTCTGGCGGACGATATCCAGCCAATCCGCCAGCACTGGCACGGTCTGCTGCTCGTATTCCTTTATCTGCTCAGGGGTAACCAATCCCCGGCTGATGGCATGGAATGGGTCCTGTTCCACAAACCACTTGCCGGCATTCAGCTGACGGATCTCAGCCAGGGTGAAATTCCCAGCTGGCTCATTCTCACGACCCGGAAAGACGGTCTTAATATCCGTTGTCCGATCGAAGGTATCATCATGTAATAGGAACAGCTCGCCATCCTGGCTGATCTGGATATCGGTTTCCACTCCATATACACCTATTCCGGCAGCTAGCGACGCAGCAACCTGTGTATTTTCGGGGGCGAGCATGGAAGCTCCCCGATGGGCAATGATCAGCGGTTTAGCCGGCAATGATCCGCTCACCACCGCCTCAGGCGGAAAGATCAGAGGCAGGCTCCAGAGAGCAGCGTAAACGACCGCGGCCATGATCAGCGACCACCAGGCGCGCGGTAATCCCGCCAGGGTCCTTTTGCGCAAGTAGTACCTGAGCAAGAATGCAAACAGCAGGGCTAACCCTGCGAGCAGCACCACATCTAGGACGATCCGAAAATAACCGATTAACTGGCCGATGCGGACGAGCTGTACCGGCGACTCGCTGAACAGCAGCATGAAGCTACCATAAAAGAAAATGACATAGATCAAGGAAATGAATCCATACAGCCAGGAGGTAAAAACCGCCAGCTTATAAGTTTTTCCGAGGTAGCTCAATAGGATGCGGATGAGGCTCCAGAGTGCGATGATTGCTGAAACCCATATCAGTATGCTGACGTAATCCAGGCGCCTGCCCAGCATATCCGCCAGGTAATCATTTGTGGCGGCATAGAATAAGCTATTGGTCAGCCAGAATACGATGAATGTGAGAGCGTGGACGAGCACAACCCAGGGGAGGATACGGGAGAAAAAAGTAGATAAAAAGCGACGCATTTTCCCTCCTGTATAACTTCATCTCATGTTTTCATATATCATTATTGCATATCTCATCTGACAAATCAAGTGTGAAATACGCCAGAAACTGCCAAATATCACACTAGGCTGTATTGATATGGTCCATGGCCTTATTACGCGCCATGGGTAACAACCAGGTGGGGAAATGCCCCTAATGGAGAGCGTGTGGCGCGTTACTAAGCGCACCGATCTCCCGCAGATCACCATACTTGCTGATATTTCCGAGATGCAAATTCAGCTTTCTTATCGAAAGCTTTGATATAATGAGTTAAGCGCTGCTCTCGTATTATAGGTTAAGGCAGCAAAAACCAAGCACACTTACTTGTGCCAATTCCAAATCTTGAGGAGAATAGAATGTCGAAAAAGGTTAATCTACTTTTGATTCTGGCATTAATAGCTGCAACGATGCTTGCAGCCTGCCAGCCCGCCGCGGTAGCAACTGAGGCTCCAGTTGTTACAGAAGCACCCGTAGTCACCGAAGCTCCACTTGTCATCACTGACACTGAACTCAACGTGCTCTGCACCCCACAAGAAGAGTGGTGTCAGGGGATGAAGCAGGAATTCGAAGCCAAATACGGGATCACCGTGAACTATGTTCGCATGTCTTCAGGCGAAGCCCTGGCTCGTGTTGAAGCCGAGAAAGACGCTCCGACCTTTGACATCTGGTGGGGTGGCCCCATCGATAGCTTCGTTTCTGCCAAAGGCAAGGGTTTACTCGAACGCTACGACTCACCCAATTATGTCAATATCCGCGAACCTGACTTAATGAAAGATTCTGACAATATGTGGGTTGGTGTCTATGTTGGAACGCTTGGCTTCGCCACCAACACCAATTGGCTCGCAGCACATCCCGATGCCAAAGCACCCACTTCCTGGGATGATTTGCTGAAACCAGAGTTTACCGACCAGGTGATGGTTGCTCACCCATCCTCTTCCGGGACTTCCTACACCGCCCTTTGCACCATCCTCCAAATGCGTGGTGAAGAAGCCGGATGGGAATACATAAAAAAGTATGCTGGTCAAATGGCATCATTCACAAAAAGTGGCGCTGCGCCTGCTAAATTCGTAGGGCAAGGTGAAGCTGCGGTTGCCATCGTTTTCTCTCACGATATTGTGAATGAGATCGACAACAATCAGATGCCCCTGGAACTCACTTTCCCCGCAGAAGGAACCGGCTATGAAATTGGTGGTCAGGCAATTTTAAAAGGTGCCAAGAACATCCAGGCTGCCCATTTGTGGTTTGACTGGGCCATCTCCCCCGAAGGACAGGCGTTGGGACCGAAGTACCACGCTTACCAGGCCCCAACTGTCAATGGTGTTGAGCTTTCCCACCCCGAACTGATTTCTGAAGCAAATCTGATCGACTATAATTTCCAATGGTGTGGTGAGAACAAGACCGCCTTCGTTGACAAATTCACCAATGAAATTGCCAATGCTGAAAACCTGAAACAGTAGGATGAACTAAAATAGAACTCTGGGCAGCGCAAGCTGTCCAGAGTTCTATTCCCAGGAGGATCATGCAGACCACCTCATCCAGCCTAGATTCCCCCGTTATAAAATCCTCAGGCATAACCAGACGAATTCGCGAGTTTTCCCTGATCGGCAGAGATCCGGTTCTCTCGATCAGCCTGTTGCTATCTGGTATCTTTATATTTATATTTGTGGCATATCCCTTATATCGCTCAGCGGCAGGGGGATTTATCTCCAAAGAAGGCGCATGGGATATCACCTACTTTGCGCGTTATTTTGACAGTTACTTCGGGCCTGCGCTTCGTCAATCATTTTACGACACCATGCTGATGGGATTATTAACTGCCACCGCGGGGACACTGGTTGGTTTCATCTTCGCCTATGCGATCGTACGCTGCCAAATCCCCGGGTCGCGCTTCGTGCATTGGCTAGCGCTCGTTCCGACGGTTTCACCACCCTTCGCGCTTGCCTTAAGCATGATCCTGTTATTCGGTCGGAACGGCTTGATTACGAATAAACTGCTAGGGATCGAGTTTGTTAAAGGGATGAATGATGTATACGGGCTGGATGGGCTGGTGATTGTCCAAACCATCACCTTTTTCTCTGTCTCGTATTTAATCCTCAAGGCGATGCTCGAGCGGTTGAACCCGGCTATGGAAGAAGCAGGAGCCAGTTTAGGCGCAGGCCGGTTTCACTTATTCAGGACGATCACCATGCCTCTCCTGATCCCTGGAATTGCTGGCTCATTTTTGCTGTTATTCGTGGAGTCACTTGCGGACCTGGGAAATCCCTTATTCATTGCAGGTAATAAGACGGTATTATCAGCCCAGATCTTTATGGCAGTTATCGGAGAGTATAACTTCCAGAAAGCTTCAGCTTTATCTCTCGTATTAATTATTCCGACACTTGTCATTTTTATCGTCCAGCGGTATTACGTGAATCGGCGGACATATATATCGGTGACTGGTAAACCAGCTGGCTCACAGATCATTGAAAAAGATCCGATTATCCGCTGGGTATTCAATGTCACAGCTTATCTGATCATTGCTTTCATCATCCTTTTATACGTCACAATCATCTACGGTTCTTTTAGCACCGCTTGGGGAGTGAATTACGCACCGACATTAAAACATTGGTCTATGACCATCACGCGGGGTGTCGAAGCCATCATGGATACCACTTTCCTGAGCGTTCTGGCAACTCCATTTGCAGCGATATTGGGAATGATCACTGCATGGCTGGTGGTAAGAAAGAAATTTACCGGTAAAGATGTTTTGGATTTTACATCCAACCTCGGCGGCGCAGTTCCTGGTACTATCCTTGGCATCGGTTTTATCCTGGCGTTTAACAAACCTCCCCTTGCCCTAGCGATAGCAATCTATGCAATTTTAGCGCTGTTCTACGCACAGGTCGTTGGGAAAAATGCGCCCGAACGGATCATCATCCTGATCGCTGGAACTGCTTTGGGTGTCGGGCTTACAAAAGCAGACTCCGTTTCGATGTACTATTATCTCGGAGGATTATATGTAGTGATAGCGATAATCCTCATGATCATACTGAGAAAAATTACAATACCATTGATCACTGCTCTGATCGGTGTCTATATAATGTCCACCAATTGGGCAGGAGCAATATCAAAACCCATTGTTGTTTACAGCCAATCTCTGGAGAGGGGGTTCTGGAGCAACGCCATCTTCCAACTTGCGGATTATATTAAGGTGCTCACTCAACCGACCCCGGCATTGCTGGCAATTGCCCTTGTTTTTGCAGGGGTGATACTTTTACAAGGCGTGAAGGGCAAAAGCTTTCGGATTGTCCTTGGTGTATGTGGACTCGCCGTACCGTGCGCACTCTCATTTGTAGGGATACCATTTGCTATGGTTGGAGGAGCATACATCATTATGGCTGCATATATTGTACGCAGCCTACCGGCGTCAGTCCGTTCAGGGGTCGCAGCGCTGCAACAGATTGATCCTTCAATCGAAGAAGCCTCCAATATATTGGGGGCGGATGCACAGTACACTTTCCGAAAAGTCACTCTCCCGCTCATCCTGCCAGCATTGTTTGCCGGCCTGATCTTCAGTTTCACCAGGCATATGACCAGCCTATCGGCGATCATTTTCTTGGTCAGTGCCAAATGGAGGATCGTAACGGCTTCAATTCTGAGTGAATGGGAACAAGGTGGGGTGAGTATCGCGGCAGCATACTCAACGGTCATTATCATCTTTGTGATGATTGCCATTGTCGTACTCAATTTGATCGTCAACAAGATGTTCAAAGGCAGAGGCTCAGTAGACATGAGCCAGGGTTTCTAAAGTTTGAAAATCGAGGTAAATCCATGTACCTGACCCTAGAAAATATCACCAAAGTGTTTCCTCCACGCGGATCAGCAAGTGAAGTAACCGCGGTTCGCGATGTAAATCTTGATATAGAAAAGGGTGAATTGGTCACCTTGCTCGGCCCCAGTGGATGCGGTAAAACAACCACTTTGAGAATGATCGCCGGTTTCGAGTTTCCAACCATAGGCAGGATCATCCTGGATGGTAAAGAGATTAACTCGCTGCCGCCGCATAAACGCGAGATGTCAATGGTTTTTCAGAGTTATGCAATATTCCCACATCTTACCGTTTATGAAAATATTGCTTATGGGCTGAATGTTCAACGACGATCCAAATCTGTTATCAAAGAACAGGTCAACAAAGTTCTCGAGCTGGTTCACCTGGAGGGGTATGGTGATCGAGCCCCAACCCAGCTTTCAGGCGGACAGCAACAACGTGTAGCGCTGGCACGCGCATTAATTATGGAGCCAAAAGTCTTGTTGATGGACGAGCCGCTTTCAAATTTGGATGCGAAATTACGTGAAGAGATGCGCACTGAGATCCGGCGCATCCAGAAAGAGCTAAGCATCACCAGTGTTTATGTCACCCATGACCAGATTGAAGCTATGACGCTTTCGGACCGAATTGTAGTAATGAACCAGGGTATTATCGAGCAAATTGGCACCCCGGTGGAAATTTATCGTTTTCCGAACAGCAGATTTGTAGCAGATTTCATCGGTCGGGCTAATTTTGTTCCTGGAGAAGTACAAGAGAAGAACGATAGTAAATTGACAGTGAAAGTATTTGGGGAGACCCTTGAACTCACAAACATAAAGCGGGATTTTAATCAGCAGGAAGCAGTCACGTTGATTGTCCGTCCTGAGATGATCCGTATCAAGAAAACTGGTGAGGTATTCAAGGGGCTCATACGTAGAGTTGTGTATCTGGGCGATGTGATCGAATATGATGTCGAAGTAGGTGGGCAATTGGTCACCGGATTGGAAACGGACCCCTATGTGATGGAACCCTTCCCGGTAGGCGAACAGGTGACGGTCGGATGTGCGGAAGGCTGCATCCAGGTTTTGCCCGGTGAGTAGGTCGTGCCTGAATTTGACATTGCAATGATGTTAAATTTGTCAAAGGCAAATTGATCGTTACAACACAATCCCCCCTTATTTCACTTCAGTGATTTGATCAAGTCCATGCTTGCATTTACTGACAGCTAATTCCCAATTTAGCAAATGTCGAGGAAAGTACCTGTTCCGTCCTGGAAAAATAATCATCGGTCATTTGATCCACCAGACCGTATTTCCGGTACACCCAATCAGCATAGTGATAGTTCATCCGGTCAAACATTACATAATCAACCTTTTCCGCAAGGATTTCGGCGAGATTTTCTGCATTGGGAAGGATTGGGGCAATCATGGCATAAGTTCGTATCCCAGCCTGATGCAATTCGTCAAGTGCTCTGACCCTTTCTTTTATTGGTGGGGCGTTTGGCTCGAATAATTTCCTGATATTATCGTCAGCTGTAGTGATACTGAAACCGACTTCAAAATCATTCCCCATTTTTAAAATATCCATATCGCGCAGCACCAAAGGGGAGCGGGTTTGGACAACCACCGGCCAATGATTGCCTGCCAGTATTTCCAGGCATTGACGGGTAAGTTTATATTTTGCTTCCAGGGGTTGGTACGGATCACACACGCCACTGATCCAAACCCTACCAATTTTTTTCCTGGTAATTTCGCGCTTTAATAAGTCAGGAGCATTCAGCTTAACGTCAACAAATTGACCCCAGGGTTCCTTGTGCCCGGTGAATCTTTTCATAAAATGAGCATAGCAGTACAAACAATTATGCTGACACCCTGTGTATGGATTTATGACATAAGGGTAGACTTTCGATACGGACAAGATGGTTTTTGACTGGGTTTCTTTTATGATCATATGATTATTATAAGCGTTATTATTTTAGCCTTTTCCAATTACCCAGTCGAAAGGAAGCCTCTGGTCGTATTTGGGCATGAACAGGCTGAATCCAAGCTTGCATAATACATGAATTCTTTCTATAATTGGATAAGGTACGGAGCACACACCCATACACCCTCCAGGCTACCGACCAGTGTAAGCCCCAGAGTTTATTGTTTGAGTAAACAGTTTCAGGGTAAGTAAATAATTTCCTCACCGGTCGAATATTGATCGTAGAAGGCAAACGATGAACGATTCAAAAGGAGGTGCAACAGTTAGCCGGATCACTACCCCCAGTACGTTTGTTGCTAGTTAAAACCAAATAACACAAAAGAGGAGAGAAACATGTCGCGAAAACTATTTTATTTATTCAGTATCTTAATCGCCATCAGCTTCCTGGCAGTTGCTTGCGGGGCCAAGCCGACCGCAACAACGGCTCCCGCCAGTGGTGAAGTGGCAGCTCCGGTTATCGAAACGGTCGAGGTGATCAAGACGGTCATCGTCACTCAGGAGGTCACCGTACAAGGCACACCCCTACCGCCCGAGGTCCTCAAGCCGAAAGGTTATGGAGAGACCCTGGCAGCCGTCCAGGCAAACGGCAAGGTGGTGTGCGGCGTACACACCTCACTGCTCGGATTTGGGTATCTGGATGAGAATGGGCGCAACATCGGCTTCGATATTGACTTCTGCCGTGCCGTGGCTGCAGCCGTGCTGGGTGACCCTGACGCAATCGAAGCAGTGCCGATCACTGCAGCTGATCGCGGCCCAGTGCTGCAGACCGGTGAGGTTAATATGGTCACCCGCAACATGACCTGGACCTCCAAGCGCGATGCAGAATGGGGCAACTTCACCTGGATCACGTTCTACGATGGCCAGGGCTTTCTGGTGCGAAAAGATAGCGGAATCGCCACCCTGCAAGATATGGATGGGGCTACTGTGTGCGTGACCACCGGGACAACCACGGAGAAGAACCTGGCAACGTCTTTCGCCGATGCTGGTTTGACTTACGAGGCAGTCACTTTTGAAGATACCCCATCTGTGTACAGCGCCTATGTGGAAGGGCGCTGCGACGTAGCTACCAGCGATAAATCACAACTGGCAGCTGCCCGGGCTGGTTTCGCAACTCCAGAAGACCACATTATCTTACCCATCACCATTTCCAAAGAACCGCTCACACCAGCTGTACCGACCGGCGATGACCAGTGGTTTGATATTGTCAAGACGGTGATCTGGGGATTGGTCAATGCGGAGGAGTATGGGATCACCTCAGCGAATGTGGAGGAAATGAAATCCAACGAGAATTCAGATATACGCGCCATGCTCGGCGTGGAAGGGGAAGCAGACTGGGGCTATACTGCTCTCGGCTTATCCCCCGATTCACTGGCAAAGGCCATTTCTGCGGTCGGCAACTATGGTGAAATCTACGACCGCTACTTCGGTGCCAATGGTATCGCCTTCCAACTAGACCGCGGCTTGAACAATCTGTGGACCAATGGCGGCTTGATGTACGCGCCACCCATCAAGTAAGCTCAAAAGAAATTCTAATTGGGTGTGCAGTCAGTCTACAATAAGATTGCACACCCAAGGCTAGAATTACCAAGACTCCTGATGGTAACGGACGAGTATTTCCCTAAGAAAATTCCAATCTGGCGCGATGAGCGTGTGCTCAAAGCTGTCGCCCAGATCATCTCTTCGCTAATCGTCATCGGATTCCTTTATTGGGTCATCGGTAACTTCATCGCAATCACGCAGCAGCGCGGGATGCCGCTGACCTATGGGTTCCTGAAGGAAGCGGCAGGGTTCCCGATCAAGGAATCCTTCATCCCCTACGATTCAACCATGTCCTTTGGAAGAGCCGTGCTGGTGGGGCTGATCAACACACTGGTTGTCTCTGCGGCAGGCATCCTGGTCGCAACAGTGTTAGGCTTTTTAATCGGTCTGATGCGCCTTTCCTCCAACTGGCTAATCAGCCGTATTGGCTTAGCTTATATTGAATTCCATCGCAACATACCCCTGCTGGTCTTATTGTTCCTGTGGTACTTCGGCGTCTTCACCAAACTCCCGGCAGTCAAAGAGAGTATCGCCGTGCCCGGGTTCATTTACATCAACCAGAGGGGTTTTTATCTCACCTGGCCTCGCCTGGCAGAAGGAGGCACTCTCTTTGCAGCCTCGCTGGTGGCAGGTATCCTCCTGGCGATCGTCACCTGGTCAGTACTAAGGCGCATCCGGGAGGTGAAAGGCAAGGAGACGTATTTTGGCAGGGTAAGCCTGGCGGTGCTTATCTTGGTGCCGCTGGTTGGCTGGTTTGCCTCCGGGGGTAGGCCAATGCTGTTGGATGTGCCGATCTTGAAAGGGTTCAACTTTCAGGGTGGGTTGCGCCTGACTACTGAGTTCACCGCCCTGTTGATCGGACTGGCCATGTATACGTCCGCGTTCATCGCCGAGGTGGTCCGTTCAGGTATCCAGGCGGTGCAAAAAGGTCAGATTGAAGCAGCCAGGGCGGTGGGATTGCGTTACTCGCAGATTTTGTCGTTGATCATCATCCCACAGGCGATGCGGGTCATGATCCCACCTCTGATCAGCCAGTACCTGAATTTGACAAAGAACTCTAGCCTGGCGTTGGTGATTGGCTACCAGGAGCTGTTTGCCATCGGGAAGGTCACCATTAACCAGGCAGGTCGGGCGGTACCGGTCTTCATCCTGATCATGGCAACCTATCTTGCCATCAGCCTGCTGACCTCGATCATCCTGAACATCTACAACAAACGCGTGCAATTTATCGAAAGATAAAATCGAACGATAATCATGATAGTCACCTCAAAGGAATCAACCCCTCCTTTACCACCAAGCCCACTGGAATGGGTGCGCAAAAACCTGTTCAGTAATTGGATAAACGCGTTGCTGACCATCCTGGGTGTAACAGTGGTGTACTTTGCAGTGGTTAACCTCGCCACCTGGGCGTTAAAAACCGCAGACTGGAGCCCAATTACGGCGGCGCCGCTGCTATATCTGGTGGGACAGTACCCACGGGAGGAATTGTGGCGCACAGGCGTCAGTATGTTGATGATCACCTTCCTGGTTGGCATG
>Ga0153916_10004067_pt1 | contig 10998 bp, 10 predicted proteins | sample Opewatmetagenome_FD_109642 | JGI IMG/M metagenome (GOLD analysis project Ga0153916, IMG submission 109642) | Freshwater wetland microbial communities from Ohio, USA - Open water 3 Core 3 Depth 4 metaG | ecosystem: Environmental > Aquatic > Freshwater > Wetlands | place: USA: Ohio, Lake Erie...
ATCTCCTTCAGCTTGAGCGCCCCCTCGAGCGCCACCGGCAGGCCGATGTTGCGGCCGAGGTAGAGGAAGAACGGCTTGTCGAAGTGGCGCCGGGCGATGTCGTCGATCGGATGGTCGCCGCGCAGGAACGCCTCGATCTTCTCCGGCAGCGCGTACACCTGGTCGAGGATGAACGTCAGCTCCTCCCGCGGCAGCGTCTCCCGCACCTGGGCGAGCTTCAGCGCCACGAGGAACAGCAGCGACAGCTGCGCGGTGAACGTCTTGGACGCTGCCACGCTCACCTCGAGGCCCGCTCGCGTGTACAGGACCGAGTCCACCTCGCGGGTGATCTGCGAGCCCATCATGTTCGTGATCGCGACAGTGTGCGAACCCATCTCCCGGGCGAGCTTCATCGCCTCGATCGTGTCGCGCGTCTCGCCAGACTGCGAGATGCCGACCACGAGCGTGCTCGCATCGAGGACGGGATTGCGGTAGATCCACTCGGAGGCGATGTCGTGCTCGACGGGAACGCGCGCCCACTCCTCGATCGCGTAGCGTCCCGCGACGGCAGCGTGGTACGACGTGCCGGCGGAGAGGATCACGATGCGGCGCAGGACGCCGAGCACGTCGTCCGACATGCCGAGGCCCTCGAGCTCGAGCCGGCCGTGGCGCACCCGGTCGCCGATCGTCTCGGCGACGGCGTCGGGCTGCTCGTAGATCTCCTTCAGCATGAACGTCTCGAACCCGGCCTTCTCCGCGCTCTCGTCGTCCCAGTCGAGCTCGACGAGCTCGTGCTCGACCGCGCTCCCGTCGGCGGCGGCCACGAACCGCGGGCCGTCTGCCGTCAGCGCGACGACGTCGCCGTCGTGGGGGAAGTGCACGTCGCGCGTCTCGCGCAGGAACGCGGCCGCGTTGGACGCCAGGAACATCTCGCCCTGCCCGACGCCCACGACGAGCGGGCACTGGTGGCGCGCGCCGACGAGCTGCCCCGGGTGGTCGCGATGGATGACGACGAACGCGAAGTGGCCCTCGAGCTCGTTGAAGGCGAGCCGCGTCGCCTCGACGAGATCGCCCGCGTAGTGCTCCTCGACGAGGTGGGTGACCGTCTCGGCGTCCGTCTCGGACGTGAACACGTGACCGGCGTCGCGCAGGCGCTCGCGCAGCTCCCGGTAGTTCTCGACGATCCCGTTCAGCACGATCGCGACTTCGGCGGGCTCGTCGCCGGCGAGCGGGTGCGCGTTCTCGACGGTGACGCCGCCGTGTGTCGCCCAGCGCGTGTGGCCGAGCCCCGTCGTCGCCGACGACGGCGCGTTGCCCGCCTCGCGCTTCAGGTTCTGCAGATTGCCGACCGCACGCGTGTACGCAAGGCCTTCCGCCTCGAGCAACGCGATTCCCGCCGAGTCGTAGCCCCGGTACTCGAGGCGCTCGAGGCCGTGGAGCAGGAGCTGCTTGCACTCCCGCGGACCGACGTATCCGATGATCCCACACATGTCAGGCGCTTCTCCCTTCTCGTTCTCGCCTGCCGCTCTACATGGCTGGTTTCGTCGGTCACCCCGGAGCTCGTGGTAGCCCGGACAAGGCCGCTAGTGGCCGCCGAGCTCCTGTCGAACGAGTTGGGCGATGCTACCACAGAGGGACTCCGCCTCCGCGGCCGTCTCGGCCTCCGCGAGCACCCTCACGAGCGGCTCCGTGCCCGACGGGCGCACGAGCACGCGGCCTCGCCCGGCAAGCTCGTCGTTCAGGCGGGCAGCCTCGGCGAGCACCGCCTCGGGCACCTCGCGCCGCGCCACGCGCACGTTCTCCTTCGCCTGCGGGAAGCGCGGCATCACCGCGACCGCCTGGGACAGCGTGCGCTCCCCGAGGCACCCGCAGAGCAGGAGCGCGGCCGCGAGGCCGTCGCCGGTGACGTGCCCGGCGAGGTAGATCACGTGCCCCGACTGCTCGCCGCCCAGCACGGCGCCCTCGCGCCGCAGCGCCTCGAGGACGTAGCGGTCGCCGACGTCCGTGGTGAGCACGCGCACGCCGTGCTCGCCCATCAGACGATGGAAGCCGAGGTTCGTCATCGACGTGACGGCGACGGTCTCGACGCCGAGGGCTAGCGCCGTGACCGCGATGATCTGGTCACCGTCGACCGCCTCGCCCGTCTCGTCGACGGCGAGCATCCTGTCGCCGTCGCCGTCGAACGCCACTCCGAGGTCGAAGGCGCCGGCGCGCACGACCTCCTGCAGCAGCGCCAGATCGGTGGCGCCGCAGCCGACGTTGATGTTCTCGCCGTCCGGCCGGTTCGCGATCGCCGTCACCTCGGCCCCGAGGCGCTCGAACACGCCGGGAGCGATCCCCGAGAAGGCGCCGTTCGCGCAGTCCACGGCGATCCGCAGCCCCGACAGGTCCGTGCCGAAGTGCTCGACGACGTGCTCGACGTAGCCGTCCACGGCCGACTCGGCATGCTCGATCGTGCCGCCGCCGGGACCGGGCGCATCGAGCAGCGCTTCGATCTCCTCCTCGAGCGCATCCGTCAGCTTGTGGCCCTCGGCGTCGAAGAGCTTGATGCCGTTGTACTCGGGCGGGTTGTGGGAGGCGGAGATGACGACGCCGAGATCCTGCGCGAGCAGCGCCACCGCAGGCGTCGGCAGGACGCCGCCGAGCACCGCCACGCCGCCCGCCTCGACGATCCCCCGCGTCAGCGCCTGCTCGAGCAGCGGCCCGGAGCCGCGCGTGTCACGGCCGACGAGCACCCGGCCCCGCCCGGCCCATGTCGTCGCGGCCCTGCCGAGCCGCTCCACGAGCTCGGCCGTGAGCGTCTCGCCCACGATGCCGCGAACGCCGTCGGTGCCGAAAAGGGTACGGGCCATGAGGTGATCTCCGCACGAGGGCGAGGCATGGCCTCGCCCCTACGCCGGTTCTCGAAGCGCTAGCGCTTCGAGAACTGCGGCGCCTTGCGCGCCTTGTGCAGGCCGGCCTTCTTGCGCTCGACCTGGCGGGCGTCGCGCGTGAGGAAGCCCTCGCGCTTGAGCGGCACCCGCAGCTCGGGATCCGCCTCGACGAGCGCCCTCGCGATGCCGTGGCGCACGGCCCCTGCCTGACCGGTGACGCCGCCGCCGTGCACGCGCACCCGCAGGTCGTAGGTGCCGTCGGCGCCTGCAGTCTTGAGCGGCGCGAGCGCGGCGACACGATGGGCGGCGCGCGGGAAGTACTCCTCGAGCGTGCGCCCGTTGATCCATGTCTTGCCGTCACCGGGACGGAGGATCACCCGCGCGACGGACGTCTTGCGCTTGCCGGTGCCGAGGTACTGCGCGATCTCTGCCATCAGTGGAGCTCCAGGGTCTTCGGCGCCTGCGCCGTGTGCGGGTGCTCCGGGCCGGCGTAGACCTTGAGCTTGGTGAGCTGTGCCGCGGCAAGCTTGTTCCTCGGAAGCATGCCCTTGACCGCCTTGCGGATCACCTCGGTGGGCCGACGCTCGAGCTGCTCGCGCAGCGTCCGCGTCTTCAGGCCGCCGGGGAACCCGGAGTGGCGGTAGACCATCTTCTTGTCGAGCTTCTGCCCGGTCACGTGGATCTTCTCCGCGTTGACGACGATCACGAAGTCGCCCGTGTCGACGTGCGGGGTGTACTGCGGCTTCTGCTTGCCGCGCAGGGTGTCGGCGATCTGCGTCGCGAGGCGGCCCAGGGTCTTCCCCTCGGCGTCGACGACGTACCAGTCGCGCTGGATCTCTCCCGGCTTGGCGGTGTAGGTCTTCATGTCGCAGAAAAAAGGGCGGTCGGCTGACCGCACGACGGCGGAGTGTAGCAGCGGACGAACGGCGTCGACACCGGCAGGCGGATGCGGGCTACGTCGTCTGCACCATACGAATCTGGTTGCCCGACGGGTGGCAGCGAGCAGAGAGCTACGACGTACGCGCAGCCCGGAGTGACCGCAGAACATGGTTGACCGAGCGCGAGTCTACGAGCCGCCCGGCTCCCCGGGTACGCAGTCGCCGCGTGCCCGGACGGCGGAAGCCAGGGATCGCCTTGAAGCTTGCCGGTGTAATGCTGGTGAGGACACGACCGAAGGAGGGCGCTCCGATGAAGGGTCTGTTGGTGCTGGTCGTCTGCGTGGTCGCTGCGTCGCTCGCGCTTCCCGCGGTTGCTGCGTCTCCACCGACGAAGGAGGTCGCGCAGCTCAAGCGCCAGGTCTCCACGCTCCACGCGAAGGTGGGTCGGCTGGAGTCCCGGATTCAGGCTCTTTCCCAGGCGAATGCCTCTTCGCTGCGTAGCGCGCATGCGCTCGCCCGGCTCGTCGCGGGTGTGGCCAGCTGCCCGATCACCAGTCCGAACAACAGCCAGCCGCCCGGATCGACGTTCGGCTCAGTGTTCCACGGCAACGGCGAGTTGTGGGTCGGGCTGTGGGATGCGAATGTCGTGGTGTGGAAGCCCGAAGCGGACGGCTCCATCGACGCGAAGTTCGGCTGGTGGCGGGTCGCCTCGGGCGACCTTCGCATCGACGGCCGGAGACTCGACGCAGCGGCGCCTCCCCTGACGGCGAGCGTTCCGGATGGGTACGGCCCGACCGGCTTCCAGGCGACCGGGATCCTGTTCCCGAGCGCGGGGTGCTGGGAGGTGAGCGGGCGCGTCGGTAAAGCGAGCCTCACGTTCGTGACACTCGTTGTGGCCGCGTAGCCACACACTGCGCGCCCTCGTGGCACTCATGCACGAAGTCGTAGGGCCAGAACAGCCGCTTGCCCGAGTTCGGGAATGTCATTCGAGGTGCCGATCCGCGATGCGGCGGAACGCGGCTCCTTGCCGTATGGCCGACTCGGAGCCGACAAAGATCTCAGACGGTCGGGACCAGCTCGCTGATCGAGGCGATCACCCGGTCGGGCTTGATCGTGCTCTGCGATGGCACGCCGCGACCGTTGCTGTCGAGCCAAATCCCGCGGATACCGACGGCCTGGGCACCCGCGACATCCCACTCCAGATTGTCACCGACCATCCAGCAATCCCCTGCGCTGACGCACAGGCTCGTGAGCGCCGACTCGTATGCAGTGCGATCAGGCTTCCCGACCCCGACCTCGCCCTCGATTCCGATGTAGTCGAAATGTGCAGCCAGAGCGAACCGCTCGATCTTCGCCCGCTGGCCTGCGCTCCCTCCATTGGTAATCAGCCCCAGCGTGGCCCCGGCGTACCGCAGCTGCTCGAGCGCCTCGATCGCGCCCGGAAGCGGACGGATCGCCGCGTCGCGAAGCTCGAAATGCCGATCACCAATCCACACCCCGAGCGCGGGATCATCAACTCCCAGGCACGCCAAGGCGTCCGTAGCGATCCGTCCCCACGCCTCCCGCATCCGCGGCCGCCACTCCCGGTGCCGATCGGGATCGCTCCAAAACCGATCCCTCACCGACTCGATCTCAAGGCGTAAACGCCCCGCGTCGAGCCAAGGATGCCGCTCGGCCGCTTCAACGCACGCCGTCTGCCAGCAGCGACCGCGCGCACCCGTGTCGTCAAGGATCGTATCGTCCAGATCGAGCAGCAAGACAGACGGCAGAGGCGGCATCGACTTGATCCTATGCGCCCTCTGCGAGACCCCTATGAAGGGTGCCGCGCCTGTCCGAGTGCTCAGGAACGTCCCCCGACGGCGCGCTGGAGGGCCGAAGACGTTCGTATGGCCTGGGAGACACGGGGGTCCCGCACCCCGGCAGCCGGCCGCCTCGCCGACGAGCAGCAACTGACGCGCCCGCCCGCGCGGCCAGATAGGATGCCGGGTGCGATACGGGGAGCTCGGGGCAACCGGGCTGAGAGGGCGGCTACTGCGCCGCCGACCCGCACAACCTGATCTGGGTAATGCCAGCGGAGGAAGCGCGTGCAACAGAACACCATCATCGTCGTCGCAGGAGGAGCCCCTCCTCGACGGGCTGCGTCTCGCCATGCGACCGCGATCGCGGCGGACGAGAGCACGACCGTGATCGCCGCGGACGGCGGCGTCGACCGGGCGCTCGCGCTCGGCCTGCACGTCGATCTCGCCGTCGGCGACTTCGACTCGATCACCCACGACGGCCTCGCCGCTGCCGAGGCGGCCGGCGCCCGCATCGAGCGACATCCCGCCGCGAAGGACGCGACCGACCTCGAGCTCGCGCTCGACGCGGCCCTGGCGCTCTCCCCCAACCGGGTGCTCGTCGTCGGCTCGCCGGACGGGCGCCTCGACCACCTGCTCGCGAGCCTGCTCCTGCTCGGCTCGGAGCGCTTCGCCGGCCTCGAGCTGGACGCGCTCCTCGGCAGCACACGGGTGCACGTGATCCGCGGCTCGCGCATGCTCTCGGGGGCGGTCGGCGAGCTGGTCTCGCTGCTGCCCCTCCACGGCCCGGCAGAGGGCATCACGACCGCCGGGCTCGCCTACCCCCTCGCCGGGGAGACGCTGGACGCGGGCTCGAGCCGCGGCGTCTCCAACGTGTTCGCCGACGAGACAGCCCGCATCGACGTCGAGCGCGGGGTGCTGCTCGCCATCCGTCCCGGAGAGGCCTCGTGAGGCGGCCGCGCGCTCTGCTCGCAGCGGCCCTCGTGCTGCTCGCCCTCCTCGCCGCCGGCTGCGGCGGGGAGGACGACGTCCCCACCGAGGTCGTGCTCGTCACGCACGACTCGTTCGCCGTCTCGAAGGACGTCACGGCGGCGTTCGAGCAGGAGACCGGCCTGAAGCTGAAGATCCTGCAGGGCGGCGACGCGGGCGAGGCGCTCAACCGGGCGCTGCTGACGGCCGGCGATCCGCAGGGTGACGTGCTCTTCGGCGTCGACGACAACCTGCTCTCGCGCGCGCTCGACGGCGACCTCTTCGACGAGTACCGCTCGCCGCAGCTCGACGCCGTCGACCCGGACTACACGCCCCCCGACGACCGCGTCACGCCGATCGACCACGGCGAGGTGTGCCTCAACTACGACCGAGCGTGGTTCCGCGAGCGCGGCGTCGCGCCGCCGGGCTCGCTCGACGACCTGATCCTGAACCGGTACCGCAACCTGCTCGTCGTCGAGAACCCGGCCACCTCGAGCCCCGGGCTCGCGTTCCTGCTCGCGACCGTCGCCCGCTACGGGGACGAGCGCTGGCAGTCCTTCTGGCGCGGGCTCCGGGCAAACGGCGTCCGGGTCGTCGACGGGTGGGAAGAGGCGTATACGCAGCAGTTCTCGGGCGCAGCCGGCAGCCCCGGCAAGCGGCCGATCGTCGTCTCGTACGCAACGAGCCCGGCCGCCGAGGTGATCTTCGCCGGCAAGCCTCTCGACGAGTCCCCCACCGCCGCCGTCGAGGACGGCTGCTTCCGCCAGGTCGAGTACGCGGGCGTGCTCCGCGGCGCCCGCAACGCCGAAGGAGCGAGGAAGCTGATCGACTTCATGCTCTCCGAACGCTTCCAGGCGGACGTCCCCGGCTCGATGTTCGTGTACCCGGTGCGAGGCGACGTGCCCCTGCCTGATGCGTTCCGGAAGCATGCGATCCAGCCGGAGCAGCCGCTCACGCTCCCGCCCGACGACATCGCCGCGGGTCGCGACGGCTGGGTCGACGAGTGGACACGCATCGTGCTTCGCTGACCCGGCGCGCCGGGCTCATCGCCGCAGGCGTCATCCCTGCAGCCTTCGTCGCGCTCTTCTTCGTGGTCCCGTTCGCCGCCATCCTGGGTCGGGGGCTGGGCCAGGACGGAGGGCTCTCGCTCCCCTCCGACATCTGGCTGTCGGGCGAGACGCTGCGGATCCTCTGGTTCACGATCTGGCAAGCGGTCGTCTCGACGGCGCTGACGCTCGCGGCGGGGCTTCCGCTCGCCTGGGCAGTCGGCCGCTACTCCTTTCCCGGCAGGGCGCTCGTGAGGGCGCTCGTGCTCGTGCCGTTCGTCCTCCCCACGGTCGTCGTCGCGACCGCGTTCCTCGCGCTCCTCCCCGACGGCGTCGAGCAGGGCCTCCCGGCGATTCTCGCTGCGCACGTCTTCTTCAACATCGCCATCGTGACCCTGATCGTGGGCGGCGCCTGGGAAGGGCTCGGGCGAGAGCCGTGGGAGGCGGCCGCCACGCTCGGGGCGGGTCCGTGGCGCCGGCTGCGAGAGGTGACTCTGCCGCTCCTCGCACCCGCTCTCTCCGCCGCCGCCGCGCTGACGTTCCTCTTCTGCTTCACGTCGTTCGGCGTCGTGCTGATCCTCGGCGGCCCGGGACGCTCCACGCTCGAGACGGAGATCTACCTCCAGGCCGCCCGGGCGTTCGACCTGCGCACCGCCGCCGCGCTGTCCCTGCTGCAGCTGGCGATGGTGGCGCTCGCCCTCCTGGCGATCAGCCGCCTCGAGGCCTCGAGCAGCGGCGGCCGGGCTGCCGCTGCGGCCCGTGACGGGTTGCGCCGGCCCGCCGGCCGGGAGCGTGCCGCCGTCGCCGCCGTTCTCGCCGCCTCCGGCACAGCGCTCGCGCTGCCCCTCGCAATGCTCGTCGCCCGCTCGCTCGACACCGGCACGACCGCGTGGCGCCGGCTGTTCGAGGAGACCCCGGCGCTGCTCGTCACCCCCTGGCATGCGATCGTCAACTCCGTCCTCTTCGCCGCCGTCGCCGCCGGTCTCTCCGTCGCCGTCGGCGGCCTCGCGGCCGCGGTGCTCGCGCGCGTGCGCCCGGGCGCGCTCGACGCGCTCGTGCTGCTGCCGCTCGGGGCGTCCGCGGTGATGCTCGGGTTCGGCTTCCTGATCGCCTTCGACGAGCCGCCCCTCGACTTCCGCTCGTCCTGGTGGCTCGTGCCCGTTGCGCAGTCCCTCGTCGCCGCGCCCTTCGTGGTGCGCATCGTCGCGCCGGCCCTGCGCTCCATCGATCCGCGCCTGCGCGAAGCCGCGGCGGTGCTCGGCGCCTCGCCGGGACGCGCCTGGCGCGAGATCGACCTGCCGCTCACCGCCCGCGCCGTGGGCGTGGCGGCAGGGTTCGCATTCGCGATCGCGCTCGGCGAGTTCGGCGCCACCGTGTTCGTCGCACGCGCCGAATGGCCGACGCTCCCTGTCTCCATCTTCCGCTTCCTCGGGCGCCCCGGCGCCGAGAACCAGAGCATCGCGGGCGCCCTCGCCGTCTGCCTCGCCGCGCTCACCGTCGTCGCCGCCCTCACGCTCCACCGCACCGCGCCCGGGCGCCGGGGGCCGCTCTGATGCTGCGCGCAGCCGGGATCCGTGTGCGCTTCGACGGCGTCGCCGCCGTCGACAATGCGACGATCGACGTGCCCGAGGGGCAGACGCTCGCGGTGCTCGGGCCGAGCGGGTGCGGCAAGTCCACCCTGCTGCGCGTGATCGCCGGGCTGCAGCGACCCGAGGCGGGTCGGGTCGAGCTGGACGGCCGGGACGTGCGCGACGTGCCGCCGCACCGCCGCGGCATCGGGCTGATGTTCCAGGACGACGTGCTCTTCCCGCATCGCGACGTCGCCGGCAACGTGGCCTTCGGTCTGCGCATGGCGAACCGCCCGCGGCAGGAGATCGAACGCCGGGTCGGCGAGCTGCTCGAGCTCGTCGGCCTGGCGGGGTTTCAGCGCCGGTCGGTCACCTCGCTCTCCGGAGGCGAGCGCCAGCGCGTCGCCCTCGCCCGAGCCCTCGCGCCGGAGCCGCGCGTGCTGCTGCTCGACGAGCCCCTCGGCGCGCTCGACCGGCCGCTGCACGACCGTCTCCTCACCGAGCTCGAGGAGCTGTTCGCCCGGATCGGGGTCACCGTGGTCGCAGTCACCCACGACGTTACCGACGCGTTCGCGCTCGGGCACCGGGTCGCGGTCATGCGCGCCGGCCGCGTCGTCCAGGCGGCCACGCCCGACCAGCTCTGGGAACGGCCGGCCGACGGGTGGGTGGCACGGTTCCTCGGCCACGCCAACGTGGAGGAGCGGGACGGCCGGGCGCTCGTGATCCGACCGGAGGCCGTGCTCGTCGAGCGCGACCCGCTCGGCGGCGCGACGGTCGTGAGCGCCGAGCGCCGCGGCCCACTCGTGCGCGTCCGCGTGCGGCTGGCGGACGGGTCGGCGCTCGAGAGCGTGACGACCGGCATCGACCACCCCCGGGCCGGCGAAGCGGTCGCGGTCGAGGTCGATCCGTCGGGCGCTGTCGAGGTGCTCGCGTGGGAGGACGCGACGCCGTGATCCGGCGTCGCATCGTCGTCACGGGACGCGTCCAGGGCGTCTGGTTCCGCGAGTCCACCCGGCAGGCCGCTGAGCGGCACGGCGCCGCAGGCTGGGCCCGCAACCGGCCGGACGGGACCGTGGAGATCGTCGTCGAAGGAGCCGAGCCAGCGGTGGAGGCGCTCGTTCGCTTCTGCGCGACCGGGCCGCGAGACGCCCGCGTCGAGGCGATCCGGGTCACCCCCGAGGAGCCGGAGGGCCTGGTCGGCTTCGTCGTGCGCCGGTAAGAGCGCGTTTCAGAATGACGCTCCGGCGGCACGAAGGCTTCAGTCTGAAGGGTGCTCTAAGCCGCCCGACGGCTATTCCCACTCGATCGTGGCGGGCGGCTTCGACGAGAGGTCGAGGGCGACGCGGTTGACGCCCGGTACCTCGTTGATGATCCGGGTCGAGATCGTCTCCAGCACGTCGTACGGGATCCGCGCCCAGTCGGCCGTCATCGCATCCTCGGAGGTGACCGCGCGGATCACGACCGGGTACGCATAGGTGCGCTCGTCCCCCTGCACGCCGACCGACTTGATCGCGGGCAGCACCGCGAAGCTCTGCCACAGGTCGCGGTAGAGGCCGGCCCTGCGGATCTCCTCCTGCAGCACCGCGTCGGCGGCACGCAGGATCTCGAGGCGCTCGCGAAGGTGCTCGGCCGCCGGATCGGGTAGGTGGTCCGACCCCTTGCGGCGGGGCGAGCGTAGACTCCGCCCGTGACGCGGCGCTCCGAGATCGACGACCTGCTCGCCGCCGTGGCCACCGGCGCCGTGTCGCCGTCCGACGCTGCGGAACGACTCGCCGCGCTCCCGTTCCTCGAGCTCGGCTTCGCGACGGTGGATACCCATCGAGAGATCCGGCAGGGCGCGCCCGAGGCCATCCTCGCCGAGGGCAAGACGACCGAGCAGGTCGTCGCGA
>Ga0153916_10004068_pt1 | contig 10997 bp, 9 predicted proteins | sample Opewatmetagenome_FD_109642 | JGI IMG/M metagenome (GOLD analysis project Ga0153916, IMG submission 109642) | Freshwater wetland microbial communities from Ohio, USA - Open water 3 Core 3 Depth 4 metaG | ecosystem: Environmental > Aquatic > Freshwater > Wetlands | place: USA: Ohio, Lake Erie, Old...
AGAATCATCCGAGCTCGAAAGCAGCGATTCCGAAGAGATTGCCAATGTCAGCGTTGTATCGCCCCTCGCCACGGATCATTAGCGGTATCTTCCACGATCTGACAATTGGCACTTCGTTCACAATCTTGAGTGCTTCCTGGTTCTTCATGAAAGAACCCATGTAGATGGTGCCCTCCTCGAGAGTGGACAAAGCAGTCCAAAACAGTGCCTGTGCGTCCTTTGGATCGCCAGTCATGCATGTCCAAGGACCGAGATCATATCCGACATGATCGTGCCTCGCCATCACATATCCCATGATTCTCCCATCCCTCACCATCTTGAAAGCATGCATCGGACCTTCATCGAACAGGGCATCTAGCAGCAGCCTCCTGTTGTCCCCGAAAAGCGTCCGATCAATCTCGGTGACTTCAGCGAGATCACTCTTACTCAGGGGTACACATTGCCGGGATTGGTCACGGCGATGTTGGCTCTGCAAGTTCAGGTGGGCACAGAAGATCTCGTCTCGGACGGCGAATCCGTGCTTCTGGTACAATCTTACACCCTCCTTCGTGGCATAGAGAAGTATCGAACGTGCCCCTCTGCTCGTCATGTAGTTCATTGCAGCGTTCAGGAGGGATTCCCCTATCTTCCTGCCTCTGCCCTTCTTGCTCACGACGAGATGGCCGAGCACCCCTGTTCTTCCATAGGTGACGCATGTCGCGAAACCTAGCCTTTCATCATCCTCGAATATGAAGCTTCCTTCTGGGTCGAGTCTTCGCATCAAATCTAGCTCGCGTGGCGTGTAGTACCATCCTTCGTCGGCGGTGAGAGCCGCCGCGAATTCCACATCTGCCTTCTCCATGACTCTTATTGTCATCAGATCATCGTCACTTCAACTTCGAGACTTCAGCGACCTGTCTGTGTGTCGCTTTCTGAAGGAGCACGACCATCTTTGTGCCCTTAGTATGGTCCCCCGCGACTCGGTTCTCCGCCCAGACCTTCCCTCCGCAGGAATCGGTTATGAACTTCACGACAAAGAGGCCGAGGCCAGTTCCGGGCATAGACGAGTCGCCCCTGAAGAATCGGTCGAAGATCCTTGTTTTCTCCAAGTCCGGGATGCCTTTGCCGCGGTCAACGATGTTCACTCGCCAGTAGGCGATGCCCTTGTCCACCTCGCTTTCCACAGTGATGTCCACGACTACCTCGTCGTTGGAGTCAAACTTGACTGCGTTAGTGAGTATGTTCGTGAACAGCCTTGAGACGACTGCGTTCCCTCGTATGAACATCGGCTCAGCAGATCTCTCGAAGGCGACTCTGACCTTCTTCTCTGAGAACAGCCTTCTCGCCTCTTCGACCCCCTCAGCAATCAACTGCTGGAGTTCCTTGACCTCGGCATCTTCCTCTCTCATTGACTTGATTCTCGACAGATCCCTCACTGATGTGGATAGCTCGAATGCTCCTTGGACGTCCTTGAGCACGATTGCTAGGTTCCTCCGATCTAGATCGGACAGGTTCTCGGATTTCCTGACATTCTCAAGGTAGTAGAGCGCGGAAACCGCATAGTTGGTGATATCGTGCGAAAGCAGGTCGTTCAGAAACTCTGATTCGGACTTTGCCTCAACCATTTGCGCATGGATCATCTTCTTTTCCGTAACATCCCTGATCATCGATTCGACGCATCTTCCTGGGATGAGGTCGGCAAATCTCGCGGAGACTTCGCCAACGATTTTGGCGCCGTTCTTTCTCAGTAGCTCGCACTCGAGATTGTGGACTGCGCCTTCCTTCTCCAGCTGCCAAATGAGCTTCTCCCAGGCCCTCGCACCATCTGCAAAGATCTTTGTCAGGTCGATGCCCTCGATATCAAGACTCGAATCGTAGCCGAGGAGTCTCAGCCCCGAATCGTTTATCGAGCTGACGGTGCCCTCAACCGTACTGATGATGATAGGATCTGGGGAGAGTTCAATGAGTCGCTTGTAGTTCTCTTCCGACCGTCTGAGGTCTTCTGTTCTCTTCCTCATCTGCCGTTCGAGTGAAAGGTTGAGGCTTTGGAGCTCCAAGTTCTTGAGCAAGATCTCTTCATTGAACCTGAGGACGTGCTCGGAGACAGAATCCTTCGGCAGGCTGTGGCTGGGCACGTATCTGGGCAATTCCTGGATTGGCCCTATAATGAATTTGCATTCCTCGTTGCCCTGTGCCATGCATTCCACTTCTATTGCGCTGAAGTCAAGATCCGCACTGGGCTCTCTCGAGAAGGCGAGCCTGCAGATCATTGAGAGCATGCCAGAGGAATAGCTGCAGACCGGCTCGCGTTGCATGTCCAGGTTCATCTTGAACGCCCATGCCTCGACGGTGTTGGAGGAAGCGATTTCCGCTATCATGTGCTCCTTGTCGAGCCTCTGGAGCTTGAACTCACCATATCCACGCTGAGAGTAGAGTCCCAGCATCATTTCGATGGCTTCATGGGAGCTCTTGTCTCGCAACGATTTCTCGACATCCGAGAGATAGCTCTTTGCTCCCTCTTCTCCTGCTCTGAACATGAAATCCCTTTCAAAGAACCCGATGTCCGCCTTCAGAGTCTTTTTCAATGCATAAAGTCCGCCCGCGACATCCATCAAAAGAGTTCTCTTGCCACCGAACTCCAGCCCCCCCTCGCGCTTCTCATTGGTTCCTTCGGATTTGTTGCCGGTATCGGTTTTGTCGGGCAGGTGTTTCACCATCGTAGATTGCTTGGTTGGCTTGGGGGAACCCTTCAAGAACGCCGCTCGCGGCTCCGAGGGCAAGGTCAGACATTGTGATGTGGACTAAATACTTTCTGAGGTGCGTCTTTCACCACCAAATGATCAGCGCTTTCTTGCCGGAATCCATGATTGTATGGCCGTCGAGACCTGCAGCGCGCGAACTGTCTCAGGTACGTCGTGAACCCTTACGATATCAGCCCCTTCCCTGACCGCCAGAACGGCCGCTGCGATTGACCCTTCTAGCCGCTGGCCCGCCGGTTGACCGGTCAGTCTGCCTATGAAGCTCTTCCTTGATACGCCGATAACGATCGGCTTTCCCAATCGTTTGAACTCTCTCAGACGACCCAGGATTTCGAGGTTGTGATTAAGGTTCTTGCCGAACCCAATCCCGGGGTCTACCATGATCTTGCCAGGTGTGATGCCAGCTTCTTCCGCAGCCGACACCCTGTCTGAGAGGAACTCAAGGATGTCGTCAACGACATCCTTGTACCTAGGATTCTTCTGCATGGTCCTCGGCTCTCCGAGCATATGCATTATGATTACTCCGGCATCGTGCTCGGAAATCACCTCTATCATCCCGGCGTTCCTAAGGCCTGATACGTCGTTAACGAGTGTTGCGCCTGCATAGAGAGCGCTTTCAGCGACTTCTGGCTTCCTAGTGTCGACAGATATCCTTCCAGGGTGAACCTTGTTCAACCGTTCGATTACCGGAACTGTTCTCGATATCTCCGCGTCGGCTGTGACGGGGGCTGCTCCGGGTCTTGTTGATTCTCCACCAACATCTACCAAGCTGGCTCCGGAGGCGAACATTGAGAGGCCACGTTGCACTGCGAGCTCCACATCTCCCCCGATGCCATCTCCGGAGAATGAGTCCGGCGTGTTGTTCACGATCCCCATGACCTTGGGTTCGTTGAACCTCAGAATGCACGAACCGAGCCTGACCGACAGAACCTTGCCAGAACCCTTCGACGCAGCCAAGTTATTGACCCCCCGCTCAGGTTACTAGGAGGTCATCGATGAGTTCGGCTATGTCCTTTATCTCGATATCCACCTTCACAAGCTCGTTCCCGTACCGGAGGTTGGTCACACAGAACGGGCATGCCGTGACAAGGACGTCTGCTATCTCGGAAGCCGATTTGACGCGCCTCGAAGCGATTCTTTGCGCAGCTGCAGGGTCTGCAGCCCTCACCCCACCGCCTCCACCGCAGCACCTCGCGGTTTCCTTGGATTCAGTGAATTCGACGATCTTCGCATCCGGAATCATCGAGAGAAGCTTGCGCGGCTCATCGTAGATCTTTAGATGCCTGCCCAGGTGGCATGGATCGTGGTAGGCGATCCGCTTCGGAAATGGCTTGAGTTTGAGATTCTGTTTTGACAGATATTGCACAAGATGTTCGACTTCGAAATTGATGTTCACGTGCTTCGGGTATTCTTCTTTGAACATCCGGATGCAGCCTGCGCATGTGAACAGGACCTTCTTCACACCCAGCTTCTTGATGTTGTCTACGTTGGCTTTCATGAGCCTCGTTACATCCTTCTCCTTAGCCCCGATTCTCTGAAGGGTGCTGCCGCAGCAGACTTCTTCGACAGGAGTGAACTCCACGTTAAGCTTCTTGAGAATTGAAATCGCGTGCCTCGGTATCTCCTGGAGTCTGTACCTGCCGGTGCAGCCAACGAAGTAACCTATCTCCGCCTTGTGTACCGGCACTCCAAGGTCTACCGTGGCCGTCTCGCCGTATGGATTCTTCGTGGCCTTGATGTTGTCGATGATTTTCTTGTGGGCCGGGAGGATGCATCCCGCCTCGACAAGGTCGGCTCTTGCTGCCTCAACGATGTCGACGACCTTGATGTTGGACGGACAGCGCCTCTCGCAGTCCTTGCAGGTTGTGCACTGGTAGAGCCTCTCCAGGACCGACTCGTCTGCCGGGATCTCTCTTTCTGCCAGGCCATAGGCCAAGATTACCTTACCTCTGGCAACAGATGGGTCCCACTGATTATCCTCGAAATAGGGGCAGACGCTCTTGCAGAATCCGCAGAATGTGCAGGTGAGCATTTCCTTCTCGAGCTTCTTCGCCCTTTCCGCCTTGATGTACTTCCTCCGTGCCATGGAATCAATCGCCCGTCGGTTCTTCGTGAACCGCAGTGGTCACTGGACTACTCTCGGAACTGTAATCACAGCGTCCATAATAAACGTGACCTTGGCTGTTGGCCCAAGCTCTCGCAATGATATGTCGACTGCTTCTTGGACGGTCTTGACGGGCGTAAAATGTGCCTTCATCGCGATCTCAGGATCGAGCTTTGTGACCGCGAGCATCTTGCATTTCAGGCCAATCTCGGCCATCTTTGCGGCCTTATGATAGCCGAGCTTGTATCCCTGAGCTATTTTGTCAAGAGCCTCCTTTGGCGTGCTTGCACTGGCAAGCAGGTGAAGGAAGTTCGGCGGACCGACACCGTCCCTGCACGCACTCACTAGTATGATTATCCCGCCATCCTTGACCGCGTACTTCGCGTTGTCCAAAGCCTTCTGCGACTGGTATAGATCGATATCGTAAGGGAATGCGGTGACCGCGACGACGATTTCTGCTTTTCGCTTGAGATCAATGACGAAGACGTCATCGGCAAGCTTTCGTGCCGCGTCGAACGAGCCTCTAAGGTCTCCAGCGAAGGCACTGCATGTCCTGTGGTTCTTGTCAAGGACCGTCATTATTGCGAAGATCTTCTTGTCCTTGAGGACCTTCATCGCGTCCTCCATGTCTTCCGCAACCGGGTTTCCCTCGAGCTTCAGGGATTGCGCGTTGATGCTAAGCGCGAGCTTGTGATTCGCCTCGATGGTCTCGTATGATGACACGCCTGGCAGGAAGGACTTGCGCCCGCCCGTGTAGCCTGCAAAGTAGTGAGGCTCCACGCTGCTGATGACAATGATTCGATCGGCGTCCGCCACAAGTTTGTTGATCTTCATTGGAGTGCCGTTCTTCGAGGTACCAAGGAAGACACACTCGCTCTTCTTGGCATCGTGGCAGCAGACATCATCCTTGATGGCAGCGTACAAGTCACCGAAGATGTAGTTGTATTCCTCTGGCGTCGGTTCCCTGTGCATGCCCGTCGCAACGAGGAACTTGATCTTCTTGTTCAACAGAAACGGAAGAATCGCCGTGATGATCCTATACGAAGGAGTTGGTCTGGTTGCGTCGTTCACGATAATGAGGATGTCTTTGGCCCCGTTGAGGAACACCGGCAATGAAGGCAGACCAATGGGCCTCTTGACGGCGTCGAGGACGATCTGCACTCTGTCGTCGGTCTTGACGTCCTTTTGGTAGACAATCTCCCCGAGGTTTTGGTCCGGGACATCGACTACTTCCTTCCCTCCCCCGTAAGGTATCTCCACACGCATCGGGACTACCGGGCAGGAATAGGGGTTCCCATATTAGTACGTTAAGTGTTGTCACGGTGTGTCGAGGTACACCGCATCCGGGCGACAAAGGATTAATTATCTCATATGAATCTGTATCGAACATGAAGACCATGGGAGGCCTCGGAGAGCGCGAGGCCATCAGGATAATCGAGCGCCTCATAAAGAGCGATGCCGTGGTTGGCATCGGCGACGACTGCGCGGCGATTGACATCGGCAGCAAATACCTCCTCATCACGACTGACATGATGGTCACAAAGGCGCACATCCCGAAGGGAATGAGCGCCTACGACATCGGCTGGTCAATTATCGCGGTTAACCTGAGCGACATTGCAGCCATGGGCGGAAGGCCGCTCGGGCTAGTAACAGCCATTGGAATTACCAGGGGCCACCCGATCGAGTTCCTGGAGCAGATGGTCGACGGAATGAACGACTGCGCGCGAAGGTTCAACACCAGTGTTGTGGGCGGTGACACAAAAGAGCACGATGACCTGGTCTTGTGCGGGACCGCATTTGGAGAGATTGACAAGAACAAGATCTTGCTGAGAAAAGGAGCCAAGCCAGGGGATTTGATCGCTGTGACCGGCGCTCTTGGAAAAGCCGGGGCGGGCTTCCATTCCTTGAAGCGCCAACTGGCTTTGAGAGACGCAGAGAGTGCGCTCAAGAGACCTTGGCCTCGCGTCAAAGAGGGTATGGCGCTGGCAGACGCCGGATTCGTGACCTCGTGTATGGACATTTCCGATGGTCTCTCCGCCTCCATCTTCGAGATGTCTAGAGTCTCGGGGATGACCTTTGAGATCGACTACGCGAGAGTTCCGAAGGCTCCTGAGGTGGAAATGGCGTTCCACGACCTCGAGCGCCAGAAAGACCTAGTGCTGAACTTCGGAGACGATTTCGAACTGTTGTTCACCATCAAGCGTGAAGCGGAAGAGGCTCTATCCAAGCTGGCTAACGAATGCGGTTGCCCCATGAGCGTGATAGGCAAGGTCACGAGTGGGGAAGAGAACATACTCATTGACAACGGAAAGCGCGAGAAGCTGGAGAACCTCGGCTATGAGCATTTCCGGACCAGGCAGTAGTAATGAGGCCAAGTTCTATTCGCGAGAGGGCGACAAGGTCAGGTGCAGCCTTTGTCCGCACTCCTGTCTGATAGCAGACAAGAAGCGGGGCCTATGCGGAGTGCGGGAGAACCAAGGAGGCAAGCTCTACTCACTGATCTATGGTCTGGCATCATCGATTCACCCTGACCCCATCGAGAAGAAGCCGCTGTTCCACTTCCAACCAGGTAGCACATCGCTCTCCTTCGGGAGCATCGGGTGCAATCTCTTTTGCATTCACTGCCAGAATTTCGAGATATCCCGAGCAAGAATCGGCGACCTCGACTTGACTCCCATAACCCCTGAAGAAGTAGTGCGCATGGCTGAGGCGTCACACGCAAAGTCCGTCTCTTGGACCTATAACGAGCCGACGATCTGGCACGAGTTCACTACCGTGGCGTCAAAGGCGGCCCACGATGCGGGTCTCAAGGCCAACTACGTGACGAACGGGTACATACAGGAGGCCCCTCTGCGGGAGTTGAAGGGTCTGATCGATGCGATGAACATAGATGTGAAGGGCTTCAGGGAGGAATTCTACAAGTCCGTGTGCGGTGGAAGGCTTGCGCCTGTGCTCAGGGCCTGCGAACTCGCAGTCGAGCTGGGGATTCACGTCGAGCTGACCTATCTAATAATCCCAGAGCACAATGATTCCGAGAAGGAGATGAGTGAGTTTAGCAGGTGGGTCGTCGACAAACTCGGCAATAACATCCCCGTCCATTTCTCTGCCTTCCATCCAGACTACAAGCTCACGAACGTGGAGAGGACGCCTAGCAAGACAATGACGCTAGCGTATGATATCGCTAAGAAGGTGGGGCTCCAGTTCGTGTACCTCGGCAATGTATTCGCAGCAGAAAGGGACGACACCTTCTGTCCGAGGTGCGGGACCCGCGTAATCGAAAGGGACGGCTTTTGGATTCGATCCGCTAGCCTGAGGGGAAACAAGTGCGGCAAGTGCGGGGCAGACATCAACCTTGTCATTTGAAGAATAGGAAGAGGAAGTTGCCAACAACAGCCGTGAAGACTAGGCTAGCCGTCATCGGGACGATGAATGGAATCTTCGGGGTGACCCACACGCGCTTGTACCCGGCTGCATCAAGAAGACTTGTCTCCTTTTCGAGGTCCTCGCTCTTCCTTGGCTTAGTGTGGAGAACATGATTGCCATTCTCGATATTCTCCATCATCCAGACGTGCTTTTCCTTCACGTGGCCAACGTCCATCTTGTAGCCAAGAAGGCCGTACGGGAACGCGAACTCCTTCTTGGTGAGGTTCTTGACTAGAAACCCAATCGGTAACAAGGCCACGAAGACCGCAGCTGTCACAAGTACGGCGAACGTGAACGGGAAGAAGATCTCGGCAAACGCTGCTTCCGGCAGTATCTTCGGCAGAAACCCTATCGCCGGATAGAACGGAAAGACGATGCTCAGCGCTAGAAGTGCTTTCGCATCTGCACCCCCTCTGACTACGTCTAGCATGTACATTGCGACTATGAACAACATGAACACGGGAACAGCCAGGAGATACTGGAAGTACTCCTTCTCGACCCAGAGATAGCCGAGGAGCACAATCGAAACCACCGAAACAGCGTATTTCACAGCTGGGGCGTATTTTGCGCTCCTCGAGTCCTCACCAACGTCCCAATAGACATCGCTGAGAATCGCAAGAACGGGGACCAAGACTAGGGAGTATTCGATCGGTCGACTATCGATCAGGAGCTGTGTCGGGAGGAGAACAATGCCGAACACTGACAAGAGAACCCAATAGATGTTGCCGACTTTCCTTGTTCGCAGGTCGAGGACGGACGCGTATGCGAGAACGGCGATGGAGACGACCAGTCGGAGTACATTGACGGATTCCGAGGAGTCCACGTCATTAGATTGGCCTGTCCGTACTTAAGACGTTCTAGTTCATTACTGGAGGGTACTCAGCAGAGGGCACAGAGTTACCATATCTGAAAGGGACCGTCGTCATCAAAGAAGCTTCAAAGGAGTGACCGTGTCAGTCGCACAGGTCTAACCCAAGCCTCTCCGCAGTCTCGATTGCTTTCTGGGATTCCTCAATCCGGAGAGGGCGAGAGATCTCCTCATATTCCGAGGCTTTGTATTCGGGCCTGTACTGCCCCATTACATTCACCTTGACACCTCTAAGGTTGTCTGCAATCCAAGTCAGCACCGGCTGAGTGCAGCATTCGAAATGGCCAGGTAGGACTAGGTGTCTTATGATCATCTCCGCATGTTCTCTCGCAATACTGTGATTCCTTCGAATTATGTTGGTATAGTCCTTCACGTTTGAAAGCCGGAGCGCGCACTTGTCGTTCCCATACTTGAAGTCCGTTAGGTAAACATCAACTACGCCGCTCAATAGCTTCATCGCCTCTTCGGTAAGATACATGTTCGAGTTCCAGACTTGAGGAATGTTAACACTGCATTCTCTCAACACCTCGAGGATGTAAGGAAGGTTGGATGTGGGGTCTCCTCCGACCCAGTTAACGTTCCTCGCAAAGCTGCAACCAAGCTCATGATGACCGCCCGCCGTCTTCTGCTGGATCATCCTCGCTAGTGCGAAGGGCTTGATGATCACGCCTGCATCAGGTCGAGTGCTGATGTCCCAGTTCTGGCAGAAAACGCAGTTGAATGTACATCCTGCGAAGAAGATGGTGTAGGATGGAATGAGTTCAGGCTCCTCGCCCATATGGATGAAGTCACTGCTCACCCTCGGCTCCAATACTCCGCAATGACCTCTCTCTCCTGAGACCCTGTCAACTGCGCATTTCCTTTCACAAAGCCTGCATCTGCTGAGAATGCGCCTCCCGAGTTCGACCTTGAGATCCAGAAGAGACATTGATGGCTCGATGGTCTTGGGTTCTAATCCCACTGCCGAGTGATGCGCCTTCCACAGAGTCCCGTCGTCAGCGCCGAGATCGAATTGGACGGGCACTTTCTTTGTTTTGAGATAGCTCGCACGCTCATCTCCATCAAGAATCCCATAGTACCTTGCCAACGGTTTGTTAGACATGACAGGATGTAGTTGGAGCCGCTCGCATTTAATACTTACATAATCCGTGTACTTTAGCGTGACCATTCCCGAGTCCGTGAGAAACTTGCCTGACATGCTGAAGGAGACATACGACCTAGTCGCTCAAGTTCCACGAGGAATGGTTACGACCTATGGCGAGGTCGCTAAAGCTCTGGGGGATATCGTGGCGAGCAGGTATGTCGGCCTCGCGATGAGCATGAACGATGACATTGTTCGTGTCCCGTGCCGTCGCGTCATACAGTCGGATGGTTCTATCGGAGGATATACTGGCGGTGGACCGAAGAAGAAGATCAGGCTTCTGAGAGACGAGGGCATCAATATACAAGGGATGAAGGTAGTCGATTTCGAGGACATACTTTTCAAGGATTTTGAATCGGACCATCCATTGAGGGATCTTAGGGACCGACAGAGGAAGATGAAGCGGAAGCTGGTGACCTCGCATTCGAGGCAAGAGTTTGAACGCGTCGCAGGCGTCGATGTCGCGTACATAGATGACAGAGCATTTGCTGCGATGGTCGTCTTCGATCTGGAGACGGGGGTTGAGATTGGGAGACACGTGGTTCGGGGGGATGCGACTTTTCCCTACATTCCAACTTATCTTGCTTTTCGGGAAATACCGACGGTCGCACCATTGATGGAGATGATTGATGATCGGACCGTGGTCATGTACGATGGAAACGGCATCCTGCACCCCGAAGGATTCGGAATTGCGAGCCATGTCGGCGTCTCGTTCGACATCCC
>Ga0153916_10004069_pt1 | contig 10994 bp, 11 predicted proteins | sample Opewatmetagenome_FD_109642 | JGI IMG/M metagenome (GOLD analysis project Ga0153916, IMG submission 109642) | Freshwater wetland microbial communities from Ohio, USA - Open water 3 Core 3 Depth 4 metaG | ecosystem: Environmental > Aquatic > Freshwater > Wetlands | place: USA: Ohio, Lake Erie...
GCCCTCGGCACGGCACGAGTAACCAGCAGACCTGGTATCGACGGTGTGATAAACGCAGTCCTCATTGGCGGCAAAGAAGACAAGAGCTAAAACTATTTCTGCAGATACTGCTGTTCGCTCCGAGCTTTGACGAGCTGTCTGCCAAGTTTTTTGATTATCTGTTCTTTGGGAGATTTCTTCTCAACTAGCATCCGACCCGTTTTGCTCCACGGAGTCTTTGGAAAACCCGCTTCCGCAACAACCTCGGGTTTCAAATCCAGTTTTAGGGCTGCATCTTGCAACTCGCCAATCTTCGGCGACTGAACCGCCAGATTCCGCGGAACACGCCGTCCTTCCTTGCGGGTTTTCGCCTGGTCAAAGTACGCCGGCCAAATTATCGCTTTGTCTTGCTTCCTCATCTTATTCCATCCTATTTATGAGCGTAATACGCCGTCAATACCGGAGCAGCCTCGTCTACCCGGACGAAGCCGAACCGCTCAAACTGAACTACGTTGTCGGGTTTCAGCTTTTTGCATGCACTCTCCGCAACACCAACCGTAACCGAAGCATCTGGCATAACGACACGGCAGTGAAGGTTGTCGTCCGCAAGTATCCACTGAAAAAGCCTCGCTTTAGCGTCCCGAGCATCCTGGTAGGCCTCACTAACGAAGTGAGCCGACACCCCATCAGCCGCCTTCCCGTCGATTCTCACATTGAACAACTCCATGAGCCTCACCATTTCCCCAGCCTCCGTAGATTCAGCATCTTTCATAGCTATGAGGATTGAGACCGACATGTCGCTGTGCTTTGCAGAAACAGTATACGCACGATGTCCTCTTTCTGGCTGGTCGGGATGCAATGGTAGCTTTGCGCAAAAGACCTTCGGCAACCCCTTCACGACTAGCGTTGAGGGTTCGGGTACGAAGAAATATCTTGCCGTCTTGGCGTCGAGAAGTTTGCGATTGTACGAGTAGAGGGTTTCCCAGCTCAACGTCACATCTGCGGGCTTTGGACCAACGTCGACAATCATCTTCTTTATAGCTTCGGGTGTGATGCCGCGTTTCCGGAGCGCTGCAAAAGTTGCCAACCGCGGGTCGTCGAAACCTGAGTAGGTACCTTCGTTTACCCCTTGAATTATCTTGGATTTGCTTAGGAAAGCACCAGTGATTTTGAGTCTGCCGTAGTGAATTGCCTCAGGATACTTCCAACCGAGATGTTTATACATGAATTCTTGGCGGACCCCATTCGTCAAATGCTCTTTGCCACGTATGATGTGTGTGATGCCAAGCAGATGGTCGTCCAACCCAGCAGCCATGTTGTATAGGGGCCAGACACGGTACTTGCTGCCCACTCGAGGGTGTGGGCACCTAACCGTATCAATGATACGGAGCGCTGGCCAGTCACGCACCGCTGGATTCGGATGCGTCAAATCAGTCTTGACACGCACCACTGCGGCGCCCTCGGCGAAGTTGCCGTTCAGCATGCGCTTCCATCGTTTCAGATGCTCGTCTGGCGACAGGTTTCGGCATGGGCAAGGCTTGCTGTCTATGGCCTTATTCCTGAACTCATCGGGGATGCATGTGCACACGTAAGCATTGCCGCCTCGCAGAAGTTTCTCGGCATACTCGTAGTAAATGGGTAGTCTGTCGCTCTGGATGAATTCCTCGTCGACTTGACAGCCGAGCCACTTTAAATCTTCGCGGATTTTCTCATAGAAGACTAGCGAAGGCCGTTTAACTTTTGGGTCTGTGTCTTCAAAGCGCAGGATGAACCTACCATCGTAGGCGCGAGCATACTCATGGCTGAGTATGATTGCTCGGGCTGAGCCAAGATGCAAAACGCAATCGGGATTAGGTGAGAAGCGAGTGACGATTTGAACGTATTTGGAAGCGTTCGGTAGTGGCGGAAGACGCTTCTCCTCCTCAATCTTTTCCTTCTTGAGAGTCTCAGGCCAGTTTTGTTCGACGATTCTACGCTGCTCTTCTTTAGGGAGGCTGTTGACTTCGTCAAGAACAGCATTGACTAAGGCAGTCAGCTCCTTGGCTTTCGGTCGCAGTTCGGCTCTTTCTCCAAGAACTTTGCCCACAATCGGTCCCGTCTGGGCTTTGCCATCGTGCTGCACTGCGTTCAGCAGGGCTGCCTTTCGAATAACATCGACTAATTCCTTGTTGTTTTCCAATGCCAAAGCCTGCACTTCGTAGTTACTTGTTTCTTTTTATGAGGAATTCCGCGAAGGCTTTTAATTTTTCCTTGGCTTCAGACGCGGGCAGAAGCTTTTCGGTTTCGTTCCAGCTATCCCTGACAATCTTCGAGGCTGTTTGCTTCACGTGTTCGATCGCGCCGTACTTTTCCATCAGAGAGATAGCTTCGTCTCTAAGCTGCTGGTCTGACGTGTGCATTTTGAGAATTTCGACGAGTCGCTTCCTTTCAGCGGGTTGTGCTTTTTTCAACGTGTAGATAACCATTAGGGTTCGTTTGCCTTCGGTGATGTCTTGTCCCCTACCGCCTTTTTTCTCTGCGAATTCTTTTCCTGTAAGGTCGAGGATGTCGTCCTGCATTTGGAAGGCAATGCCGATGCTTTCAGCGTAACGCCCGAGTTTCTCTACTAGGTCCGTGGTTGCCCCTGCCAGTACCGCCGCGAGTCTCGCTGACATCCGCGCCAGTGTGCCTGTTTTATACGCGCACATCTGCAGGTAGTCGTCTTCTTCGATGCAGTCAGCATTGGCGATGCCTCTGTGCCAAGCTATGTCCATGGCTTGTCCCATACTAAGGTTGATCATCTCCTGCACGTAGACTTCATAGATGTCGCGAATTGTTTCGGACAAAAACTTGTCTCGCTTTTCCATTAAAGGCAGGAGGGGTAGGTAATACATGGTGTTGCCCGCATTCACCGCGATGTCCACGCCATAAATCTTGTATGTGCATGGTTTGCCCCTTCGCAGTTCGGAACAGTCCTCTATATCATCGACAATCAGGGTGCCGTTGTGAATAACCTCTGGGATGATGGCGAAATCGAGAAAGTCGTCAGATTTCTTTCCAAGAGCCTCACAGACAAGCAGAAACAATAAAGGGCGCCAGCGTTTGCCGCCCCGGTCAAGTATTTCCCAAATTGGTTCTGAAATTGCTTTATCTAGCGCTTCGATGCTGCAGCTTCGGCTCGGTGGATTAACTTTGAAGAGGATGGCTTTCTTCGTGAATTTCCGGGGGATGTACTTTTCGATGGTTTTGTCGATGAGAGGTGCAGTCTGCTCAAGGAACTTTTCGATTTCCACGGCTCAGGTTACTCCTCTTCTAGAGTAGCCTATAATGTTGAAACCTCTAGTCGTGAGCCATTTGGCCGTCTCGCCGGTTACTACAATTGGCGTGTTTGTTAGTTCATCAACCTTTTTCGCTCCGACAAGGAACATTGTGTTGCGCAATTCTTCAACAAGACGAATGAGCGACTTGTGGATCTCTTTCGCCCCCTTGACGGCAGCCTCAAGGATAGGTTGAGAGAGGCTGCATAGTGAGGCGTTTAAGGTCAAAGCTTTTGCCACGTCTGTTCCTGTTCGCAAGCCGCCGGAGGCGATAATGGGTATTTTGACAGTCTGAGCGACTTCGATTAGGCTGGTTGCTGTGGGTATGCCCCAGTCCCAGAATGTCTCAGCCTGAAAACGATCTTCCTGCTCGTTTGAGCGGTAGTACTCAACGGCGGAAAAACTGGTTCCCCCGCAACCACCCACATCGATTGCTTTCACTCCAGCAGCCTCAAGTTTCTTTGCTTCTTCTGCTGCGATGCCTGCGCCCGTTTCTTTGACTATCACTGGCTTGTTCAAGCTACGTGCGATTTCGGCTATTCTGGCCAGAACGCATTCGAAGTTTGTCTGTCCTTCAGGCTGAACGGCTTCCTGCATTGCATTCAGGTGAATCGCTAGAGCGTCTGCTTCAATCATATCTATCGCTCTCTTGGCTTCTTTCAAACCATAGCCGTGGACGAGTTGGACGCCACCGACATTGGCTACTAAGAAAGCGTTTGGCGCCTTTCTACGTGCGATTGAAAATGTCTTGGCAAGATGCTTGTCTTCTATGGCTGCACGTTGGCTGCCGACGCCCATACCTAGACCTAGTTTCTCCACTGCTTGAGCGATTGCGGCATTTATCTTGGTGGCTTCCTCTGTCCCGCCTGTCATAGCGCCAACGATTATCGGCGCTTCGAGCTTGTGTCCCAAGAAAGTCGTACATAAGTCGATTTTTGCTTTGTCAACCTCTGGCAGAGCCCTGTGAATCAGGTGAACGTCTTCGAAGCCTGTCGTGATATTTCTGGCTTGGGCTTTCTGCTCTAAGCAGATTTTTATGTGCTCAGCCTTGCGTTTGCTGGTTTTCTCAGCCATTCGCGCTAAGCCCTCTCTATCAGTGTGCCTTCGACTCTTTCGCCTACCAAAGCTTTGTAGACCCGACCCACTTTCGCGCCGTTTACTATCGAAACCGGAATTCCTTTCTCCGCTGTCGGCAACAATTCGCGTACTTTTCCTCGGATGCCATCTGTTACGTCGGCGTTCGTGGGCTTAGCTAGTCTGCCCTCAAGTGCTTTCAGCTCGTTCAGTGTCAAATGCTGGAACATTTTTGCGTTCTTGTCTGCCTTCGGGTCTGCGTCGTACAAACCGTCGCAGTCAATTCCCAAAACAACTCTGCTCGCATTGAACTTCAACGCCAAATAGCTCACTAGTTGGTCGCCTGAGAGTACTGTGAAACCTAGTTTATCGTCGATGGTGACATCGCCGTAGAGGACGGGTGTGAAGCCCATCTTCATCATGCGTTCAACCAAAGTGCAGTCGCTGGATTTTATCCGACCGTTATCAGTCAAGAATCCACATGATGGGGCAACGCTAACTGCGGGGATTTCGTGCCACACAAGCGCGTCCATCACCAAGCCGTTTAGGACTGTCATCACATGATGGGTTTCAGCGAAACCAAGCATCTGACCAGCTTCCTTGAAACCCTCCTTTATTCCCCATTTCTTTGCGGTAGGGTGTCCAAAGCTACCTCCGCCGTGAACAAGAATAAGGCTGCTCAGTTTGGCTTTTGCTATTTCTTCGGCTAGGCGATTGATAATTTCAGTTTTGGCAGCCAGCTCGCCATCCTTGTCAGTTATGACTGAGCCGCCGATTTTAAGGACTACAGGTCTTTTTTCACTCAAGGATAATCACCTTACTTGTTGACTGAAACTACATCGTTTACGATACGCACAGCATCGCCGGTCTTTATCTGTGTGATATCCACGTGGTCAACGCATGGGATTTCGCTGATGATTACGCCCACTGCAATGATGGTTTCACACTCCTTGTTTATGATTGCTGCCGGCGCCGTGCCGTTCTTCTTCATCCTGTAGAGGGTATACGAACCGACGGTTGAACCTTTCCCATTTGGAAACACCAACACTTTGTCTTTCACGGTTTTTCCCTGCAACTCGTGTCCTTTGTCGATGACCTCGCCCGTGTTCGGGTCAATACCGCCATAGAACGAGATTGGCTGGGTGGTCGTAAGGGCTTCGCCTTCTGCCGTGCCCCCATAGATTACTCTGCCCTTCAGCTCCATTTTCCAGTCACCGCTGCCTCCACGCACTCACGAAGGCTTCCCATCTTCGTGAGCATCTTGTTCTGCCGTGAGTAGAAACACCCTTTCGCCGACGTCGTGGCCAACGACTTGAACCTGCCCTTGAGCGGAGCGACCGCCATGCATGTGTCACAGGCAAATTTTCCACCCGCAGCTTCGATGGTTTGAGTGAACCCGCGTTTGTCCGCGAGCTGTTTCGCAGTTCGTGAGGTTGCGACCCAGAACTCCGTACCCTCTGCCACACGCTTTCCAGACAGCAATTCAGATATTTCGGAGATTTCTTTGATTGAGCAGTGTGGACATCCAACGCAGACGAGTTCGATATTGGTTACCTCGTCGTTGATGCAGTCATAGGCATTCTTAATGTCAGAGTCATCTACCGTGACGCTATCTTTCGGCACTGGGTGGTTATCTGCGCCAGGAGTTATGCCTTGCATGTAGAAGAGCGGTTGGGCGCCGTAGGTGACAACCGATGCACAGAATGACTTCAACTCGTCCATATCTGCTTCCGTGATGCCTGTGATGTAAGGGATTTTGTTCTCGGCCTTTTTGCCAATGACGTAGCCAAGCGCCCCCCAGTCCGACAGCTTTGTTAAGTTGGTGTTTACCTTCACATGAACGTGGGGCACTCGGTTCTCGTCCAAGTGTAAACCATAGCAGGGGGTTTTTCCAACAAAAGCAGCCGCCAACGCAGACGGTCCGCCTTCTTTATTGGTCTTCGCACCAATGACGGAGTTGGCAAAGGTGACCGCTGAGCTTTCTGACCAAGCCAGGTGTTCACCGTATCGGGGTAGGTTGCCGATGAGGTATGGCGTGCACGTACAACTGATTAGGATACCCATCCGCTCGAATGCGTCGATAACGAGGTTTTGCTTGGAGGCGAAATCTTCGCTGATGCCGAGGTTCCGCCAGTTCTCCAGGTCCATGCCTGCGGGGTTCAGTGTTGTTAGGACTCTGACCCTGCCATCCTTTGCTAGTTCGTTGAGGAATTCTAATCCGGCATCGCCGAGGTTGTGATAAGAGACACCTGCAACTTGGACGGAGCCTACTCTGATGAGGCGTTCCGCGCCATAGATGTTGCCGAGCGCCGTTAGAATCTCCATGCTCTTGCGGACAGCGAAGCCTCCTTTGCCGTCCAACATTTCTTGTTCTTGCTTGGTCAACTCCATATCCATCACTTGTCTTGGTATCCTGTTGCGAATGCCCACTTTTTCATTTTGTCGCTGATCTTAGGGTCATTGGTGCGCAAGCGCAGATAAGCAATAATGAAGTTGGCTTGCACATGTCCCAATCCAATTTCTGACTTGAGCCATTTCAGAAGCTGAGCATGTGTAGCAACAATTTTGCCTTCTTTAATGAAACCCATCTTGTTGGCTAATGCCCAAAGGTCTTCTGAGGTTTTGCCCGTTTTGACTTCGATGTTGAGCATATATGCTCTGTAAGTCATAGTCAAACCTTTCAGATGTACTTGTTTATGTCGATTTTCAAGTAGGCTTCTTTCTTGAAACCCTTGCCCGTTGTTGTAAGTGGTGCTGTCGCGTCTAAGCCCGCTTTGGCAGTAGTGGCTTTCTTGCCCTCGGTGAGGTCACCCGACGGATCCAGTGACGAACCCGGCTGTTTGGAAAGAATAACGGCGTTCTTGTCGGCTTGGAAGCGCGTGGCAATCGCCCATTCCACATCGTGTGGGTCATAGATGTTAATGTCCTCGTCCACGACAACGCAGTGTTTGAGCGAATGGTGACCCGCAAAAGCTGCGGCAATCGCCTTCTTTCCGTCGTCGGGATTTCGCTTTCTTATTTGGATGACGGCATGTAGCCAACTGCATCCACCGGGTGTGACGTAAACGTCTTTGCAGTTGCAGACTTTGTTGACTTCATTGAATATTGAGGGTTCCTTAGGCATGCCCATGAGGAACTTGTGCTCGTTCCTTCCCGCGAGAATGGTCTGGTAAATGGGGTTAATTCTGTGAGTGATACATTTGATTTCGACGATTGGTTGCTGGCGCGATTTATCAACAATGCCCGTTAGATCAAGAAAAGGACCTTCAGAGGTTTTTTCTTTGGTTATTCGTCCTTCAAGAACTATCTCGGCTTCTTTTGGCACTTCGAGGTCAACGGTTTTGCATTTGACGAGCTCTGTTTTCTCTAGCGCGTTCGCCATGCCTAATTCGTCAACACCCATGGGTAGTGTCGTCGCCGCTGACAAAAGCACAGCGGTTGAGTTGCCTATACAGAACGCAATGTCTAGTTCGCCACCCGCCTTCTTGAGTGCGGAGTCGGTGCCGCGGTTCTCGACGATACGGGCGACAAAGTGGTTCTTGTCGAGCAGCATGAGCCTGTGGAAACACATGTTCCGAGCTCCGAACTCTGAGTCTCTCACTATGGCGATTGCTGAAGGGACATATTTGCCGCCGTCCTTCTCCGTGTACCGCATTATTGGCAGTTTGGCGAGGTCGACGTTGTTTTCGACAATTTCCTGACACTCGACCACCTCGCTTACAGAAGGCGGATCTGGGTGCTCAAGCGCGTTTGACAAGGTTGGCAGCAGCCTGTCCTGTGTAATTCCAAGACCTTGAGAAATAAGGCTTTTTGACGACATAAGTCCAGCGACGACTGGAATGTTGGATTCCTTCACGTGTTCGAAGAAGACAGGTTTCTCGCCAAGTGCCTCGATTAACCCCGCCATTTCGTACTCGGTTGAAACCTCTTTCGTGATTCTAGTTAGTTCCCCGTTCCTTCGCAACTGCTCAATGAATTCTCGAAAGCCCACACGTGTCCCCATCCATTAATGAATATTGTTTTTCTTAAGTCTTTTCAACCCCGATGCGCGTGCGTAGCACTTCAAAACCAGCGTTCTCGATGGCTTTTGCGACGCGCCCCTGCAACTCCAGACTTGGAGTCAACGCGACCATGCAGCCTCCGCCCCCGCCGCCAGTGAGCTTTGCCCCATAGGCGCCTTGTTTTCGGGCAATGTCAACAAGCAAATCTAGCTTCTCATGCGACACTTCGATTTGCCTGAGCAAATGGTGGTTATCATTCATGAGTTCGCCGACCTTCTTCAGGTCGAAGGCAAGCAAAGCTTTCCTGCCGATGAGCGCCAAGGCTTCTGCTTGCTCGAAGATTGCATCGTATTCTTCTGGGTTTTTCCGTTTTCTGTCAGCTACACCTTCCACCATCGCCTTCGTGTTCGCCACAACGCCCGTACTGCCTATTACGATTTCCACGGGTTCTCGGATGTGGAGTTTCTCAACGGTATTGGCGCCACTTGTCATGTTCTTCTTAAACCAGAGCAGCCCGCCGAATGTTGCCGCGGTGTTGTCGATACCCGAGGGAGTCCCTGCGTAAGCTTTCTCCGCTTCGTAAGCGATTTCGTTTACTCGTTCGTCGGTTAGTTTGATGCCATATTCTTCTGCTATGCCCCGAGTGATGGCTACGCTGCTCGCAGCCGATGCGCCCAAACCGCTGAAGCCCGGCAGTGTTCCGCCGAGCAGGATGTCGATTGAGACTGTTCCTGGTGCGATGCCCATTGCTCGTAGAATGCGGTCGATGGATTCAAGCTGCTGGAGTCGTTTCTCCTCGGCGTAGCCTGTCGCGGCTTTTCGGATATCCTTGACCGTTAATCCTTGGGCGGTTTTCTTGACTTCAGCGTCGTTAGTGGCGTCAATTGCGGAAACTATCCCGGGGACACCATGTACGACGAAATGTTCACCAAACAGGATAACCTTTCCAAAACCTGAACCTTTACCCATTACCTAACCCCTTTTGAGGATTACGTAATTACGCAGATTAGATAAAAACATTCTTTGGACGATAAGAGAGTTTTAGAGCAACATTTTAAGTACCATAAAGCAACTAGGGAAAACACAACCATAACCACATGCTGAAGGGTCACCAATGAAAACGCAAGATGTCGTAATAACTAGCGCAGTTCGCACAGCCATCGGCAACTTCGGCTGCGCGTTGAGAGATGTCCCAGTAGTTCAACTCGGAGCCAAAGTCATCCACGAAGTCCTTGCAAGAAATGGCTTGCACCCAGTTCCACCCAAGGATAGCGCGCAGTTCCAACCCCAGCAACTGCCAACTCAACCTGTTGAACTGGCTAGATCTGTCACTTGGGACAACGCCCCGAAGGAAATCACGGTGGACGAGGTCATAATGGGCTGCGTGCTACAGGCGGGTCAAGGACAGAACGTAGCTAGACAAGCAACCCTCCACGGTGGATTACCGAAAGAGGTTAACGCGTTCACCGTCAACAAGGTCTGCGCATCCGGATTGAAAGCCATAAGCCTCGCTGTCCAGAGCATCGTTACAGGAGCCGCCGAAGTCATCGTGGCGGGCGGCATGGAGAGCATGAGCAACGCCCCCTATGCGTTGCCCCGAGCAAGGTGGGGTTACAAGATGGACGTGACAGGAGCTGGCGAGATTAACGACCTCATGGTGCTAGACGGACTGTTCGAGTCATTCTACGGTTACCATATGGGAGTGACAGCTGAGAACATCGCCGAAAAATGTGCCATCACCCGACAGGAACAAGACGAACTTGGATTGCTCAGTCACCAGAGAGCACGTGCCGCGATAAGGGATGGCATCTTCAAGGAGGAAATAGTCCCGTTGATTATTCCCCAGAAGAAAAGTGAGTCCGTAGTATTCGATACAGATGAGCGCCCTATGGAGACTTCGTTAGAGAGAATGGCGAAGCTCCCGCCCGTTTTCAAGAAGGACGGCACTGTCACGGCGGGCAACGCTTCAGGAATTAGCGATGCTGCCGCTGCAGTTTTGGTCATGAGCGAACAAGAAGCCAAGAACCTTAATCTCAAGCCCCTTGCCCGCATCTTGGGTTTTGCTTCAGGCGCGGTCGACCCCGCCTATATGGGCGTTGGTCCAATTCCAGCGGTTAGAAAAGCGCTGAAAATCGCAGGGATATCCCTTGCCGATATCGACCTTGTGGAGTTGAATGAGGCGTTTGCGTCGCAGGCTATCGCTTGTATGAGAGAACTCGGACTGAGCAGAGACAGAACGAACATCTACGGCAGCGGCATTAGTCTAGGGCATCCAATAGGCTGCACGGGTGCGCGTGTCACAGTTACGTTGTTGCACGCGATGAAAAGGAGGAGCGCCAAATACGGCTTGGCAACAATGTGCATCGGCGGCGGCCAGGGCATGGCGATGGTTTTCGAACGAGCATAGCGAATCGCCAAATTTCGGACACTTTTTATCCTAGACAACTGTGAATCTCTTTGCGGGATAAGTTTTGGTCAGACTGAAAGGATTCCAAAAGCTCATATCAACGGAAGACGCGCTCCACATATGGTTCAGGGTTCTCGATATCGGTAAGCCGAAGGCAGTGATGGTTCCACTGGGCAAAGCCTTGAACCGCGTAATAGCTGGAGAAGTCGGGGCTGAAGGTGACCTTCCACGTTTTGA
>Ga0153916_10004070_pt1 | contig 10994 bp, 9 predicted proteins | sample Opewatmetagenome_FD_109642 | JGI IMG/M metagenome (GOLD analysis project Ga0153916, IMG submission 109642) | Freshwater wetland microbial communities from Ohio, USA - Open water 3 Core 3 Depth 4 metaG | ecosystem: Environmental > Aquatic > Freshwater > Wetlands | place: USA: Ohio, Lake Erie, Old...
AGTCGTGGAGATAGAAAAGCTCCATCGGCGTCCACTGCACGTAGTCGCCCGGCTGACCGTCTTCACGACACACCCGGTTCGAGTCGATCGAGGCCTGGTTCCAGTCGAGGTGGACGACGGCGTTCCCCAGCGAAGCGGTGCCCGCCGCCGCCAGCGCTTCCACCACCCGTCCGGGGGTCAAGCCGCCCTCGCCCTCGATGACGTGAACCCGTGGCGCATCGTCCCCGAAGTAGTCCCTGGCGCCGAACGCCAGCCCGAGGGAGCTGGCGAGTCCCACGCCGGATGCCCCAGTGGAGAGCCGGACGAAGGGCGTGGCCGGTGTCGGATGGCCGTCGAGGGCCTTGGCGCCGAACTTCGTGACGAGCGGCGTCATCGTGATGGGATTGCGCCGGAACCCGAGCAGGTCCTCCAGCCGCAGGCGCGACTTCGCCTCCGGCGGGAGGAGGTCAGGCGCGCCGATCCGGGCGATCTCGTCGCGGAGCGCCCACATCGCATAGAGCCCCATGGCCTTGTGCCCGGCGGCATAGGAGATGATGTCCGCGTCCTCGCGATCGGGGCGCGCGAGGTCGTAGTCCAGCACGTCGAAGAGCGCTGCGGCCACGATGCGTCCCGAGGAGATCGAGCCTCCCGGATGTCCCGAGGTGGGCACGTAGTTGTAGAGGAGGGCGCAGAGGGAGCGATACACGAGATCCAGGGTCTCGAAGTGGCTGATCTCCTCTGGGGACAGCGGGCCCTGCCCTCTGTCGAGGATCTCGCCGACATCCGTGTAGACGGCACGCCGCTGTCCCATCTGAAATGCCATGGGCCCCTCCTTGCGAGCCTCTTTCGCCCGCCAACCGGCCAAGTGTCCCACCCTCGTTGATACCTGTCGGGGTTGGCGCCGTCAATCAGCCATCTTGCTCACGAGCCGATGGATCTGTGCCACGGCAGACCCGGGGGGAAGACCTTCGGGCGCGGCGGCCCATCACTGGCAATACGGTGTGTGCATGCGACGCTCGGCTGAGGTGACCTGGACCTTCGCGGTGCGGCATGAGCGCGTGAGACCGCAAGGCGTGGCTGTGCCGATGGCCGCCACGTTGGAGGGGAGCGGTCATGCGCGTCCGTCCAGTTCGCTCTCGCGGATGGTCCAAGGTCACGGGTCGCACCCCATCCGCCAAGCGTCTTTTCCCGGCTTCCTAGTGACCTCCGCCGTCACTTTCTTGGCTCGCCTCTGATGCTGCACCAGACCAGAACCCTTTTGTTCCTGTTACTTGTGGCCCGTACGGCACTGGCATTCCAGTTGCTTATTCTGTGGAAGAATTCGCAGGGCTTTGGGGAAGTTGCTGGGGCCGGGGTGGAAGTGCCGGACACCCCGCGAAAGGTCCAAACGGCAGTGGGAGCGGCGCGTGAGTAAGCATCGTGGATCGCTGGTGGCCGGTGTCTTAGTTGGTAGCTTTGCTGTGAGGTTGATCGTTACCGGTACCCTGTATGCCCAGATCACCGACATCAGGTTGATGGTCCAGCAGTTCAATTGCTTCCTCGCCGTCGAGACGACCACACAAGTATGAGGAAAGACACCAAGATCGCCACGCGCGCCCGCCCTCGGTCACGCAAGTCACTCTGCAGGAGAACCGGCTAAGAGGCAGATCATGCGAACTCCCTTTCGCACCTTGAGCCCCAGACTCAAAGTTGCACTTGCCATTGTCGCAGTGCTCTTGGGGGCAGCTGTTGACCGACAGATTCGGCAAATGGATGGGCGATTTTTCCAGGCGTCCCTCCCGGGGATCAGAGGGCTGACACTATACGCAATCGGCGATTATTCCAGAGCGGCCAGGGCATATAGAGATCACTTTCGCGAAGCATCTCGGGCCGAGGGGTCTTCCGGCGACGACGGATGGAGTGCGCTCCTCAGCGGCGATTATCAAACGGCAAAGGCGATTTCCAAGAAGGCGGTTGAGAAGGATCCGGTTGATATCAACGCGTTGCTCAATCTGGCAGAAGTTGCGCTCCACGAGAAAGCCTACGGGGAGGCCCTGGAACTCTCAGCGCGGGTTCTAGCAAGAGAGCGAGACCAGTATGATGCGCTCCTCCTGTCTTCAATCGCGCACGCGAGTTCGGGAGCCTACGGTCGCGCAATCGATTCTCTTAACCAAGCCATGCGCTATGACAGAACCGAATCACGGATCACCTCATTCCTCTGGGTTCTGGAGACCACCGGCGACTTGGGTGACAATCCGAAGGGCGAAAGACCCTTTTGTCTCCTGGCCCACTATTACCGCTATCTGAGAATATTCGACGGATCGAATGCCCGGCCCGCAATGAGGTACGCCAACAGAGCGATCGAGTTGGGTGACCGTCCTGCCGACGCCTACGTGACCTTGGGCGTGATCGCGTACCGGACAGGCAGGCGACAAGAAGCGCTGAGTCATTTTCTCAAAGCTGTCGAGACCAACCCAAAGCATGCGCTTGCGCACCGATGGGCCGCCCTGATCTATTCCGACCAAGGGAATCTCGCCAACGAATACCAGGCACTGCTTGCCGCAGACGAATTCGCGCCCGGCGATCCGTTCCATGCCGTAGATCTCGATCACTTTCTGATTCACAAGAGCGGTGACTATCGAAGGGCTTTGGATCGGACGTTGAAACGATTGCAGGACACCCCTCAGGACGGCACGGATGTCTGGCAGGTGGCTTCCATTTACCGATCTCTGGGAGAACAAGAAGAAGCGCTACGGTACTATCGGACGGCGATTCAACTACAGCCGCGGAATCCCTCCCTCCACGAGGAGATGGCATTCAGCTTGAGGGAGCTCGGCCGAACCAACGAGGCCATCGCCGCGTATCAGCAAGCCATTTCAATCGCCCCTCTCCGGCCCACTGCTCATGCCGGTCTCGGCGTCACCTACCACAGGGAAGCCAGGCGCCCTGAGGCCATCCGCGAGTTTGAACAGGCACTCCGTTACGGTGATCGAGATATCGATACCCACGCTGTACTGTGCAGTCTGTATCATGAAACAGGGGCATTCGAGCGCGCACTAGAGTGCTTTCAACATCTGCTGGCACGAGACCCGAACAACCGAACCGCCGCCAATCTGCTTCCATACACGATGGCCAACCTGCGCCGCGAGAGGTCCCAGTGACGCTCCCGTCGTGGCTTCGCGTCTTCGGAGCTCCGTCGTGGAGACTCTTGACCTTCAAACATGCCTTGGTTACCGGACTCTGTGTCTGGGCCATGTATATCCAACTCAGGTACCGCGTACCAAGCCGGTTCTTGTTCTGGCTTCTGCCGTGGATTGGGCTGGCGCTGAGTTGTCTGAGCATCGTATTCCTGATCAATCACTTCAGGGCGCGCATACCGGGCGAGAGTCCCTTGCGCGAAGCGCTAGGCCAAGTCGAGTGGGGGGCAAGCCTCCTGATCAGGATCTTCATCTTCTATGGTCTCGTGCTGTACGCGAATGGCGGACTGGATTTCGCCGATCCGACCGAAAAACCATCGAAGATCCTTTCCATATCGGGAGGGACGGTTGACCTCGGCGCGCCCGTGGGCTATTCCTGGGCCAACCTTCGTTCTTGGGACGATCCCAAGGATATTCAGCACCTGTTTCTGCAACCCGAAGAACAAGACCGTCTTTGGGGCGGCGAAAGTGTCACCGTTCACGTGCGACCGGGGTTTTTCGGGATCCCATGGGTCGCCAAGATCGAGAGAGATGAAGAGCATTATGTCCGCCAGATCCTCCAGGTGACCCCGTCGGCTTCGTTGGCCTGGAGGAAACTCATTGGCATCTATCTGAAGCAGAAGCGATGGAAAGAGGCCGCCGCCACCGCTCATGACTATCTCAAGGTGTTCCCAAGATCGTACGACTCCGCATACGAGATAGGTAGCACCCTCTGCAAGAACGGACGTTATCACGACGGAGTCCCGCTTCTGGAGATCGCGGTCCGTGGGAAGCCGTCCTACGACGCCTACCAAGAGCTCGGCTGGGCTCTCAGCTATCAAGGAAACAAGAAGCGGGCTGCCGAAGTTCTCGAAGGATCCATTCCCTTGAATCCGGGCTACTGGGAAGCCTATTACCACTTGGGATACGTCTACGGTGGACTGGGTAGACTCGAAGATTCCCTCGCCATGTTCGAGAAGACCCTGGAGCGCCGGCCTGATTTTCCAGAGGTCGAAACCAGGATTGCCAATCTGCGGAGAGTGCTCGCCTCTACCCGCAAGAAGTGAAAGCGGAATACAGCTCTTGCAGTGTCTACTCGACGGGAATACTTAGAAGATCACCTCAAAGACGCCATGCGAGATATCGATCGTCCTCGCACGAGTCAGCTTCGGTCGGAGGCCGGATAGGTCCTATTTGGGCACCGGATGCATAAAGGGGTTACGGATTCTCCCGTAACCCCTTTAGTTTTTTGGTGGAGCTGAGGGGGCTCGAACCCCTGACCCCAAGACTGCCAGCCTTGTGCTCTCCCAACTGAGCTACAGCCCCACCGCGAAGTGAAGGATACTGCCCGGGTCGAAAGCTGTCAAGGTTGACCGGCACTTGCGGCGTGCGCGCCCAGGCCAGTTCGGCTCTTGACGCAACGCGGCTCCCCTGCTAGCGTGGCGCGTGGCGTGAGAGAGAACCCAATGGAGGAGCGAACGATGACGAAGCGAGCGGTGGCGGCGGCGATGGTGATGCTGGCCCTGGCGGCGGCGTGGCCGGGGCCGGCGCAGGCGCAGGCGCCGATCAAGATCGGGCTGGTGCAGGGCATCTCGGGGCCGCTCGAGGTCTACGCCAAGCAGGCCATCACGGGCTTCAAGCTCGGGCTCGAGTACGCCACGGGCGGCAAGATGGAGGTGCTCGGGCGCAAGATCGAGGTCATCGTCGAGGATGACCAGCTCAAGCCCGACGTCTCCAAGCAGAAGGTGACCAAGCTCTACGCCGACGACAAGGTGGACCTGATCGTCGGGACGACGTCGAGCGCCGCAGCGCTCGCCATCCTGCCGGTGGCGGCCGAGTTCAAGAAGGTGCTCCTGGTCGAGCCCGCGGTCGCCGACAGCATCACCGGCGAGGCGTGGAACCGCTACATCTTCCGCACCGGCCGCTCGTCGAGCCAGGACGCCATCGCCAACGCGCTCGCCGTCGCCAAGCCGGGCGTGTCGATCGCGACCATCGCCCAGGACTACGCGTTCGGCAGGGACGGCGTCGCCGCCTACAAGGCGCAGGTCGAGAAGTTCGGGGCCAAGGTGGTCCACGAGGAGTACACGCCCCAGACGGCCACGGACTTCACGGCGCCGATCCAGAAGATCCTGGGAGCGCTCAAGGACGCGAAGGGCCCGAAGTACATCTTCGTCATCTGGGCCGGCAAGGGCGGCCCGTTTTCCCAGCTGGTCGCGAGCAAGCTCGACAAGAGCGGCATCATCCTCACGAGCGGCAGCAACGTGCTCCCCGCGCTGAAGGCCCTCAAGAGCTTCAACCTCGAGGGCATGATCGGGGGCGCCTACTACTACTACGAGATCCCGAAGAACCCGGTCAACACGTGGCTCGTGACCGAGCACGAGAAGCGCTTCAAGGAGCCGCCGGACTTCTTCACCTGCGGCGGCTTCGCGGCCGCGATGGCCGTCGTCTCCGGCATCCAGAAGGCGGGCGGCACCGACACGGAGAAGCTCATCACTGCCATGGAAGGCATGGAGTTCCAGACGCCCAAGGGCAAGATGATCTTCCGCAAGGAGGACCACCAGGCGCTCCAGAGCATGTACGTCTTCAAGATGACGTCCAAGCCCGATGTGCCGTGGCTGATCCCGACGCTCGTCCGCGAGCTCACGCCGCAGGAGACGGCGCCTCCCATCCAGAACAAGAAGTAGCCGCGCCGTGCCGCGCGTCACGGCCGCCGGCGTCTCGCTCGCGGTGCACGAGTGGCCGGGCACGGGCCCGGCGATCGTGTGTATCCACGGGCTCACGGCCAATCACGTCTGCTGGCTCAGCATGGCCGACATCCTGGCGCCCAAGCATCGGCTGATCGCCTACGACCTGCGTGGCCGCGGCGACAGCGACAAGCCGCCGGCGGGCTACAGCCTCGACCAGCACGGCCGCGATCTGGGCGCGCTGCTGGACCACTACGGGCTCAAGAAGGCCGTCCTGATGGGCCACTCCCTGGGCGCCCACATCGCGCTCAAGTTCGCCGTTGCCCACCCACAGCGTGTCTCGAAGCTCGTGCTGGTGGACGGCGGCATGGACGTCCGCGCCGAGATCATCGACTCGCTCGGCCCCGCCATCAACCGTCTCGGCGTCGAGTTCCCCTCGCTCGACGCCTTTCTCGGGATCATCCGCAGCCTGCCGATGTTCGCCGGCCGCTGGAACGACTACCTCGAGCGCTACTTCCGCTACGACGTCGAGGCCCTGCCATCGGGCGCCGTCCGCTCCAAGGTCTCCAAGGGCGCCATCGCTGAAGAGCTGGCGAACCTCCAGCGCGAGCGGCTCTGGGTCTACCACCACCAGGTCAAGTGCCCGACGCTGATCTTCCGCGCCCCCGACGGCCTGCTGACCCAGACGGATTGCCTGATGACGCAGGCCGAATCGGTGGCGATGTCGCGCGCGATTCCGAAAGCGAAGCTGGTGCTGGTGCCCAAGACCAACCACTACACGGTGCTGCTGGGGAAGAACCCGCGCGTGAGATCCGCGCTCCAGGCTTTCCTCAAGGGCCAAAGGCCTTCAAGACGGAGGTAGCGACGGCCGAAACGCCTGTCCTTAGCACGCGCCACCTGACGATACGCTTCGGCGGCCACGTCGCCGTGGACCACGTCAGCCTGGATGTGCCCGCCCGCGCCCTCAAGAGCATCATCGGGCCCAACGGCGCCGGGAAGACCACGCTCTTCAACCTCCTCTCGGGGCAGTACCGCGCCTCCGAGGGGCGGATCGCCTTCAAGGGCGAGGACATCACGGGCTGGAGCGCGGCGCGCCGCACGCGCGCGGGGATCGGCCGGTCCTTCCAGCTGACCAACATCTTCCCGACGCTCTCCGTGCTGGAGAACGTGCGTGTCGCCCTCCAGGCACGCGCCGGGCTCCTCTTCAACGCGTGGCGGAGCTACCGCGCCTTTCCGGCCCTCGAGGACCGCGCGTGGGAGATCATCGAGACCGTGCTCCTCGGCGCCAAGTGGCGGTCGCCGGCGAGCGAGCTGGCCCACGGAGAGAAGCGCAAGCTCGAGGTGGGCATTCTCCTGGCGCTCGACGCCGAAGTCCTCCTGCTCGACGAGCCGACGGCGGGGATGTCCCTCGAGGAGGTGCCGTCCATCATCGCCTTGGTCGAAGGCATACGCCGCCGGCGGGACAGGACGGTGCTCCTGGTCGAGCACAAGATCGACATGATCATGGCGCTCTCGGACTCCATCGCCGTGCTGAAGGACGGCCGGCTCATCGCCGACGACACCCCCGAGGCCATCAGCAGAAACGCCGAAGTCCAGGCGGCCTACTTTGGTGGAGGCGGGGGCGGGGGCGGACGCTAGCATGAGCGAGACCGTCCTCGAAGTCGAAGACCTGAACACGTACATCGGCCAGCACCACATCCTCCAGGGCGTCTCGCTCCGCGTGAAGCGGGACGCCGTCACCGTGCTCCTGGGGCGGAACGGCGCCGGCAAGACTACGACGATGCGCAGCATCATCGGGCTCCTCCACCCGGCGCGGGGCGCGATCCGCTTCGAAGGCAAGGCCATAGACCGGATGGCGCCGTACGACGTCGCGCGGCTTGGAGTCGGCTTCGTGCCCGAGGGGCAGGGGATCTTCGCCACGCTGACGGTGGAAGAGAACCTGCGCGTCGCCATGCATCGCGAAGACGCCGCGAGCCGCGAGAGGCTGAAGCGTATGCTCGCCCTCTTCCCGGATCTCGAGCGCTTCCGCCACGCTCGCGCGGGCACGCTCTCCGGCGGCCAGAAGCAGATGCTCGCCATCGCGCGCGCGTTCGTCAACCCGCAGCGCCTGCTCCTGATCGACGAGCCGTCGAAAGGCCTGGCGCCCATCGTGGTCGAGCACCTGATCGCCGCACTGAGCGAAGTCAAGCACGAGACGACCGTCCTGCTGGTCGAGCAGAACTTCGCCATGGCCGAGGCCCTGGCGGAGCAGTTCTACCTCGTGGACGATGGGCGCACGGTGCGCGAGGGGCCCATGGCCGCCCTCGTTGCCGACGCCGCGCTCAAGAAGAAGTACCTGGGGATATGAAGCGCGCGGCGCCCACCCTGATCGTCCTCGTCTTGGCCCTCCTGCCGCTCCTCGGCATGGAGCCGCGCGTCTATCTGACGCTCACCGTGGCGGGACTCGCCATGGGCATGCTGATCTTCCTCGTCGCCTCGGGGCTCACGCTGATCTTCGGCCTGATGGACGTGCTCAACTTCGCCCACGGCGCGCTCTTCTCCTGGGGCGCCTACGCGGGCTTCAGCGCCGCCCTGCTCCTGGACGACCGCGCCGGCTGGGTCGCCTCGCCCTCGGTGCTGCGTAACGCGCTGGCGCTCCTCGCCGCCGTGGCCGCCGCCGTGCTGGTCGCCCTCGTGCTAGGCGTCGTCCTCGAGCGCGTGATCGTCAGGCCCGTCTACGGCCAGCACATGTTCCAGATCCTGATCACGCTCGGCGCCACGATCGTCCTCGAGGAGCTGATCCGCATCGTCTGGGGCCCGAACGACCAGGTGATGCCGGTGCCGGCCTCCTTCCAGGGCTCGTGGGACGTGATGGACGTCATCGTCCTGCGCGTGCCCGTCATCGCCATCGGGTTGGGGCTCGCCGTGTACGCGGGTCTCTTGCTCCTGCTGCACCGGACGCGCGTGGGGCTGATCGTCCGCGCCGGCGTCGAGAGCGGCGAGATGGTGCAGGTGATGGGACACAACATCTACCGCTACTTCACCGGCGTCTTCGCGCTCGGGTCGGCGCTGGCGGCAGTGGGCGGGCTCATGTGGGCCGTCTTCCGTCAGTCCGTCAGCCCGGCGATGGGCGGCGAGCAGCTGATCTTCGCCTTCATCGTGGTCATCATCGGCGGACTCGGCAGCGTCACGGGCTCGCTGGTGGGCGCGCTCATGGTGGGGCTCTCGTACAACTACGTCGCCTTCCTCCTGCCCAAGGCCGCCCTGGGCGTCAACATGGCACTCATGGTGCTGGTCCTCCTCATCCGGCCGACGGGCCTTTTCGGTGCCTCGCGGTGACGACGCCCGTCGAGAGGGCGCGCCAAAGCGATCGCGCGGGGCGCTGGCGCCAGCCGACGGTCTGGCTGCGTCTCGCGGCGCTCGGACTTTTCGCACTCGTGCCGCTCGTCATCTCTTCCTTCCAGGCGACGGACCTCGCCATCAAGATCGCCATATTCGGCGCGCTCGTGGCGAGCTACGACGTGGTGATCGGCTACACCGGCATCGTCTCCTTCGGCCACGCCATGTTCTTCGGCTTCGGCGCCTATGCCGTCGCGCTCTCCGTCGGCCGCTTGGGCGAGCCCACCTACGGCCATCTTCTCTTGGGCTATCTCTCCGGCATGGCGGTCTCGGCGGCCGTCGCCGTCCTGATCGGCGCTTTCTCCCTCCGCGTCAAGCTGATCTTCTTCGCCATGATCACGCTGGCCTTCGCGGAGTTCGCCGGCATCCTGGCCGTCCAGTGGAGCGCGCTCTCCGGGGGCGAGGACGGGCTGTCGCCCAAGCTGCCCGGCGTCTTCGCCATCGCCTACGACGGCGGGCGCATCCTCGGCATCCCCGTGACGGGCAAGCTCGTCACGTACTACTTCGTGCTGACGGTGTGCACGGCGCTCTTTCTCGTCATGGCCCGCTTCGTCGCCTCGCCGCTGGGCCGCACGCTCCAGGCCATCCGCGACAACGAGCTCCGCGCCGAGGCCCTCGGCGTGCCGACCTTCAAGCTGCAGATCGTGTCGTCGTCCTTCGCCAGCGTGGTGGCGACCATCGTCGGAGGCTGTTACGTCATGTGGGTGCGCTACGTCAATCCGGAGTCCGCGCTGGGCGTGCCCCTCATGCTGGACGTGCTGCTGATGGTCATCATCGGAGGCATCGGGACTCTGTGGGGCGGCCTGATCGGCGCCGCCGTGCTGCTGGCGGCGCGCCTGCTCCTGCCGGATCTGCGCGGCCTTGCCGCCCTCGTCGGAGGCTCGGAGATCGTCCAGCGCCTGACCGAGCGCTGGCTCCTGGTCTTCGGCGTCCTCTTCGTGCTGGTGGTCTTCTTCTTCCCCAAGGGCGTGCTCGGCACGGCCCGCGCGGCGCTTGCCCGCCGCCACCGGGCCGGCGCGGCCCAGGAGGGCTGACGATGGCGTGGATCGGCGTCACAGGCGAGGAGCGCGCCGAGGGTCTCTTGAAGGAGGCCTACGAGCGCGTCAGGCGCGCCCTCGGCCGGGTCATCCCGTTCTACCTCGCTTACAGCGCGAGCCCGCGGCTTCTCCACGCGCATCTCGACTTCTACGGCGCCGTCGGCGCGCCGTCGGCGCTCTCCAAGCTCCGCAAGGAGCTGATCGCCACGGCCGTGAGCGCGGAGAACGGCTGCGAGCACTGAACGCGGCTCCACGGAGAGTTTCTCCGCAAGCTCAAGGTGGACCCGGCCCTGGTGCGCGCGCTCATGATCGATCCCGCGACGGCGCCGCTCGAGGGCGCCGACCGCGCGCTCGTCGCCTATGCGCTCAAGCTCACCCGGACGCCCCGCGAGATGCGCCCGGTGGACGTCGAGGCGCTGCGGGGCGCCGGGCTGTCCGAGGAGGAGATCTTCGAGGCGGCCTTCGTGACGGCCTACTTCAACTACACCAATCGCGTCGCCGAGGGTCTGGGCGTCGAGCCCGAGCCCTGAGCCAGACTTGCGCCCCCCGGCGCCGCCCCGCTACACTGTCGAGCGGCCTACCCTCGCCGGGGTGGCGGAACTGGCAGACGCGAAGGTCTCAAAAACCTTTGGGCTCACGCCCGTGGGGGTTCGATTCCCCCTCCCGGCACCATTCAAAATCAGGTACTTGTGCGACCGGCGCAGCCCGCTCCTCGACGATCATGAGGCGAAATTGTGTCAGAATTGTGCTTAACGCGATTC
>Ga0153916_10004071_pt1 | contig 10993 bp, 11 predicted proteins | sample Opewatmetagenome_FD_109642 | JGI IMG/M metagenome (GOLD analysis project Ga0153916, IMG submission 109642) | Freshwater wetland microbial communities from Ohio, USA - Open water 3 Core 3 Depth 4 metaG | ecosystem: Environmental > Aquatic > Freshwater > Wetlands | place: USA: Ohio, Lake Erie...
GATCGTCCTTGTCGGTGTGGAGCGGCAGGTTGAATCGCCGCTGCGTCGCGTGACGCTGGCTTTCCTGGCGGATCTTCTGGCTGAGCACGGCCGCGTCGTACCAGGTGAAGCTCAGCTCCGGGTTCGAGGCGAAACGCCCCAGCACCCGCAGCGCCTCGGCGCGGCTGGCGTCGTCGTAAAGGAAGACGTAACGTTCCGATCCCTTGACCAGCGCCAACACGTTGATGTCCTGACTCACGGCAGTCCGTCTCCTGGGGGAGGAATCGAAACGGTTCGCCGGGGCAGCCCGCCCCCGACGGGGCTGTGGAGCAAAGCTCCTCGGTCAGTTCTCTTATCGGAATCTTGGCCACCGCCACACTACTCGCGATTCGCCGGCGCCGCCGCGGGCGGAGAGCATCTCCCAGAGGTGCATGTGGCAGCAGAACCGCAGGAAGTCGTCGCTCCGCTGCAGGTAGTTTTGCCACCCGCCAAAGCGGGCGTCGTCCTGGAAAAAGTAGTACGTGGCAAGCGCTTCGGTAAAACGATTGTCCTGGCCGTTGTAGGCCTGCGTGTGCCGCATCACCGGGCCGCCGGTCGGCCGGCAAGGGGGCGGAACCGGGCTCGGCGGCGGCGGGATGAACCCCCGTGGGTCCGGCCAATCCGGCGGCAGGCCCGATCCGGTCGTGCCGTTCGTGCCGCCTGTAGCGGCCAGCGCGGCCGGCGCGGCCAGCGCGGCCGGCGCCTGGTAGCTCAAGGGCTTCACACCCCCTCCCGTCTCCGGCGGCAACGGCGCCGGCGGACCTTCCGGCACTCTCTCCGGTCCCGGCTCCAATCGCTGCGGCTTTCTCGGCGGCTTCTCCGAGGCCGCCACCGGGCACCGCGGCGTCTGCGTCTTGAGCTGCTCCTTGGCCAACGCCATCTCGGCTTCAAATACCAGCGACCCGGGAATCTCTTGCTCTTCCCGCGTTCCCCAAGGGAGCCCATACCCCGGTGGGATCTGATGGTACCCCGGATTGGCTGCATACCACTCGACCTGCATCGAGCACCGCGGCGGATAGTAGGCCGAGTAGTCGGTCACCGCCCCGATCACAATCGCGTCGACCCCGAGGTACTGGGCCAGCCGTCGGGCATCCTCCGGGCCCGCAAGCTGGTTGCTCGTCTCCCGCATCGCCTGCTCGACGGTCCCTACCGGCACCACCTCGAAGCCCGGCACCAACTGCAGCTCGTTAAAATAAGCCAGGGCGACCCTGGCGCCGTCGAGCGTCGGCTCGTTGCTGAGATTGAAGAAGGGTGCGACAGCCACCCGCGACAATTGGGGGTAGGGATTGTGGAGGCTCGGCTGGTGGGCCATCTCTGGCAGCAGGGAACAGCCGCCGAGTAGAAGGAACCCGCAAAAGGCCAGACGCCGCAACATCTTACAGTCTCTCTGGTCATGAAGAAGACCCCCCTTCTTCACCACCATCAGACTCCTGGCCCCAGGGGCGCATAGCCCCGGCAGGACTCCGTAGCGGCTGCTTTATCGGCAAACTCGGCGCATCTTCTCCAGTCAAATTGCACGCTTCTATTGCCCGCTGCGCGCGGAAGCTGGACTGCCGCGCCAACCAACGACTCAAGGAATGACGGGCCATGCCGTTTTTCGCGTTCCTTAGTTCTCTCTTTCGCCGGAAACGTCGCGGTCAGTACGCCGGCAAGAGCCTGGGGCTTTGACGCCTCATTGAGATAGAGTTGGCCGTTACGGAGGGGTGATTCGGTGCCACAGTTCCGCTGGGGCGAACGGCGCGAGATGCCCGATGTTGGTCGTCGCGATGAACACATTTGGGACGCCAAGCGTCACGGCCTGCGCGGCCAGGATCATGTCGGAGTCGAGGGCCGGGTCCGGTGCCGCGGGCTGCCCCCGTTGACGCGCCAGGGCCCAAAGCTCGGCGGCTCGGCGCATTGCGGCGGTGGTTATCGGCAGGTACTCGAGCCACGCAGCCATCGCATCCAGTCTGGCGACTCCATGATGCTTGCCAGCCCGCAGCAACTCGCGACGGATTTCATAGTCGGCGATCTCGGGCACAATTACGCGTTCGCCTCCTGCCACCAGTGCTTGGAGCCACTGAGCGCACGCAGTGTTCTGTGGAGAGTATCTCGGATTGCTCACCAGCCCGAGTGGGCCGGCATCCAGGAGTATGGCCCGGCTCACCAGCTTATGCCTCTCAACTCCGGAGGAAAAAGCTTCCGCTTTGAGGGGCGGTCTTCATCGAGGGTGCGCAACAGATACTCAAAGGTTTCTTTCTGCTCCTCGGGATCCTCGTCCTCCATCCATGCCCGCAACACCGCGAGGAACTCCGTCCGTCGGTCCTGAGCGGGCAAATGCCGCTGCAGGACTTGCAGGGCATACTGTTCCAGCGGGATTCCCAGCCGTCCAGCCTCCTCGGCAAGCCGTTTCTCCAGCTCCGGCATCAGGTTCAGCGTCAACGTCATAGGCAATCTCCAACTCCTCCTGCTGCTCGCCCCAACACGCCCATCTTGCCATTATACTGGGGGTGTCAGGCAATTCGGGAGCGGAAAATCGGCATTTCCCGGGACTCCGGGACTCGCGGAATAAGGACTTACATCACCTCCAGCGCCCTCATTATACTAAGAATTGTACCTCGCTGCCTGCCGCCGATAAAGTGGGGGGACCCGACGGAAACACAACCCTGGCCACTCAACACGGAACAAGCGCCGTGCAGCTTTCCAGGAATCCCACCCGGCCCGTCCGTGTCGGCTCGGTGACCATCGGCGGCGGCCAACCGATCGTGGTCCAGAGCATGTGCGCCACCAAGACGGCCGACGTCGAAGCGACGGCCGCGCAGGCCAGCGCGCTGGCCGCGGCGGGGGCGGGCATCGTGCGGATCGCAGTGGACAGCCGTCGCGACGCCCAGGCGCTCCGCAGCATCCGCGAGCGGACCGCGGCCAACCTTTCCGTCGATCTCCAGGAAAACTACCGGCTTGCCCTCGACGTGGCCCCCTCGGTCGATAAGATCCGCTACAACCCCGGCCACCTGTACCACCACGAGCAGAACCGCCCCTGGCAGGACAAGGTCCGCTTCCTGGCCGACGTGGCGGGCGAGCACGACGGTGCGATCCGCGTGGGGGTCAACTGCGGATCGGTCGATCCGGCGAAGCGCGAGAAGTTTCCCCCGCACGACTCGATCGGCCCGATGCTCACCAGCGCGCTGGAACACTGCGAGCTGCTGGACTGCCTAGGGTTTACCCGCTACTGTGTGTCGCTCAAGGACTCGGACCCGGCGAAAGTGATCGAGGTGAACCGGCGCTTTGCGTCCCAGCGGCCGGACGTGCCGCTGCACCTCGGCGTGACCGAGGCCGGCCTGCCGCCCGAGGGGGTCCTCAAGACCCGCATCGCCTTCGAGCAGCTCATCAGCCGGGGCATCGGCGACACGATCCGGGTGTCGCTCACCGTGCCCAACGCGCGGAAACACGAGGAGATCGAGGCGGGCCGGCAAATTCTCGAGGACATTGCCGCCGGCCGGGTGCGGAGCGTCGTCGATTACGGCCGCACGGGGCTGAACCTCATCAGTTGCCCAAGCTGCTCCCGGGTCGAAAACGAGGCCTTTGTCGAGCTTGCCGGCCAGGTCCGGGAGCTGACCCGCTACGCGGCCGAGTACCCGCTGACGATCGCCGTGATGGGCTGCCGCGTCAACGGGCCCGGCGAGACCGACGACGCCGACCTGGGCCTCTGGTGCGGCCCGAGCTTTGTCAATCTCAAGCGCGGCGTGACCCAGGTGGGCACGTTCCGCTACGACGAAATCCTGCCCCGGCTCAAAGCGGAACTCGACGCCCTGATCGCGGCCCGCGGGCGGGGTCAGAGCTTGAATAGTGAATAGCCCTTGCCGACACTTGCGGCCGATCCACGGTGAAAAGCCGGACAGCGGACGGATCACGCTATTCACTATTCAAGCTCTGCCCCCACTCTGCTCTTCTTCCGCTGGGCCGAATCTGCTACGATTCCCCCCTCCAGGTAGGGCAGATGGGTGGAACAATGCTGGCTTTGAGTGGGGATCGCCGAGGGTTCCGGAAGGTCGCCAGCCGCCGTGGCAGGGGAAAATGCCTCGCGTGGCTGGCGGGCGGGGTCTTGCTGCTTTCCACGGGCTGCGCTCTACCGTGGACGACCCGCCTGATCCTGCCGGCCCGCTACAACGTGGCCCGCGAGCAACTGGTGATCCACAGCGACTTCGCGCTGCCGGCGAACCATCGGCTCTTGGAGGACCTGACGGCCCGGCGGCACGATCTCCAGGAGCAACTGGGGCTCCCCTTTTCCGACGAGCCGGTCCACGTCTATTTGTTTGAGAATCCCGAGGAATTCCGCCGGTTTCTCAGCCTGTATCACCCCAATTTTCCGCGCCGGCGGGCGTTCTTCCTGGAGACGGACACCCGGCTCCAGGTGTACGCGCAGTGGGGCGACCGGGTGGCCGAAGACCTGCGGCACGAGGTGACCCACGGCTACCTCCATTCCGTCGTCCCCAACCTGCCGATCTGGCTCGACGAAGGGCTGGCGGAGTATTCGGAGGCCCCGCGGGGCAGTCACGGCCTGAACGCCTCCCACCTGGCCCTGCTTCGCCAGCCGATCGAGCGAGGCACCTGGCGGCCCGACCTGGAGCGGCTCGAAAAGCTGGACCCGAGCCGGGACGTCACCCAGGAGGAGTACGCCGAATCGTGGGCCTGGGTGCATTTTCTTTTGGAAGGGCGGCCGGAGCACCGCGCGGTGCTCTGCAAGCACCTGGAGCAACTGCGGCAAAGCGGCTCGGCCCCGCCGGTCTCGGCCCGGCTGCGGGCATCCCTGGGCGAGCCCGAGCAGGCCCTCCTGGCCCACGTTCGCGGGCTGTTGGCGGCCACCGAGCGGCAGGACGTTCAGCCCCGCTAGCGCGTCTTTCGCCCCCGTAGGACGGATTGCCAATCCGTCCTTGTGCGGGACGGATTGCCAATCCGTCCTACGCAAGCACGATGACGCCGAGTACCCCCGCTGGCGAGAGATGCGGGCTGGCAGGACGGCTGCCCGGGGTCGCGCGGCTCTGCCAAGCCCCCGGGACGCCTTTTCCCGCGGTGGGGTGCCACTATAATGGGTCGGAGTTTGCCCTCCGGGTCCCGCCTGGTTTGAGATGCTCCTGTTTCGGACCTTCCGCAACACCGACCCTCCCGCGGTGGCCGCAATCTGGCGAAGTTGGGCCGGGCAGCACGGCCTGTTGCAGCCGATTTCCATCGATCTGTTGGAGCAATTCCTCTTCAGCAAGCCCTACTTCGACTACCGGGGGATGTTCCTGGCCTTCGACGACGGGCGCCCGGTCGGATTGGCCCAGGCCGCGTTCGGGCCGAACGAAAAGCGGAGCGGGATCTCGACCAAGACGGGGCTGGTGCCCTTGGTCCTCGTGCGGCCCGAGTACGAGCAGACCGCGCTGGCCGGCGAGCTGGTGGCGCGGTGCGAGCAGTACTTGTGCCAGCGGGGTGCGGAAGTGATCTACGGGGGGGCCAGGCGTCCGATCGATCCGTTTTTCCTCGGCCCTTCCGGGGGACGCGAGTTTCCCGGCATTGTGGAGAACGACGCGGCGATGATGGACCTCTACCAGGCCCGGGGCTACCAGATCGACCAACGGGCGTCGATCTTCCGCTTCGCGCTGGGGAGTTCCCGGCTGGGAGGCGACCGCCGGCAGCTCCAGTTTCGTCGGCGGATGTTGGTCCAGGTGATCGTCGACCCGCCGGCGCGGGACTGGTGGGAGGCGTGCACGCTGGGCGATTTCAGCCTCACCCGCTTCGAGCTCGTCCCCCGCGGCGGCGGCTTGCCCTTGGCGTATGCCCTGGTCCGGGCGATCGAGTGGCAAAGCGAGTTCGTCGAGGGCCCGGCCGCGGGCCTGCTCGACCTGGCGGTCGATTCAAGCTGGCGCCGCCAGGGATTGGCGTCCTTCCTGCTCAGCGAGGCGTTCCGCGCCCTGGCCGCTCAAGGGGCGGCAAGCGTCGAGACCCAGGTCCTCCAGAGCAACGTGCCCGGCATGGCGTTGTGCCGCAGGCTCGGCTTTGAGGAAGCGGGCCGGGTGGTCGTGTTCCGCAAGGACGTGACACCGGGCTAACTCGTGAATCGCAAGGGCCATCAGCTTTCAGCATTCAGCATTCAGCTTTCAGCCAAGTGCTTGCAGGGCGCTGGCGGTGTCTGTAACTGACTATTGCGTCAGCGTGGGTGAAGCTGAAAGCTGACGGCTGAAAGCTGACGGCTGAAAGCTGACGGCTGAAAGCCTATATGCGTCCCTTCACGCCGCCTTGGCGGCCCGTCCGCGCCGCGGCGGCGGGGCCTTCCAGCGGCGGTGCAGCCACCAGTACTGCTCCGGGGCCTCGCGGATCATCTCCTCCAGCCGGCTGGTGTACCACTGGGTGACGTGGCGGATGCCGTCCGCGTCGTGGGGCACGTCGCGCGGATCGAGCATCGCCACCAGCCTCATCTCGAACGCCAGCGGCCGGCCCAAGCGCTCGACCGCACAAACCGCCACCGGGGCATCGTAGTCCAGCGACAGCAGGGCAATCGCCTTGTGGGCCGAGGCCAGCCGGCCGAAAAACTCGACCCAGCAGCCCTTGGGACCGGCGTACTGGTCGGCCAGCAGGGTCATCGTCCCGCCGGCGGCCAGCGCCTCGACGATCCGCTCGAACTCGCCGTTCTTGGCAATGATGTACTGGCCGGTCGCCCCGCGGAACCGATTCACGAAACGGTCGAGGTACGGATTGTCGAGATTCCGCGCGATGGTGAACGTGGGAAAACCGAGCAGCCCGAGCAGGAAGCCGCCGATCTCGAAGTTGCCGAAATGGGCGGTCACGATCAGGACCGGCCGATCGCCGAGCATCGCGGCCAGGAGCGGCCCCACCCCTTCCAGCCGCACGTACTGGCGCCAGTTGTTCTCGTGGATCTTCCGCGGGGCATGGGCCACCTCGAGCACCAGCAGGAACAAGTGCTCCCACATCCGCCGGGCCAAGTGCCGCCGCCGGGGCGCCGAGAGCTCGGGGAAGGCGTGGCCGAGGTTCTCTTCCACCACCTCGCCGCGGATCTTCAGGACGTCGCCCATCAGCCAGGCCAGCCACTTGGCCAGCCGCTGGCCGGTGTCGATCGGGATCGCCTGCACGGCGGCAATCAACAGCCGCACGACCAGGTAGACCAGATAATCCAAGATCTGCCGTCGCCGCACGCCAGTCTCCCTCCGTGGAAAACGTGCCCCCACAAGGTCCGGCTATTCTCGCAAAGAAGCCCCCGCCAAGCCAAGAGCGGTTTTGCGGTTCCCCCAATCAGCCGTCAGCCATCAGCTTTCAGCTACACAACCTCCGACGGCGCACGCCGTTAGGAACATTAACAGGGCCGTGCAAGCACCTGGCTGACGGCTGATGGCTGAAAGAGGACGGCCTTCTTCAGGCCCGCTCTCACCGGCGGCCCAGCCCCGCGACGCCGACTTTCCGGGCCTTGAGCCGCGGATCGCCCGGGAGCGGGAGCTCGACCGCGCGGCCGGCCTCGGCCGACTTGTAGATCGCCAGGATGATCTCGACGGAGCGGCGTCCTTCGGGCCCGTCGATGAGCGGGGCGCCGCCCTTGCGGATCGCCCGCAGCACGTCGCGGAACTGCCGGGCGTGGCCGTGGTGGCCGATGGCGGCCGGGTCGGCGGCCCCGCCGCCGCCGCTGTGGCGCTGGGCCATCCGCTGGCGGACGGACTCGTCCCGGGGTTTCTTTTTGGCGAAGTCCCACTTCACAAAATCCTCTTCCTCCATGACGGCCGAGCCGGTGCTGCCGTGGATCTCGATCCGTTTCAGATAGCCGGGATAGATCGCCGTGCTCGCTTCGATGACCCCGAGGGCCCCGTTGGCAAACCGGAGCGCCGCCACGGCGACGTCTTAGACGGCGATCCGCTGGTGGGCCACCAGGGCCGTCTGGGCCTGGACGGCCGCCACCGGACCCATGAGCCAAATCAATAGGTCGACGCTGTGGATCGCCTGGTTCATCAGGGCCCCGCCGCCATCGAGGTCCCAGGTTCCGCGCCAGGCCCCGCTGTCGTAGTACTGCTGCGTGCGGTACCACTTCACGTAGGCGTCGCCGACGGTGAGCCGGCCGAAGCGGCCCTGATCCACGGCCCGCTTCAGCTCGACGCTCGTCTGGTGGAACCGCGAGGGGAAGATCGTCGAGAGGACGACCCCCGCCTTGCGGCAGGCCTCGATGATCGCGTCGCAGCGACGGAGCGTGATCTCCAGGGGCTTCTCGACGACGACGTGCCTTCCCGCGCGGGCCGCCGCGACGGCCGGCTCCAGGTGGGCACCGCTGGGGGTGCCGATGGTCACCACCTCGACCGCCGGGTCGGCCAGCAAGCGGTCCAGGTCGTGGTAGGCCCGGCAGCCGGTCTCGGCCGCCAGCCGGTCCGCCGCGGCCGGGACGCTGTCGAAGCACGCCGCGAGCTTCGCGCCCGGCACGTCGCCGATCGCCCGGGCGTGGAACCGCGATATCATCCCGCAGCCGATGATGCCAAAGCCGGTCGCCATGCAGCACCTCCCGCTTGCCGCTCGATCCTCGCTGAGATGACCCGGATTATAAGGTCTCGCCGGCGGCGGAAAAAGGGGCGGGAAGGGAAAGGATGAATGATGAAGGATGAATGATGAAGGATGAATGATGAAGGATGAATGATGAAGGATGAAGGATGAACGAGGGAGGAAGAAGGGCGAAGGCCGGAGCGTCGCTGGACGCCCAGGGCAAGCGCCGCTTGCGGCTTAGCCGCCCAGGGCAAGCGCCGCTTGCGGCTTAGCGGCCCTACCACCCCTCCTGGAAAACCAGGTACATCGCCAGGCTCGTGCCGTTCAGGGCCATGTGGAGCACCATCGAGGGCACAATCCGGTGGGTCCGAAAGTAGAGCAGCCCCAGCAGCAGCGTGAAGAAGAACAGCGAGATCGGATCCGGGGAGATGGTCTTCGGCAAGACGTGCAGCAGGCAGAACTGGAGCAGGTAGACGGGAACGAGGACGGCCAGGAATGCCAGGAGCCCCAGGCGGACGTCGGCCCAGAACCTGGCCGGGACGAAGCCCAGGTCCCTCGCCGTCGCGCCGACGGTGGAACGCAACAGCCAAACGGCCAGCGCCAGGGTCACCAGGCGTGCCGCCGCCTCCAGCGCCACGCCGCGCAAGTACCCGCGCGGGTCTGCGATCGTGGTGGCCTTGTGGAAATGGAGCAAGGCGAACCCGCAGCTCACCACCAGCACCGGCAGCAGCCCGAGCGCCAACCGTCGGAGCACCGCGAACCGCCTTCGCCACCGCCTTTCCACCTTCTCCAGCCAGCCTTGCAGCAGGAGCCGAAAGAAGAACTCCTCCGAGAGCGGGGCGGCCGCGGCGCCGGCCGCCACGGCCACCAGCACCGCGGCAAGGCCCGGCTCCGCCTCCAGGGCGATCACCAGCGGGTGCGCCCGCTGCGGCTCCTTCTCGGTGACGGCCGCCACCTCGGGCGATGATCCGCGCTCGGCCCGATCGACGGGAAACCACAACGCGCTCGACTGGGCCACCAGGCGGGCCACGGCCAGAAAAGTCAGAACCACCGCCAGCACGTGGCCGGCTCCCCACGGGACCTGGCGGCGCGGCTCGTAGGGCACGACCGGCTCGCCCCGCCGCAGCCGATCGGCGACCACGGCCCACACCGTCAGGCTGCCGAGCCCCAACGCCGGAAGCCCCACGGATAGGAAAACCGAGAATCCCTGGCCCGGCGGACCGTTCATCGGCTGCTCCGAAGCAGCCGGGCCGCGGCAACGATGTACACCAGCCCGGAGTAAACCGTCAGGATCACGGTCGACCAGAGCGAGATCACCAGCAGCCACCACACCCACGCCGGCGGCTCCGACTTGGCCATCGTGTAGTCGAGGTACCAGAGGCACACCGGCGCGGCGACGCACTGGAGGACCATCTTCACCTTGCCCGACCACTTCGCGGAAAAATCGGAGCCCTGGTCCTCGATGAAGCTCCGCAGCGCGGTCACCAGCAGCTCCCGGCCGACAATCACCACCACCATCCACGGCCGCAGCCCCCAGGGCGTGTGAAGCATCTCAGGAACGGCCACCAGGAAGATGAACGTCCCGCAGACGATCACCTTGTCCGCAAACGGATCGAGGATCCGGCCCAAGGTGGTGATTTGGTGGTACTTCCGGGCGAAATAGCCGTCCAGCCAGTCCGTCCCGGCAGCGATCACAAACAGGACCATGCTGCCCAAGTAGTGCTCGGTGGCGATCAGGCCGAACATGAACACCGCGAGCACCAGCCTCAGGCCGGTCAACTGATTGGGAAGATTGAAGGCTGACGCCCACATACGCCGCAGGCGCTGCGCACGGAGTGCCCTGGCTCGCTCGGTGCGGACGGTCATGACGCTCCTCGTTAGGGGCTGCCCAACTTGTTGCTGCACAAACCTTTACCGCGGGTCTCCCGTCGCCACCGCCACCAGATCATACCCCCGGGCTGCGACGACCTCGCAGGGGACGATCTGGCCGGGGGCCAAGTCCCCACCGGTCACGTAGACGACACCATCCACCTCGGGGGCGTCGGCGTAGCTCCGGCCCACGTAGGCGTCTTGCTGGCCCGGCATGCAACGGTCGATCAGCACCTCCAGCGGCCGGCCGATCTGCGACTCGCTCCAGGCGAAGGCGATCTCCTGCTGGGCCGCCATCAGTCGGTCCCGCCTCGCCCGGGCCACCTTCGGGGCGACCTGCTCGGGGAGCCTCGCGGCGGGCGTGTCCGGCTCTCTGGAGTAGGCAAACACCCCCAGCCGCTCGAACCGCCGTTGGCGGACAAAATCGAGCAATTCCTCGAACTGCCCCTCGGTTTCGCCGGGAAAGCCAGTGATCATCGTGGTCCGCAGCACCAGCCCCTCGATCCGGTGGCGCAGTTGGTCCACGAGCCGCTCCGTCTCCGCCCGGCCCACGCGGCGATTCATCCGCCGAAGTATCTTGTCGTTAATGTGCTGAAGTGGCAAGTCCAGGTACGGC
>Ga0153916_10004072_pt1 | contig 10993 bp, 8 predicted proteins | sample Opewatmetagenome_FD_109642 | JGI IMG/M metagenome (GOLD analysis project Ga0153916, IMG submission 109642) | Freshwater wetland microbial communities from Ohio, USA - Open water 3 Core 3 Depth 4 metaG | ecosystem: Environmental > Aquatic > Freshwater > Wetlands | place: USA: Ohio, Lake Erie, Old...
CCAGTGTCATGGCATCGGCGTGGCCCAACTTGTCGCCGAGGACGGAGTCCTTGATGTCGCGCAGGATGCCGACCGGCGCCAGCGTCCCGGGACCAGCGCTGATCAGCGCAGCAGCCCCTGCAGCATTCATGTCGCCATGCTGCAATTGGGTCAATTGTGTGAGCACCACCGGGTTGTGGCCGAATGGCGTGGCCATTGCGCCGACTGGTGCGGGGCTACTACCCGCTGCGGGGGATCCAGCGACACCCGCGGTGCCGCCCGCGGTGGGCATCGCGCCACTGGCCGGCATGACGCCAAACGCGCCGGCCGCAGGCATGCTCGCCATGCCCCCCATTCCAGGCACGGTGCCCCGCATCGCCGCCGTGCTGAAAAGTTGCTGCATGGTGGCGAAGACATCGCCGTCGCCTTCCGCGGCATGCACGGCTTCTACCGCGGCTTGGGCTGCGATGGCCGCTATCTCGGCCATGGAACTGCCACCTGCCCGGCGCACCTCGCGCTTGATCTTGGGCAGGATGCCTTTTTCGATCAGATACTGGTTGATCTCGTGATAAGCGGAGACCACCCCGTTTTGCATGTGCTTGTCCCACATGGTCACGAACAGCAGGCGAATCTTGATCGTGGCCTCGGTATCCCGGCAGGCTGCCATGAAGGCATCCACAAACACCTTCGGGTCGAAAGGATTGCTGAAGCGTTGAAATTCGGGATCGTGCAGCAGGGCGCCCATGCGTTTTTCCAGGCCGGCCAATTCTTCCTTGCAGCCACCCTTCAGCTTGGACACCATCTCCTGAGTGGCGATGGATTCCTCAAGGTCATCCGGGTCCACCAGGCTGAACTGATCGAATCCGAGATCGTCATCAGCCGTCTTTTTCCTGGCAGCTTCCTTGCGCAGGTGGATGGCTGCCTGGAAGCCGTCAAATAAATGGGTGCGAAAGCTCTCTTCAATGCTGGCGCTCTTGTCGCGTGCCAAGCCCATCGCCTCCAGATACAACTCTTGCATCGAGCGTTCGGCCGACTTCTCGGCGAGCTGGAAGAAATCATCCACGGCCTTTTCCATCAGCGCTTTGAACGCGCCGGAGAGGCTACCCAGAGCGATCTGGCTGCAACGCTCGATAATCCGGAGTTCGCCGGCGTTGGAGACATCCGTGGATTCTTCGAGGGACTTCAGGAGATTGTTGGTTTCTGCGCCTTCCATGCTGCTACTCCACATAAAACGATCACGAATCCCGACGCGGGCAAGGGGCCATGGTTAAGCGAGGTGGTGGGGAGTCGCAACCTGCGTCGCGAAGGTGACACCCAGTAACCCCGCTGCCATCGAGCATGCGCCCATTAGGCCGGAAATTTTGCGTCCCCGCCTTTCGGTGGGTTTGCCCTTGGTAGATGCCTGTTGCCCGGTACGGCCAGGAACTGGCCCTACACGCCCAAGTAACGGAACGGCTGACGAAATCTTTAGCTTGGCGGGGGCTGTATTACCACTTTGTCATCCGGGCGAATCGGCCTGATTAACTGGCCCGATCAACTGGTTAGCTGCGTGTAGAACAGTGGACTTGTTTAGGCGGGTCCGTGGGCGTGTGGATCACCACGCAGTGGCCCAAGCCGAATGGATGGGAGAAGTAATCCGGCCCTTTTGTCGTTGGGCGCGCACCCGGGGCGAGATCAGCGCCCAGTACCTCTACCTGGACCAAGCGCCCATCGCCAAGCCGGAAGGCCGGCAGGTCTACGCCATCCACGCCGACCAGTCGCGCAACCTTTCAAGAATTGCTCGAGCATAGCGATGTGAGCACGACCATGATCTATACCCACGTCCTCAACCGGGGCGGGCGCGGTGTGGTCAGCCCCCTCGATAAGTAGCTACAATCCCGGCTTCATCACAACAACACAAACCAGGGAACGGAAATGTCTGAATCGTTTGCGCAGCGCTGGCGCGCGCTGCTGGGCATCGAGGGTGGCATCGCCAGCCATCGCGAGAAGATTGTTTCCGCTGTCGGCGGCGTGATTTCCATTTTCGGCATTCTCGTGATCAGCCAGTTCTTTGTCGGGCCGTCCGGCGCGCAATTGATTGTTGCATCCATGGGCGCGTCGGCGGTGCTGCTGTTTGCCGTGCCGCATGGGCCGCTGTCGCAGCCGTGGGCGCTATTTGGCGGGCACTTGGTCTCGGCGGTGATCGGCGTGACCTGCGCCCGCTATATCGGCAACCCGCTGCTCGCGGCCAGCATCGCCGTGGGGCTGGCGGTGGGGGCCATGTATTACCTGCGCTGCATTCATCCGCCGGGCGGCGCGACGGCGATATCTGCCGTGATCGGCGGCCCGGCCGTGCACGCGCTGGGCTACCAGTATCTCGTGACGCCGATTCTGATGAATGCGGTGATCATTTTCGTGATCGCGGTGCTGTTCAATTATCCCTTCGCCTGGCGCCGCTATCCGGCCTACCTGGGCCGTCTCGCGAAACAAAAAAAGGCCGCGCCTGCGGAGGCCTACCGTTCAATCGATCATGCGGATTTCGTTTATGCCTTGAGCCAGCTGGACTCTTTCGTGGACGTGAGCGAGGAGGATCTCCTGAACATCTACACGCTGGCCACCGGGCAGGCGCGGCATCGGCATCTGGCGCCCGCCGACATTCGGCTGGGGGCCGCGTACAGCAATGGCGAGCAGGGTGAAGAGTGGTCCGTGCGCGAGATCGTGGACGAGCACCGCAGCGACGACCCGGAGAAGGATCGGGTCATCTACAAGGTGGTGGCGGGCACCGGACGCCGCGATACCGGCGTGGTAACACGAACGGAGTTCGCACGCTGGGCGAAATACGAAGTCGTGCGCCACGGCGAGGGTTGGAAGCGGACGGGGCCGGGGGCGGGCATCTGAAATGGATGACGAGGTTTTCATGCGCGCCGCGCTGGAACAGGCCCAGCAGGCCTGGGATGCCGGCGAGGTGCCCGTGGGCGCCGTGGTGGTGAAAGACGGCGGGATCATCGGCCGCGGCTTCAATCAGCCCATCTCCGGCCACGACCCTTCGGCCCACGCAGAGATTCAGGCCCTGCGCGACGCGGCCGAGCGGCTGAACAACTACCGCCTCATCGGCTGCGATCTCTATGTGACCATCGAGCCCTGCGTCATGTGCGCCGGCGCGATCATGCATGCGCGCATTGCGCGGGTGGTGTACGGCGCGCGCGATCCCAAGACCGGCGCCCACGGCAGCATCGTGGACCTGTTCGCCGAGAAGCGGCTCAATCACCACACCGAGGTGGTCGAGGGCATGCTGGCGGAGGACTGCGGCGGGATGCTGTCGCGGTTTTTTGCGGAGCGGCGGAAAAAGCAGGCAAGCGATGAAAATTAGGCTCAACATCGAAACCCAGATGCTTGATCTGCTGGACGACGACGATTGTGTGGTGAAACGCTATGCCGTCTCGACTGCGGCCAATGGGCCCGGCGAACTGTCGGGCAGTTACTGCACGCCGCGCGGCCAGCACATCATCCGCGCCAAGATCGGCGCCGGCCAGCCGGAAAATACGGTATTCGTTCGGCGGCGACCGACCGGTGAAATCTATACGCCGGAACTGGGGGCGGAATTCCCCACGCGCGACTGGATTCTCACGCGCATCCTGTGGCTATCCGGCTGCGAGCCGGGGTTCAATCGGCTGGGGGAGGTGGACACCATGCGCCGCTACATCTACATCCACGGCAGCCCGGACGGCGTGGAGATGGGCGTGCCCGGCTCCCATGGCTGCGTGCGCATGCGCAACAGCGACATGATCGATCTGTTCGATCGGGTGGAAGCCGGGACGCCGGTGGAGATTGTGGCCTAGCTGACCTGCTGTATCCCCGCCACGAACCACGGCGCGTTGCGGTCATTCGCGGATTTCTGGACATGCCAGATTTCGTTGAAGGGCTGCGCCGCCGCACCTTCTTCTTCGCGGATCAATCCGCTGAAGCGCACGCTGGCGATGACATGGTCGCCTTCGGTCGCCACATCGAGAACGTTCGCGTCGAGCTGCACCACGTCGGTCTTGTTCTTGGCCGCGCCGCGCTCCTGAATCTGCAGGCTGATCTCGGCGAAGATTTGCGGGGTGGTGAATTCGCGGATGTCGTTCAGGTCGCCCCGGTCGTAGGCATCCTGCAGGCGGATGAAATGGCCACGGGCGCCGCGCAGGAAGGGTTCGTCCTCGAACCAGGCGGGGCGGGTGGATGCGTTCATGCCGGTGCCGGCGGCTATCGGCCGCGGTGCGGAGCCCTGCGCGTCCATGCCGGCGTACTGCATGGGCTGCGGCTGGGGCCGGCGCAGGGCGCGCAGGATGAACATCCCGGCCATGACGATCAGCACGATCATGACGATATCCATGGCCTTGACGCCCTCGAAGGCGCCGCCGAAGAACAGGGCGCCCAGCAGGCCGCCGGCCGCCAGTCCCGCCAGGGGGCCGAGCCAGGAACGGCCGCCGGCCGGGGCGGCGGGGCGGACGGGCGCGGGCGCCACGCCGGGGGCGCTGGGGCTGGTCGGTTGGGTGATTTCGCGCTGCTTGCCGAAGCTCTTGCCGCCGCCGAAGCGCTTGGCGAATGCGTCGCCCGAGATGAGGGCCATTCCCAGCATGAGGGTCAGGGCAAGGGCAATGATTTTATTCATGTAAAGCTCCGTGATTTGCGTCCGATATAAAGGGGGGTGACTGTATCAGAATCTCAGGGGCAGGGCGAAGTTCCCGTTCCATCGGACAATGAATAATGCTTGCAAAAACAACCGCGCCTAATGCCAAAGGCATGATCGGCCGATTCGAAATCGTCCGGTTATTGGGCAAGGGCAACCAGAGCGAGGTGTACCTCGCCCGCGACTCCCATCTCGACCGGCAGGTGGCGATCAAGACCCTGCATTTTGCCGCCGACGCGGACAAGGCGCAGAAGATGGCGAGCCTGCTCAAGGAGGCGCGCACCGTCAGCAAGCTGGCCCATGCCAATATCGTCCCTCTGTACGATGCGGGCGAGCACGAAGGCCAACCCTACCTGGTGTTCGAGTACGTGGAAGGCCAGACCCTGGCCGATGTGCTGCACGAGAACGGCCCGATGCCATCGGCTAAGGCGGCGGAGATCGCGGCCCAGGTGCTGGACGCGATCGCCTGCGCCCACGAGCAGGGCATCGTGCACCGCGATCTCAAGCCTTCCAACATCATCATCGACGCCAACGGCCTGCCGCGGGTGATGGATTTCGGCATTGCGGTGCAGGTGTCGGAAAAAGGCGCGCAGGAAAGCGGACTCAAGGGCACACCGATCTACATGGCGCCGGAGTATGTGCGCGACCAGCAGTTCGGCCCGAAATCAGACCTTTTCGCCATGGGGCTGATCCTGCATGAAATGCTCACCGGCAAGCCGGCGATCGGCGGCACGGATCTGGCGGACGTGCTGCGCAAGATCGTGGACGAGCCGGTCGCTGCACCATCCAAAATGAATGCCCAAGTCGACGAGAAACTCGACGACATCGTGCACAAGGCGCTGATCAAGGATCCGGCAGGGCGCTGGGCCGATGCGGCGGCGATGAAGAACGCGCTCGAGCTCTACCTCGCGCCCAGTGTGTCCGAGGATACCGACAGCGCGGCGGCGAAGCAGAGCACCCTGGATTTTCTGCTGCGCCGCATGCGGGTGAAGAGCGATTTCCCCGCGCTGTCGGAGGCCATCACCACCATCAACCGCATCGCGGGCTCGGACAACGACAGCGTGTCCAAGCTCTCGAACGCCATCCTCAAGGATTTCGGCCTCACCAACAAACTGCTCAAGCTGGTGAATTCGGTGTTCTACGTGCAGTACGGCGGCGGCACCATCAGCACCGTGTCGCGGGCGGTGGTGATTCTCGGCTTCAATGCCGTGCGCAACCTCGCCATCAGCCTGGTGCTGTTCGAGAATTTGCAGAACAAGGGCCATGCCGCGCAGCTCAAGGAGGAATTCGTGCGGGTGCTGTTCTCCGGCATGCTGGCGCGGGAGATGTCGGGCAAGGCAGGAGTGAAGGACGCGGAGGAAGGCTTCATCTGCTCCATGTTTCATACCCTGGGGCGCATGCTGTCTCTGTTCTATTTCCCGGAAGAGACCGAGGAAATCAGGAAGCTGATCCAGAAAAACATGTCCGAGTACAATGCCGCAACCCAGGTGCTGGGACTTTCCTTCCAGGAGCTGGGCATCGGCATCGCCAGGAACTGGGGCTTCCCGGATTCCATCGTGCTCTCCATGCGCAAGCTGCCAGACGGGCAGGTGAAGAAGGCTCACAGCAATGTGGACAAGCTGCGCGTGCTGTCCGGCTTTTCCAACGAACTGGCGGTGGCCATCGCGGATACCAAGCCGGAAGAGCGGGCCCAGGCGATCGCCGACTTGAGCGCACGGTTTGGCGACAGCCTGCCGCTGAACACCAAACATCTGAGCGAGGTGGTGAGCAAATCACTGCAGGAAGTGAAGCAGTTCTCCACCGCCGTCAATGCCAATTTCGGCCAAAGCACTTTTGCCAAGCAGGCCAACAAGTGGGTGGGCAAGGAAGCGCTCGCGTCGGATGGCGCCGTTCACGGTGCCGCGGCCACGGCGGCAGTTGAGCTCGAGGCCGATACCCAGGTCTTGCTGGCAGCCACCATGCTTAACGAGCCCTCACCCGAGGAAGCCCACCCGGAGGAAAGCCGGACGGCCGCCGGACCTACCGTGGCCGAATCCCAGGCGGCGCTCATGTCAGGCTTGCAGGACATCAGCAACTCGCTGGTGAACGACGACGTTTCCGTGAATGACATCCTGCGCATGATTCTGGAGACCATGTACAGCGGCATGGGCTTCCATCGGGTGCTGCTCTGTATCAAGGACGGCCGGCACAACGCCATGCAGGGCAAGTTTGGCCTGGGCGAGGGCATCAATGCGCTGGTGCAGGCGTTCAGGTTTCCCATGGCGATGGCGCCGGACGTGTTTCATGTGGCCCTGGATAAAAACGTGGACGTCCTCATCACCGATATCGACGATGCCAAGATCGCGAGCCGCGTACCCAAGTGGTACCGCGAGGCGATTCCGGCCAAGACCTTCGTGGTGTTTCCCATCGTGATCAAAGGCAAGCCGCTCGGCATGATCTACGCCGACAAGCCCAAGGCCGGCGATATCGTCATCCCCGACCAGGTGCTCGGCACGCTGAAAGCGCTGCGCAACCAGGCGGTACTGGCCATCAAACAGACGCTCTGAGCGGCTATAATCGGGGCCTTGATGAGGTCTCCGATGCGTCCCATTCTTCCCAGTCTTGTTGTTGTTTGTTTCCTTGCCGGTTGTAGCCCCGAGGGCGACGGCGCACTCCAGGGCTATGCCGAGGGCGAATATGTCCGCGTCGCGGCCCCCTTTGCCGGCAGCCTGACGCAGCTGGCGGTGCCGCGCGGCGCGCAGGTCAAGACCGGCGATCCGCTCTATGCGCTGGAACAGGAGAACGAGAAAGCCGCGCGCCTCGAAGCCGAGCAGCGGCTGAATAGCGCCGATGCGCGCCTGGCCAACCTGCGCAAGGGAAGGCGTCCGGACGAAGTGGCCGCGGTCGATGCGCAGCTGGCGCAGGCGCGGGCGGCGATGCAGCTGTCGCAATCCCAATTCAAGCGCGACGAGAAACTGGTGGCGGACGGCTTCATCTCCCGCGAGCGCCTGGACCAGACGCGCAGCGCGCGCGATCGCGATCAGGCGCGGGTAAGCGAGCTCGCGGCGCAACTGCGGATCACCAAGCTGGGCGCGCGCAGCGACGAGATACGCGCGGCGGAAGCCGACGCCGAAGCAGCCCGCGCGGCGGTCGCGCAGTCCCAATGGCGTCTCGATCAAAAATCCATCAAGTCGCCGGTCAGCGGCCTGGTGCAGGACACCTACTACGTGCAGGGCGAGTGGGTGAACGCGGGCAGTCCGGTGGTGTCGATCCTCCCGCCGGAAAACATCAAGGTCCGCTTCTTCGTGCCCGAGCCCCTGCTCGGCAAGTTGCGCATGGGGCAGGGCGTGAAAATTTCCTGCGACGGCTGCGGCGCCGCGCTTGGCGGCAGCGTGAGCTATATCGCGCCGCAGGCGGAATACACGCCGCCGGTGATCTACAGCAAGGACACCCGCACCAAGCTGGTGTTCCTGATCGAAGCGCGGCTGGCGCCGGCCGATGCAGCGAAGCTGCATCCGGGCCAGCCGGTGGATGTGCGGCTGCAATGAACGCGGCCGCGCTGGCCATCGACGTCACCGGCCTCTGCAAAAGTTTCAACGGCAAGCGCGTGGTTTGTGATCTCGCGCTGCAGGTGAAGCGCGGCGAAATCTTCGGCTTCCTCGGCCCCAACGGCAGCGGCAAGACCACCTCCATCCGCATGCTGTGCGGCCTGCTCACGCCGGATGAAGGCAGCGGCACCTGCCTCGGCTTCGACGTCATCCGTCAGCCGCAGGAGATCAAGCGCGAGGTGGGCTACATGACCCAGCGCTTCTCGCTCTACGAAGACCTGTCCATCCGCGAGAATCTTGATTTCATTGCCCGCATGTACGGCATGCCCGATCGCCACAAGAGCGTGGCCGACGCCATCGCCCAGCTCGGGCTGGAGCACCGCAAGGAACAGCTGGCGGGAACGCTCTCCGGCGGCTGGAAGCAGCGCCTCGCGCTCGCCGCCTGCATGCTGCACGAGCCCAAACTGCTGTTGCTGGACGAGCCCACGGCGGGCGTTGACCCGAAAGCGCGGCGCGATTTCTGGGAGCAGATTCACTGGCTCGCCGCCAAGGGCATCACGGTGCTGGTTTCCACCCACTACATGGACGAGGCCGAGCGCTGCCACCGGCTGGCCTATCTGTCCTACGGGCGGGTGCTGGCGCAGGGCACGCCGGACGAGGTGGTGGCCGACGCCGGACTGACTACCTGGACGGTGGAGGGGGCGAATCTGCACGAACTCATCAACGAACTGAAGGATCTGCCGGGCATCGAACAGGTGGTGCCCTTCGGCACTGCATTGCACGTCAGCGGCTCGGACGCGGCCACCTTGCAGGCGAGCATTGCGCCGTTCCAATCCCGTGACGCGCTGCGGTGGACGCAAACCGAGCCGGGGCTGGAGGACGTGTTCGTGAAGCTGTCGGCCCACATGCGCGAGGAGCATGCATGATGGGCATGTTTTCCTGGGCGCGCTTCATCGCCGTGCTGGTGAAGGAATTCATCCAGATGCGGCGCGACCGGCTCACCTTCGCCATGATGGTGGGCATCCCCATGATCCAGCTGGTGCTGTTCGGCTTCGCCATCAACACCGATCCAAAGCATCTCCCGACGGCGCTGGTGATGGCGGATCAGAGTCCGTTCTCCCGCAGTGTGCTGGCCGCATTGTCCAACACCGACTACTTTCAACTGGTGAAAGTGGTGAATACAGAGCGCGAGGCCGAGCTGCTGGTGTCAGAGGGCGACGTGCAGTTTGTGGTGAGCATCCCGGAAGGCTTCGCGCGCCAGTTGGTGCGCGGCGAACGGCCGGCCCTGTTGATCGAGGCCGATGCCACCGATCCGGCGGCGACGAGCAATGCCATCGCCGCGCTGAGCACCCTGAGCCAAACGGTCCTGACACGCGATCTCGGCGGCGCTTTGACGAAGCTGCAAAGCGCGCCGGCGCCCTTCGATGTGCGCATTCATCGCCGCTACAACCCGGAGGGCATCACCCAGTACAACATCGTGCCGGGGCTGATGGGCGTGATCCTGACCATGACCATGATCATGATGACCGCGCTGGCGATGACACGGGAGCGGGAGCGCGGCACCATGGAGAGCCTGCTTGCCACGCCGGTGCGGCCGCTGGAGGTGATGATTGGCAAGATCATTCCCTACATTCTGGTGGGCTACATTCAGGTGACGCTGATCCTGCTGGTGTCGCGCTTCGTGTTCGGCGTGCCGATGCAGGGTAGTTTGATTCTCCTGCTCGGCTGCATATTGATCTTCATGCTCGCCAATCTGTCGGTGGGCATGCTGTTCTCCACCATCGCCAAGAATCAGATGCAGGCGATGCAGATGACCTTCTTTTTCTTCCTGCCGTCCATTCTGCTGTCCGGCTTCATGTTTCCCTTCCGCGGCATGCCCCATTGGGCGCAGCACGTGGGCGAGATCCTGCCGCTGACCCATTTGCTGCGCATCGTGCGCGGTATTCTGCTCAAGGGTAACGGATTGCACGACACGCTGCCGCACCTCGGGCCGCTGCTGCTGTTCATGCTGGTGGTGATCCTGATCGGCCTGAAGCGCTATCGGCGCACGCTGGACTAGTCGGCAAAAACGAGAAAGCCTCGCATCCATACAAGGCTTGGGCGAGGCTTCAAATTTGGCTCCGGCGGTTGGGATCGAACCAACGACCAACGGATTAACAGTCCGCTGCTCTACCGCTGAGCTACGCCGGAAGGTAGAGGTTTCGTGCGGCCAGGACCGCGTACGAAGCCGCGTATAATAGCGATTTAGCCCAGCACGGTCAACCCAAAAAGACACAGGAAAACGCGCATGAAGTTGCTGAAAACGCTTGCAATCATCCTGGGGGTTCTCGCAGGCATCGCCTTCCTTCTTCCCTTCGTCGTTCCGGTCAAGACCTACATTCCCACGCTGCAAAAACTGGCTTCCGACCAGCTGCAGGAGCCGGTGGCCATCACCGATCTCAAGTTCGCGCTGTTGCCGCTGCCATCGGCCACGGTGGAGGGCATCCTCATCGGCAAGCAGCAGGACGTCAAAATCGGCGCGGTCACCGTGCGGCCCGATGTGCTGTCGTTGTTGAGCAAGGTCAAGGTCGTTCGCGCCGTGGAAGTGGAGGGCGTGACGGTGGACAAGGCATTGCTCGACCGGCTGCCGAAATGGACCAAGAGCGAGCCGGGCCCGAAGACGCTGGTGGTGCGGCGGGTCAAAGTCCACAACGTAAATCTCGCCCTGGACAGCTTTAAATGGGGGCCGCTGCGCGCCGAGGCGGATCTGGACGGCGCAGGTGTGCGCATGGTGGAGGCCGGGACCGAGGACCACCGGCTGACGGTCAATCTCACGCCGCACGGCGAGAGCTATGACCTC
>Ga0153916_10004073_pt1 | contig 10991 bp, 8 predicted proteins | sample Opewatmetagenome_FD_109642 | JGI IMG/M metagenome (GOLD analysis project Ga0153916, IMG submission 109642) | Freshwater wetland microbial communities from Ohio, USA - Open water 3 Core 3 Depth 4 metaG | ecosystem: Environmental > Aquatic > Freshwater > Wetlands | place: USA: Ohio, Lake Erie, Old...
GGACGTGACGGGGACGGTCCACCTCCCGGAAGGGGTGGACATGGTGATGCCCGGCGACAACGTCACGATGAAGGTGGAGCTCATTACCCCCATCGCCATGGAGAAGGAGCTGCGCTTCGCCATCCGCGAGGGCGGCCGCACCGTCGGCGCCGGCGTCGTCTCCGAGATCGAAGAGTAGCGCCATGGCCCTTAAAGGAGCAAATCAGGTAATTACCCTCGAGTGCACGGTGTGCAAGGAGCGCAATTACACCACCACCAAGAACAAGAAGAAGCACACCGAGAGGCTCGAGCTCAACAAGTATTGTCCGCGCTGCCGTAAGCACACGCCCCATCGAGAAGTAAAATAGGGTCATAGCTCAATTGGGTAGAGCACCGGACTCCAAATCCGGCGGTTGGGGGTTCAAGTCCCTCTGGCCCTGAATGCGTGGGACGCGCACGAGGAGAGAACGCCGATGCGCAAGTTGTGGAATTTCCTGGTAGAGGTCCGGGCCGAGCTGAAGAAAGTAACCTGGCCTACCTGGATCGAAGTCTTCTCGTCGACCATCGTCGTCATCATAACGACGTTGATCTTCGCGGTCCTGATAGGCGTGTGGGACAAATTCCTGATGGAGATAATGCTCCGCATCCTGTAGCCGGGCGGACGAGGTGGCTTTGGCCGAAGAAGAGGTAAGCGCCGCGACGGCGGGAGTAGAAGGGGCGGAAGCCGCGCCCGAAGAAGGCGCCCCCCCCAAGTACCGGGTACGGATGGACGACCCGGCGGTGCGGTGGTACGTCGTCCACACGCTGACGGGCCACGAGCAGAAGGTCAAGGCCGCCATCGACCGCGGCGTCGTCGAGCGGAACCTGGCCGGCTCGATCTTCACCGTCCTCGTCCCGGCGGAGGAGATAACGACCCAGACCAAACACGGCAAGGGCGTTCGCAGGAAAGTCTTCTTCCCGGGCTACGTCCTGGTCCAGATGAAGGTCAGCGACGATTCGTGGGGATTTGTGCGGCGGACCGCGGGCGTTACCGGCTTCGTCGGTTCGGGCGCGACGCCGTCGCCCCTGTCGGACGAAGAAGTCCGCATCGTACTCGACCAGATAGAGGGCCGCAAACCTCATCTCGAGGTCGAGGTCGACTTCGAGGCCGGCGACGTCATCAGCATCACCTCCGGGCCCTTCGCTAATTTCTCCGGCGTCGTCGAAGAGGTTTACCCGGACCGGGGCAAGTGCAAAGTCATGGTGACGATATTCGGCCGGGCGACGGCGGTGGAGCTCGACGTCTCGGAGGTGGAGAAAAGCCGGTAACGACGGAGCGTCGCGGCCGGAGGCGGTTCGAAATGGCTCTTAAAAGGGTAATCGCGAAAATCAAGTTGCAAGTGCCGTCCGGGCAGGCCAACCCGGCGCCGCCGGTGGGCCCGGCCTTGGGCCAACACGGCGTGAACATCATGGCGTTCTGCCAGCAGTTCAACGAGGCCACCAAGGACAAGCCGGGCCTTATCGTGCCCGTCATCATAACCGTCTATCACGATAAGTCGTTCACGTTCGAGGTCAAGACGCCGCCGGCCGCGGTCCTGCTCAAGAAGGCCGCCAACATCGCGAAGGGGTCGCCGGTGCCCAACCGCGAAAAAGTGGCGACGGTGACGTACGAACAAGTGGAAGATATCGCGCGTGCCAAGATGGCGGACCTGAACGCGACGTCGCTGGCGGCCGCGGTGAAGATCATCGAGGGGACCGCCCGTTCCATGGGAATCGCTATCGAGTAGCGTCGACCCGACGACCGGAGGCTTAAGCTCGTGGCGGGAAAGAAATACGCCGAGTCAAAAAAGAAGGTCGACCGCGAGGTCGAGTATCCGCTCGACGAATCGATGAAGCTGGTCCGGGATACGGCTTACGCCGATTTCGACGAGACGGTGGACCTGGCGTTCCGGCTGGGGGTTGACCCGCGCCACGCCGACCAGATGGTGCGCGGTTCGGTGGTGTTGCCCCACGGGACCGGCAAGGCGGCGCGCGTTCTGGTATTGACCAAGGGCGAGAAAGTGCGCGAAGCCCAGGAGGCGGGCGCGGATTACGTGGGCCTGGAAGAATACCTCGCCAAGGTCGAGAAGGAGAACTGGCTCGAGTTCGACCGCGTCGTCGCGACCCCGGACGTGATGAAGGACGTCGCGAAGTTGGGCAAGTTGTTGGGGCCCCGCGGATTGATGCCCAGCCCCAAGACCGGAACCGTAACCTTCGACGTCGCGAAGGCGGTGGCGGACATCAAGAAGGGCAAAGTGGATTACCGCGTCGATAAGTTGGGGAACGTCCATATGACGGTGGGCCGCCTTTCGTTCACCCACGAGCAACTCGTCGCGAACGCCGCGGCGGCGATCGAGGCCGTTGTCAAGGCGCGGCCTCCCGCGGCCAAAGGGCAATACCTTAGAAGGTTGACGGTCTCGAGCACGATGGGCCCCGGCATACGGATAAGCAAGCAGGAGGCGCTGGCCCTGGCCGGGGGCTAAGCCGCGTAGAGCGACGGTGCTGCGTCATGCCCATTAGCAGGCGGAAAAAAGAAACGATATTGGCCGACCTCAAGAGCGTCTTAGCCGAGGCCGGGGGCGCGTTGTTCACCGATTTTCGCGGGGTCGACGTCGCCGGGATGACCGAGCTTCGGGCCAGGCTGCGGGCGGAAGGTTCGCGGTATGTGGTCGCGAAGCGCACGTTGGCCGAGCGCGCGCTGGCCGATACGCCGGCCGAGACGCTGGCCTTGCTGTTGGAGGGCGCTACCGGCATCGCCTTCGTCGGCGAGGAGCCGGTGGGCGTCGCGAAGGTCCTGGTCGATTTCAAGAAGGAGTACGATAGCTTCGTCATCAAGGGAGGCCGGCTGGGCGGCGAATATCTCCCGCCGCAGAAGATAGGCGCCCTGGCCAAGACGCCTCCCCGCGACGTGCTTTTGAGCATGTTGTTCGGCGCCATGAAATCCCCCCAGGCGTCGCTGGTATACGTCGCGAGCGGTTTGCTGCGGAAGGCGGTGGCCACGCTCGCGGCCATAGCCGACAAGAAACGCGCGGAGGAGAGCGGCGGCCGGCCGGCGTAAATCAAAAATACCGTTTTTATCGTAGGCACTGGTAAGGAGGTAAGCCCGGACGGGCGAACGATTTATGAAGAAAGACGAAATTAAGGAAGCGATAAAGTCGATGACGGTGCTCGAGCTCTCGGAGTTGGTGAAGGAGCTCGAGGACGAATTCGGCGTAACGGCCGCGATGCCGATGGCGGCGGCCGCGGGGGCGGGAGCGCCGGCGGAAGCGGCGGCCGCGGAAGAGAAGACCGAGTTCACCGTTACGCTGAAGGCCATCGGCGACAACAAGATCCCGGTTATCAAAGTGGTCCGCGAGATTACAGGGCTGGGTTTGAAAGAGGCCAAAGAGGTCGTGGACAACGCGCCCTCCGCCGTCAAAGAAGGTTTGTCGAAAGAGGACGCCGAGCGAATTAAAACCAAGCTCGAAGAAGTCGGTGCTACGGTTGCGTTGGAGTAAGGCGCCGGCGGGACGAGGCCGACGAGGCTTAGGCGCGGCGGCGCGACGACCGGCGGCTGCGCCCTATAACCCGCGCCGGCCTAAAGGAGTGCTGGGGGTTTGACGATAAAAAGGATATCTTTCGCGGATAAGGTCGAGCCCATCGAGATCCCCAATTTATTGGAGGTGCAGAAGAAGTCGTACGAGGACTTCCTGCAGCACCTGACGTTGCCCAATAAGCGGGAGTCCCGGGGGTTGCAGTATATCTTCGATAACACGTTCCCCATCTACGATTTCAACGACGATTCCTACCTCGAGTTCGTAGAGTATAACGTCGGTTACACCAAGTACACCATCGAGGAATGCAAGGTCAAGGGGATGACGTTCAGCGTGCCGCTCCGGGCGAAGTTCCGGTTCGTAGTCCGGGAACGCGAGGCGCCGGAAAAGGAGCCGCAGGTCGTCGACATTCGCGAGGAGGAACTTTACCTGGGCGAGATTCCGATGATGACCGAACGGGGCTCGTTCATCATCAACGGCGCGGAGCGCGTCATCGTTTCGCAACTCCACCGGTCGCCGGGGCTCGTCTTCAAGGAGACCGAACATTCCAGCGGGAAGGTCCTGTACGGCGCGTCCGTCATCCCCCATCGCGGCGCCTGGCTCGAGATCGGCTACGACGTCAACGGGGTCGTTAATTTCTCCATCGACCGGACGAACCGCCAGCCGCGCATACCGGTGACGGTCTTGCTCCGCGCTTTCGGGTACGGCGACGCCGGCGAGGTGGCGCGGCTCTACTACGACGTCGAGGCCGTCAACGTGGCCCGGCGGACCGGCCTGGTCGGCAACTATCTCGCCGCCGACGTCAAGACGGCCGAGGGCACCACCCTTTTCAAGCGGTTCACGCTGATAGACGGCACCGTGCTCGACCTTTTGCGGGACAACCGCGTGAAGACGGTCGACGTGTTGGTTTCCCGCGACGGCCTGGAGGTCGGCGCCATATTGCCGACGTTGCGCAAGGACGACGATAGCCGCGTCAAGACCCGCACCGACGCCTTGATCAAAATATACAATGAGGTACGCCCGGGCGACCTATCCAACCTCGAGACGGCGGAGGCCGCGTTCGAGAACCTATTCGCCAACCCCCGGCGGTACGACTTGAGCAGGGTAGGCCGCCGGAAGCTCAACGTGAAGCTGAGCCTCGACTTTCCGTTGGACGACCGCACGCTGCACGGCGAGGACGTGCGGGAGGCGGTGCGCAAGCTCGCGACGTTGCACGTCCAGGAGGGCGACGTGGACGACGTCGACCACCTGGGAAACCGGCGGGTGCGCGCGGTCGGCGAGTTGTTGGAGTACCGTTTCCAGGTTGGCTTGACGCGCATGGAGCGCGTCATCCGAGAGCGAATGAGCATCCTCGACCTAGAGGATTGTATGCCCCGCGACCTGGTGAACGCCAAGCCGCTGATGAGCGCGGTGAAGGAGTTCTTCGGCTCGAGTCAGCTGAGCCAGTTCCTCGACCAGATCAACCCGCTGGCCGAGCTGACGCACAAAAGGCGTTTGTCGGCCCTGGGCCCGGGCGGCCTCTCCCGCGAGCGCGCCAACTTCGAGGTGCGCGACGTCCATTATACCCACTACGGCCGGATGTGTCCCATCGAAACGCCGGAAGGCCCGAACATCGGCCTCATTACCAGCCTCGCGACCTACTCCCGGATTAACGAGTTCGGGTTTATCGAGACGCCGTACCTGCGGGTGAAGAACGGCCGCATTACGGACGAGGTCATATACCTGGACGCGGGCGAAGAGGACAACTACACCATCGGCCAGGCCAACGCGCCGGTCGACGGCAGGGGGCGCATCACCGCCGACCACGTATACGCGCGCTGGCGCGGCGAGTTCATCCTGGTCGACCCCCAGGTCGTCGATTTCGTCGACATCTCGCCGCGGCAAATCGTTTCCATCTCCACCGCGCTGATACCGTTCCTGGAGCACGACGACGCCAACCGCGCGCTGATGGGGTCCAACATGCAGCGCCAGGCGGTCCCGCTTATAAGGACCGAGGCGGCGTACGTGGCCACCGGCATCGAAGACCGCGTGGCGCGGGATTCGGGCGTAATAGTCACGGCCCACGCCGCCGGCACGGTGGAGAAAGCTACCGCCGACGCCGTCGTCATTCGCCCCGACACCGCCGAAGACGACGCCGCGTACGGTTGGTTCGAGCCCGACGTCTACCGGCTCAAAAAACACGAGCGGACCAACCAGGATACCTGTTTTAACCAGGTCCCCATCGTCCGGAAGGGCGACCGGGTCAAGGCCGGCCAGGTTATCGCGGACGGCCCCGCGACCAAGGACGGCGAGCTGGCCCTCGGCCGCAACGTCCTCGTCGCCTTTATGCCGTGGATGGGCTACAACTTCGAGGACGCTATCGTCGTGAGCAAGAAATTGGTCGAGAGCGACCTCTTCACCTCCATCCACATCGAGGAGTTCGAGATCGAGTGCCGCGAGACCAAGCTCGGCCGCGAGGAGATTACGCGCGACATCCCCAACGTCGGTTCCGACGCGCTGAAGGACCTCGACGAGAACGGCATAATCCGCGTCGGCGCCGAGGTGCACGCCGGCGACATTATGGTGGGAAAGGTGGCGCCCAAAGGCGAGTCCGAGCTTACGCCGGAGGAACGGCTGCTGCGGGCCATCTTCGCCGAGAAAGCGGGCGACGTGCGCGACGCGTCCCTCAAGGCTCCGCCCGGGATGAACGGCATCGTCGTCGACGTCAAGGTCTTCTCGCGCAAGGAGCGGGAGCGGGCCGACGGCCGCGCGCGCACCGACGAGGCGAAACGCATCGATAAGCTCGAGAACGAAAAAGAGCAAAAGGTCGCCGCGGCGCGCGAGGTCTGCGAGAAGCAGCTCACCAAGCTCCTGTTGAACAATACGTTTAGTTACCGGCTGGTCGACGACGTGACGAACGAGGTGCTTTTGGGCAAGGGCGCCAAGGTGACGCCCGCCGCCCTCCGCAAAAAGATACTCGGACCCGTCATCGAACGGCGCGTAAGGATCCACGGCGTCGTCGGCCGCAACGTCGAGAAGGTGGTGAGCCGGTTCCACAACTACGCCCACGAGGTCTCGAGCCATATAGATAAGGAGACGGACCGGATCCGCAAGGGCGACGACTTGCCGCCCGGCGTCCTCAAAATGGTCAAGGTATACGTCGCCCGCAAGCGGCGGCTCACCATCGGCGACAAGATGGCGGGCCGCCACGGCAACAAGGGCGTCGTGGCCAAAATAGTGCCGGAAGAAGATATGCCGTTCACGGAAGACGGCACGCATGTGGATATCGTCCTCAACCCGTTGGGCGTGCCCAGCCGGCTCAACGTGGGCCAAATCTTCGAGACCCACCTCGGGTGGGCCGCTCACGTCCTGGGTACATTTTTCGAATCGCCCATATTCGAGGGCGCGTCCGAGGAGGAGATAAAAAGCTACCTCGACCAGGCCGGCATCCCCAGTTCGGGGAAGTTGACGTTGTACGACGGCCGCACCGGCGAGCCGTTCAGCCATCCGGTGACGGTCGGCTACATTTACTTGTTCAAATTGCTGCACCTGGCCGACGACAAGATCCACGCGCGGTCGGTGGGGCCGTATTCGCTGGTTACGCAACAGCCGTTGGGCGGCAAGGGCCAGTTCGGCGGCCAACGTTTCGGCGAAATGGAAGTGTGGGCCCTGGAGGCGTACGGCGCCGCGTATACGCTGCAGGAGCTGTTGACTATCAAGTCGGACGACGTCCTGGGGCGGGCGCGCACGTACGAGGCCATCGTCAAAGGGCGCAATATACCGGAAGCCGATACGCCCGAGTCGTTCAACGTATTGATAAACGAACTCCGGGCGCTATGCCTGGACGTCCATCCCGAGGAAGCGTAAGGCCGCGCCGGGGCGCCCCGAACGGGGCGCGGCGGCCGGCCGAAGCGCATTGGGGGATAACGTGATCTGGGGACTTTACGACGATAAGCGAAAACAACGCCGCGAGTTCACGGCGGTCACCATCGGCATAGCCTCGCCGGAGAAGATCCTGTCGTGGTCTCACGGCGACGTGAAGAAGGCCGAGACCATCAACTACCGCACCTTCCGGCCCGAGCGCGACGGCCTGTTCTGCGAGCGCATCTTCGGCCCCACCAAGGATTGGGAGTGCGCTTGCGGCAAGTACAAGCGCATCAAGAACCGGAACGTGGTGTGCGACCGCTGCGGCGTCGAGGTCACCGAATCGCGCGTGCGCCGGGAACGGATGGGCCACATCAAGCTCGTCTCGCCCGTGGCTCACATTTGGTTCGTTAAGGGCGCGCCCAACTACGTCGCCCATCTGTTGGGCGTCTCCAGCCGGGACCTCGAGCGCGTGATTTACTACGCGGCGTATCTCGTCGTCGACCCGGGCCTCAAGGCCGAGACGGACCTCGCCGCCGGCCAGGTCATCTCCGAGGAACAGTACCGCCGCCTGTACGAGAAGTTCCCGGGCGAGTTCGTGGCCGAGATGGGGGCCCCCGCGGTGCGGCGGCTGCTCGAGGACTTGGACCTCGAGACGCTGGCGGTGGAGCTCAAGGCCGACCTCGAGGCCACGAAGTCGAAGCAGAAGCGAAAAACCATACTCAAGAGGCTGCAGCTCGTCGAGGCGGTGCGGAAATCGGGTAACCGGCCGGAGTGGATGATACTGGAAGTCCTCCCGGTATTGCCGCCGGACCTGCGGCCGCTGGTGCCGCTGGACGGAGGCCGCTTCGCCACCTCGGACCTCAACGACCTCTACCGGACGGTGATTAACCGCAACAACCGCCTCCGCAAACTGATCGAGCTCAAGGCGCCGGACGTTATCCTCCGCAACGAGAAGAGAATGTTGCAGGAGTCGGTGGACGCGCTGTTGGATAACGGCCGGCGGGGGTACGCCGTCCGGGGCGTAAATAACCGCCCCCTCAAATCGCTCTCCGACAACCTCAAGGGCAAACTGGGGCGCTTCCGCCAGAACCTGTTGGGGAAGCGGGTGGATTATTCCGGCCGCGCCGTCATCGTCGTAGGCCCGGAGCTTAAGCTTCACGAATGCGGCGTCCCCAAGAAGATGGCCCTCGAGCTCTTCAAACCGTTTATTATCCAGAAGCTCGAGGAGCACGGTTTCGTCCACACCATTAAGAGCGCCAAGCGCCTGGTCGAACAGGTCAAGCCCGAGGTGTGGGACATCCTCGAGGAGTGCATCCGCGACTACCCGGTGCTGCTCAACCGCGCGCCCACCCTCCACCGCCTCGGCATCCAGGCCTTCAAACCGGTGCTCGTCGAGGGCTCCGCCATCCGGATACACCCGCTGGTGTGCACCGCGTTCAACGCCGACTTCGACGGCGACCAGATGGCGGTGCACGTGCCCCTCGCGCCCGAGGCCCAACTCGAGGCCAAGCTCCTGATGGCGAGCACGCGCAACATCCTCTCGCCGGCCCACGGCAAACCCGTCGCGACGCCCACGCAGGACATCGTCCTCGGGTGTTACGCCCTCACCAAACCCAAGGAGGGCGAGAGGGGCGAGGGCAAAACCTTCGCCGACGTCGACGAGGTTATTTTAGCTTACGAGATGGGGGAAGCCGGCCGCTACGCCAAGGTCAAGGTGCGCCTCTACGGCGAGGTGATAGAAACCACCGTAGGCCGCGTACTCTTCAACGAGGTTTTACCCCTCGACTTCACCTTCGTTAATAAAACGGTGGACAAGAAGACGCTGGGGGGCATCATCGCGGCCGTATATAAAAAATACGGCCTCGCCCGGACGGTCACGCTGTTGGACGACCTCAAGGATTTGGGCTTTTTGCACGCCACGCTGGCGGGCGTTACGTTCGGGGTCGACGACCTCATCGTGCCCCCCGAGAAGGCGACCCTCATCGAGGAGACGAAGCGGGAAGTCGAGAAGATAGAGAAGCTCTACCAGCAGCAGGCCATCACGTACGGCGAACGCTACAATATGGTCATCGACGCCTGGACGCGGACCACCGACGTCTTAAGCGAGCTGGTCTTCGAGCGTTTGGCGAAGGACGCCAAGGGCTTCAACCCGGTATTCATTATGGCCGACTCCGGGGCCCGGGGGTCGCAAAACCAGATACGCCAACTCTGCGGCCTGCGCGGCCTGATGGCCAAACCCCAGAAAAAAATTACGGGCCGCATCGGCGAGATCATCGAGCAGCCCATCCTCTCCAACTTCCGCGAGGGCTTGTCGGTCTTGGAGTATTTCATTTCGACCCACGGCGGCCGCAAGGGGCTGGCGGATACGGCGCTCAAGACCGCGGACGCCGGCTACCTCACGCGGCGGCTGGTGGACGCGGCCCACGACCTGATCGTGACGGAGGAGGACTGCCGGACCCTGCTGGGCATCGAAATGGCCCCCCTCAAGGAAGGGGAGGAAGTAATCGCGTCGCTGGGCGACCGCGTCCTGGGGCGGGTGGCGTTGGAAGACGTGTACGACCCCGTCACGGGCGAACTCATCGTCGCCGCCAACCAGCTGATCGACGAAGACGAGGCCGAGAAGATCGAGATGTCGAACGCGACGTCGGCCAAGATAAGGTCGGTATTGACGTGCGAGTCGCGCCGGGGGGTCTGTTCGTTCTGCTACGGCAAGAACCTCGCCACCGGCAAACTCGTCAACGTCGGCGAGGCGGTCGGCGTAATCGCGGCCCAGTCCATCGGCGAGCCGGGGACGCAGCTCACGCTGCGGACCTTCCACGTCGGCGGGACGGCCAGCCGCATCGTCGAACAATCCAAGATCGCGGCCAAGATCGCGGGCAAGGCCCGCTTCGAGCGCCTCCGCAAGGTCGAGAGGCCCGACGGTTCTAAGGTCGTCTTGTCGCGCAACGCCGAACTGAACATCGTGGACGAAGAGGGCCGGGACCGGATAAAGTATACCGTGCCGTACGGCGCGACGCTGCAAGTGGGGGACGGCGAATACTTGGAGAAAGGCCGAGTCATTTACGAGTGGGACCCGTACAGCGAACCCATCCTCTCGGACATCGCGGGCAAAGTCGAGCTCCGCGACATCATCGAGGGGGTTACGCTCCGCGAAGAGGTGGACGCCGCCGGCCTCATTCAGCGCGTCGTGGTGGGCGGCACCAGGCGCAAGGACCTCGACCCCCACATCGTCGTCCACGCCGGCGTCGGCGGCAAAGACGTGGAATACCCCGTGCCGTTCGGCGGGTACGTCAACGTGCACCACGGCGAGCGGGTGGAGGCCGGCCGGTTGCTGGTCAAGCTCCCGCGCGAGATCGGCAAGACGCGCGACATCACCGGCGGCTTGCCGCGCGTCGCGGAGTTGTTCGAGGCTCGCCGGCCCAAGAACCCGGCGATGATTTCGGAGATCGACGGCCGGGTCGAGGTCAAGGGCACCCGCAAGGGCAAGCGCAAGATAGTGGTGGGCGGCGAACACCAGACCAGGGAGTACGAGATCCCGCAGGGCAAACACCTCAAGGTTCACGAAGGCGACCTGGTGACCGCGGGCCAGCAGCTGTGCGACGGCAACATCGACCC
>Ga0153916_10004074_pt1 | contig 10989 bp, 9 predicted proteins | sample Opewatmetagenome_FD_109642 | JGI IMG/M metagenome (GOLD analysis project Ga0153916, IMG submission 109642) | Freshwater wetland microbial communities from Ohio, USA - Open water 3 Core 3 Depth 4 metaG | ecosystem: Environmental > Aquatic > Freshwater > Wetlands | place: USA: Ohio, Lake Erie, Old...
TCCACGACTTCGTCCTGCCGTTCGAGATCGTCAGCGTGCTGCTCCTGGCGGCGGTCATCGGCGGCGTCTTCCTGGCCAAGCGCGAGCCGGACGGCCCGTCGTGAGCGACAGCCTCGACGCCTATCTCGTCCTGTCCGGGCTGCTCTTCGCCATCGGCTCGTTCGGGTTCCTCGCGCGCCGTAACGCGATCAGCATGCTGATGTCGATCGAACTGATGCTCAACGGCGTCAACCTGGCGATCGTGGCGTTCGGCGCCTTCATCCCGGCGCTCGGGGCGCAGGGCTCGGTGATCGCCCTGATGGTCATCGCCGTGGCCGCCGCCGAGGCCACCGTCGGGCTGGCCATCGTCATCGCCATCTTCCGGAACAGGAAGACACCACTCGTCGACGAATACGACTCGATGCGGCAATGAGCGGGCGATCAGTTCGGCGTCCCGCGCGAGGCAGGACACGATGAGCTGGGAGACGCTCGTCCCGCTCATCGCCGCGCTGCCGCTCGCCGGCTTCGCGGTGACCGCCCTGATCGGGCGGCGGCTGGGCAAGTCGGCCCACTGGATCCCGGTCCTGGCGGTCTTCGTGGCCTGGCTGATCGCCATGGCAGTCGCCTACTCGGCACTGACCGGGGCGGCGCCGTTCGGCGAGGGCGGGTTCGACGTCCGCCTGTTCGAGTGGATCCCGGCCGGCAGCTTGCAGGTCAATGCCGGCTTCTACGTCGACAACCTGACCGCCTGCCTGCTCATCGTGGTCACCACGATCGGGCTGCTGGTCCACGTCTATTCGATCGGCTACATGGGCCACGACCCGGGTTACTGGCGGTTCTTCGCCTACCTCAACCTGTTCATGTTCTCGATGCTGCTGCTGGTCCTCGCGGACAACTTCCTGGTGGTCTTCGTGGCCTGGGAGCTGGTCGGCCTGTGCAGCTACCTGCTGATCGGGTTCTGGTACCGGAAGCGCTCGGCGGCGCTCGCCGCCAAGAAGGCATTCATCGTCAACCGGGTCGGCGACGTCGGGTTCGCCCTCGGGATCATGCTCATCTTCGTCAGCCTCGGGACGCTCGACATCCGCGAGGTCGTGGCGCGCATCGGCGAGCTCGACGGCACGCGGATCACGATCATCTCGCTGCTGATCTTCGCGGGCGCGATGGGCAAGAGCGCCCAGTTCCCGCTGCACGTCTGGCTGCCCGACGCGATGGAGGGCCCGACGCCGGTCTCCGCCCTCATCCATGCCGCGACGATGGTCAACGCCGGCGTCTACCTGGTCGCCCGCACCAACCCGATCTTCGCCCAGGCACCCTCGGCGCTCGTCGTGGTGGCCGCGATCGGCATCTTCACCGCGATCCTGGCCGCCTCCATCGCGATGACCCAGACCGACATCAAGCGCGTCCTCGCCTACTCGACGCTCAGCCAGCTCGGCTACATGTTCGCCGCGCTCGGGGTGGGCGCGTGGACGGCCGCGATCTTCCACCTGATGACGCACGGCTTCTTCAAGGGCCTGCTGTTCCTCGGTTCGGGCTCGGTCATCCACGCCGTCCACGAGGAACAGGACATGCGCCAGATGGGCGGCCTGTCGCGCAAGATCCCGATCACCTACGTGACCATGCTGGTCGGCTCGCTGGCGATCGCCGGCATTCCGCCGCTGGCCGGCTTCTTCTCGAAGGACGAGATCCTGGGCGAGTCGTTCAAGAACGGCTTCCTGTGGGTCTGGGCCGTCGGGTTCGTCGTCGCCGGCCTGACCGCGTTCTACATGTTCCGGCTCATGGGCCTGACCTTCTGGGGCGCGTTCCGTGGCCCGAAGGCCGTCTGGGACAAGGTCCACGAGTCGCCGGCGGTGATGACGGTCCCGCTCATCCTGCTGGCCATCCCGTCGGCGCTGCTGGGCATGGCCCTCGGCCTGCCGTTCGGCGCCAACACGATCGCGGCCTGGCTGAAGCCGGTCTTCGAGAGCGGGCAGGCGGTTCTCCGCGGCGGGGCCGAGGAGGCGTCGTTCAGCCTGTTCGGGATCGACGGCACGCTGATCCTGGCCAGCGTGACCGTGGCCGTCGTGGGAGTCGCCATCGCCTGGCGGCTGTTCGGGGCCGAGCTCGCCGGGCTCCGCCTGAGCGCCCGACCCGAACGGGTGCGCGAGCTGAGCGCCCGGGTCCCGTTCCTCTACCGCGCCTCGCTCAACAAGTGGTGGTTCGACGACCTGTACCACCTGCTGTTCATCGTGGTCGGCGGGCGCGTCGCCGCGGCGATCTGGTGGTTCGATCGTGAGGTCGTCGACGGGACCGTCAACGCCATCGGCGGCGGGACGATCGAGGCCGGCCGTGGCCTGCGCCGCATCCAGACCGGGCGGGTCCAGAACTACGCGCTGGGGATCGCCATCGGCCTGATCGTGATGGCCGGCTCGTACCTACTGCTGGCCGGTCGCTGACGATGGACGTGTCGAGCATCCCGCTCCTGTCGATCATCATCTTCCTGCCTCTGGTCGGCGCGTTCGTCGTCGGCTTCGGCCCGGCGTCCGCGGCACGCCCCGTGGCCCTGATCTTCGCGCTGCTCGCCTGGGTCGCCTCGCTCCTGCTGCTCGTGGGCTACCTGCCCGGCCGGCCCGGCTTCCAGTACGCGGAGGTGGCGGAGTGGATCCCGTTCTTCGGGATCCAGTACAAGCTGGGGGCCGACGGCCTGGCCGTGGCGCTGGTGGTCCTGACCACCACCCTCTCGTGGATCTCCATCCTGGCCAGCTTCAAGCCGATCCAGACCCGGATCAAGGAGTACATGATCTCGTTCCTCGTCCTCGAGGTCGGGATGATCGGCGTGTTCGTGGCGCTCGACACGTTCCTCTTCTACATCTTCTGGGAGATCGTGCTCGTCCCGATGTACCTGATCATCGGGATCTGGGGCGGCGCCAACCGGATCTACGCGACGATCAAGTTCGTGCTGTATACGCTGGTCGGATCGCTGCTGATGCTGGTGGCGATCCTGGCCACGGCCTACGCCTACCAGGCCGGCCACAACGGGTCGTGGGTCGGCGCCTTCGACTTCGAGATCCTGCGGACCTATGCCGCGACCGGCGGCTTCAGCGACGGGCTGCAGCTGGCCGCCTTCCTGGCCTTCTTCCTCGCCTTCGCCATCAAGGTCCCGATGTTCCCGTTCCACACCTGGCTGCCGGACGCTCATACAGAGGCGCCCACGGCCGGCTCGGTCATCCTGGCCGCGATCATGCTGAAGCTGGGTGCGTACGGCCTGATCCGCTTCGCCGTCCCGCTCTTCCCGTCGGCGGCCCAGACGTTCGCCCCGGCGATCATCGTCCTGTCGCTCATCGCCATCATCTACGGGGCGATCGTCGCCCTCGTGCAGCCCGATCTCAAGCGCCTGGTCGCCTACTCCTCGGTCAGCCACATGGGTTTCGTGACCCTGGGCATCTTCGTGTTCACCGAGCAAGGCCTCCAGGGTGCGGTGCTCCAGATGGTCAACCACGGCCTGATCACCGGCGCGCTCTTCCTTCTCGTCGGCGTGATCTACGAACGCACCCACGACCGGACGATCGCGAAGATGGGCGGCCTGTCCGCGCGAATGCCGGTCTGGGCGGCGATCTTCGGGTTCTTCGTCTTCGCCTCTGGCGGCCTGCCCGGGTTGTCGGGGTTCGTCGGCGAGTTCCTGGTGCTGGTCGGGACCTTCGCGGCGAATCCGTACGCCGCGGCCGTCGCGACCGTCGCGATGATCCTGGCCGCCGCCTACCTGCTGTTCATGTTCCAGCGGGTCGTGTTCGGCGAGCTGTCCGACTTCATGGCCAGCCTGGGCGACCACCTGACCGACATCGAGCCGGTCGAGATCCTGACCCTCGCCCCGCTGGGAGCGCTCGTCGTGATCTTCGGGATCCAGCCGGGTCTCGTCTTGAACCTCTTCGGCAGCACCGTCACCGAGACGTTGAACGCGGTCCGGCCGGCGCCGGCGATCGCGATCCCGACCGAGGTCGTGGCGGCCGTCGCCGGCCTTGTCGTGGTCGGCATCCTGGCCAGGACTGGCTGGGCGATCCTCCGACCCAGGCCCCAGGCCGGTGGTGGCACGACCGTGGCTGCCCAACCGGAAGGCGGGGCCGCCCATTGAGCTGGCAGGACTTCGTGACCATCGCGCCGCTCGTGGCCGGGATCCTGACCGCCTGCGCCATCATGATCATCGACCTGATCCGGCCCGGCCGCCCGGCGGTCGCCGTGGCCAGCGCGCTGATCGGCCTGGCCATCACGGCTGGGTTGACGCTGATCAGCGGCGCCTCGCCCGGTACCGCCTTCGGTGGCGCCTACCGGGTCGATGCCCTGACGACGTTCCTCGACCTGCTGTTCATCGCGATCATCGCCATGACCGTCGTGTTCGGGCCGGACTACCTCGTCCCGCGCGGCCTGCCGGTCGCCGAGTACGCCACGATCCTCGTCTTCGCCATGACCGGGGCGATGCTGATCGCCGCCTCGACGGACCTGCTGGTCCTCTTCCTCGGGCTCGAGCTGATGGTCCTGCCAGGGTACATGCTGGCCGCCTTCCACAAGACGGACGCCTACTCGACCGAAGGCGCCATCAAGTACTTCCTGCTCGGCTCGTTCAGCTCGGCGATCTTCCTGTTCGGCCTCGCCTTCGTGTGGGGCCTGACCGGTACGACCCGGGTGGACGACATCGCCACGGCGCTGTCGGGCATCGTCGCCGGCACGGCACCGCTGTCGCCGGGCCTGGCCATGGGGCTGGCGTTCATGACCACGGGCGTCGCCTTCAAGATCGCCGCGGTGCCGTTCCATTACTGGACACCCGACGCGTACCAGGGCTCGCCGACGCCGATCACCGGCTACCTCTCGGTGCTGCCCAAGGTGGGTGCGTTCGCCCTGATCCTGCGACTGTTCGTGGAGACGCTCGGGCCGCTCTCCGACTGGTGGCTGCCGGTCATGATCGTGCTGGCCACCCTGACGATGACCCTCGGCAACCTCGTCGCGCTGACTCAGGACAACGTCAAGCGGATGCTCGCCTACAGCTCGATCGCCCACACCGGCTACATGCTGGTCGGGCTGGCGGCCTGGGCCGGTGACGGCCAGGGCCGGATCGACGGCCTGGAGGCGCTGCTGTTCTACGGCGTGGCCTACGCCTTCATGAACCTCGGGGCGTTCGCCGTGGTGGCCGCCCTGCAGAAGCGGACCGGCGTGACGTCCGGGCTGGCCACCTTCGCCGGCCTCGGCCGGCGCGAGCCGCTCCTCGGGATCCTGATGACCCTCTTCCTGCTGTCGCTCACCGGGATCCCGCCGACCGCCGGCTTCTTCGCCAAGGCAAACGTGATCATCGCGGCGGTCCAGGCCGGCGGCCCGCTCACCACGCTGGCCGTGATCACGGTGCTCAACGCGGCGGTCGCGGCGTTCTACTACCTGCGTGTCGTGGTCTACATGTTCATGCGCGAGCCGGCCACGGAACCGCAGGTCATGCGCCACGGTGCGCTGCTGTGGGGCGGCCTGGCGGCCGCCACGGCGCTGACGATCCTGCTCGGGCTCTTCCCGACCGCCCTGCTGGAAGCTGCCGGACAGGCCGCCCAGGCGCTCATCATCAGCTAGGTCGGCGCTCGGAGCGATCGAGCGCCAACAGGGTCGCTCGACCCTAGCCGCAGACCAGTGGTTTGGCCACGGGGTGGGCATCCGCCGGGTCGGCCGCCTCCTGGGACAGCGGCTCGGCGATGACCTGGAGCTTGCCCGGCGTGCCTTTGGGTCCTTCGGAGGTCTGGAGCCAGAGCTGCTCCGTCGTCGCGTTGGCCGCATCGTTGAGATCGGTCTGGTGCCGCCGGACTTCGGTGATGTCGTACAGGAAGCGCTGGTTGTCGCTGGTCCAGACCTCGACGACCATCCCGAGCATGCTCTTGCCGTCCTGGACGAGCGAGGCGTCGAGCATCGGCAGGAACATGCCGGTGCGAGCGTGGGCGTACAGGTAGGTGGCGCGGCCCTGGCCCGGCTGGCCGAGATCCTGCAGGTACATCGCGACGTTGCACAGCGGGTAGGCGTCGCCCGGCGGCGGCGCGACGACCGGCAGGTCGATCTTGAGGGCGGCGACTCGGACCCGCGTCGCCACCCGATCGGCCGGCGCGGACGGGCTCGCGGTCGGCAGGACGCTGGACGACAGCGGCGGGAACGTGATGAGCGGCGTGCTGGTCGGCGCGGCCGTGACGATCGACGGTGATGGGCTGGCCAGCGAGTCCGCCGTCACGCCGCCGGTGTACGAGAGGAGCCCGGCCGCCAGCATCGTGACGCCGAACGCCGTGACGAGCGCCGGGATCAGTCTCGTGCGGATCCGGTCCGCGAGATCGGCCATGGGAGCGAAATCCTAGCAGCGGCCCCTGGGGCCCGCCCCCGGCTGCTCGTACTGGTACCCTCCGCTGCCATGGGGCCCCGATTTGCGATCGCCGCCGGGCTGCTCGCCGGCGTCGGCGTCGCGGCCATCCTGCTGATCGGCCTGCTCGCCCTGGCACCCGAGCCAGCCTCCCCGTCGACGCCGGCGCCGTCGATCGCCCAGTCCTCCGGCTCGGCCACGCCGTCGGCCGGCGCCTCGTCGCCATCGATCGCCCCGACGGCGTCGGGGACGACCAGTGCCAGCACGGGCTCCAGTTCAGGCTTCCACGTCGGCGAGCCGGCCCCGGCTCTCGTGTTGCCGCAGGTGGGAGGCGGCACGATCGACCTCGCGGCGCTCAAGGGCAAGCCCGTCTGGGTCAACTTCATGGCCACCTGGTGTCCGCCGTGCCAGGACGAGTTCCCGCTCATGAGCGGGTTCGCCTCGCGCTACGCCGGCAAGGGACTCGTGGTCATCGCCGTCGACGTCCGCGAGGACGAGGGGACGGTCGCCAGCTTCGCGCAGCGCCTCAACGCGACCTTCCCGCTCGGCCTGGATTCCGACGCCAAGGCGGCCGACCGCTGGGGCGCCATCGCCCTGCCGGTCCACTTCTGGATCGATGCGGAGGGGATCGTGCGCGACGGCGCGGCCGGCGGGATCGGCGCGGACACCATGGTGCACGGCCTGCGGGCGATCCTGCCCGGGGTCGACGTCACGCCTTGACCGGGGCCGGAGCGAGGCGTTCGCCGACCGACGCGCGGCGCGGCCAGCCGGATCTCGAGCGGATCCTGGGCCGTCCCGGCCGGCTCCTCATCGTGTCCGACTTCGACGGCACGCTGGCCGAAGGGTCGCGGGATCCGGCTGCCGCGACGATCGTGCCGCTCGCCCGGCGTGCGCTCCGCCGGCTGGCCCGGATCGAGCGCATCCGACCGCAGCGGCTGGCCGTGGCGATCCTGACCGGCCGGGCCGCGGCCGACGCCGCCGCCCGCGTGCGGGTGGGTGGCATCCGATACCTTGGCGACCACGGCCTGCAGATGGGGACGTACCCGCGTGGTCGCCCGGCGGAACACCTCGAGGCGACCTTCGCCGAGGGTCACGAGGCGTCGTTCGAGCCGGCGGCGATCCTCGCGGAGCGCGTGCCCCGGCTGCTGGGCTCGCCGAGCTGGCTGTTCGTCGAGCGCAAGGGCCCGTCCGTCGCCTTTCACGTTCGCCAGGCCGAGGATCGGGTCGCCGCCCGCGCGGCGGTCGAGGCGGCAATCGAGACGATCGATCGAGAGCTGCCTCCCCACGATCTCGGCCACTACCGTGGCCGGCTGGTGGTCGACCTGCGGCCGCGCTCGGCGGGCGGCAAGCGTGAGGCGGTCGAGCGTCTCCTCGGCGAGCTGCGCCCGGCCTCGGCGATCGCCTTTGGCGACGACCTCAGCGACGCCGACGCCTTCGCGGTCCTGCGGGCAGCCCGGGACGCGTCCACGATCGACGGACTGGCCGTCGGTGTGACGGGACCCCATGGCACGCCCGACGAGGTGCGCGAGATCGCCGACCTGGTCCTCGCGACGCCCTACGAGGCGGCTCGCATGCTCGCCTGGATCGCTCGCTCCCTCGAACGGGAGCTCGGCATCTAGATCCAGCCGATCCGGCGCAGCACGATCGCCGCGGTCGCGGCCAGCCCGACGGTGATCGCACCGACCAGCCAGAATCCGCCGGCCTCGGCGCCGCCGAGGGCCGTCCCAGCCTCGCTCATCCCGAAGATGCCGGCGATCGCGCCGACGCCGGCCAGGATGACCGTCACCCCGGTCAGTCGCTTCATGATCACCGACAGGTTGTTGTTGATCGTGCTCAGGTAGACGTCGAGGGTCGCCGACGCGAGCTCGCGGTAGTTGTCCAGCTCGTCGGTCAGCCGAATGATGTGGTCGTAGATGTCGCGGTAGTAGACCAGCTCCTCGTCGTCGATCAGCGGGATGTCGCGGTTCGTCAGCTGGTTGAAGACCTCGCGGACCGGGCTGACGGCGCGGCGCACCTCGATCAGCTCCCGCTTCAGCAGGAAGAGCTTCTCGAGCACCTCGGGGGTGGCCTTGCGGACCACCTGGTCCTGGACATCGTCGATCGCGTAGCCGAGCCGGTCGGCGAACGGAAAGTAGCCGTCGACGATGTCGTCGGCCAGGGCCCACAGCAGGTGGTCCGGGCCGTGGCGCAGGATCGGGCCCACGCCCGAGCGCAGATGGTTCGAGTCGCGCGGATCCCAGCTCGCCTGGTGGACGGTCAGCAGGAAACCGGGCCCCAGGACGATATCCAGCTCGGAGGTTGCGACCTTCTCGTCGTACGTCAGGTGAAAGAGGACGACGTGGATCACCCCGTCCGTCGTCTCGATCTTGGCCCGCTGATTGCCCTCGAGCACGTCCTCGACGATGAGCGGATGGAGGGCGAGGGCGGCCCCAACGGCCTTGGCCTGCTCGGCGCTGGGTCTCGTCAGGTCCACCCAGACCGAGGCCCCCGGCTGACGGAGGAGCTCCGGCAGCCCGGCCAGGGCGGCTGCGCCGTCAAGCTCCTGGACGGCCTCGCCAACGGCGGCCGCCACCCGGATCGTGCCGGGCGTCGGGTCCAAGGATGAGCCCGGACTAGAGGGCGAGGCCTGGTTCAGCAGTGTCGTGGCCATCGGCGTCGGATCCTTCGGCGGCAGGCACGTCGGGCAGCAGCATACGCGCCCGCCGATCGCGCCGGCCGCCCAGGGCCAGCGCCGGCGGGATGGCCACGAACGTCACCGCGGCGGCGACCACGAACAGCCCGACCGTGATCCCCGCGGCCTCGCGGGACGCCCAGTCCTCGAGCGCGTCCACGACGAACGGGTCCTTCAGCGGTCGGTCGCGAAGCGCTTCGGGGATGAACTGCCGGTACGAGACGGGTGTGGCGTAGATCTCGTCGGCGAGTCGATCGATGGTCGTCGAGCCGTACGCGGTCAGGATCGCCAGGCCGACTGCCATCCCGATCATCCTCGCCACCGTGACGACGGCCGAGGCGACCCCGAACGCCCGCCGGCCGGCCGCCTCGACGGCCGCCGTGGAGCGCGGCGTCACGGTCAACCCGAAGCCGAACCCGTAGGCACCGAGCGCCAGCGCGACGGTCCCGATCGAGGTGTCCGATCGCCAGGTCGCCATCCAGGCGAAGCCGCCGACGCTCAGCGCGAGCCCGGCCAGCGTGACCAGTCGCAGGGAGGCGACGCGAACGATGAAGCCCGAGGCGAGGGCGCCGAGCGCCGTCGCGCCGGCCAATGCGCCGAGCGCCAGGCGCTGCTCGTCCGGCCCGCCGTACAGGACCCGATCCACGAAGACCGCGCCGCCGATGATCGCGGTGGCGAACCCGTACCCGGTCAGCAGCGAGACGAGCGCCGCCGAGCTGAAGGTGACGCTGCCGAACAGGCGCGGATCCAGGAATGGGTCGCCGACCCGGAGGCCGCGAACGACGGCGACGGCCGACGCGACGGCGGCGATCGCGAGCAACCCGGCGGTGATCACGCCGGGGTCCGCCGCGCTGCCGGCCAGCTGCCGCGTTCCGACGAGGGTCAGGCCGACCAGCCCGGCGACGAGGGCGAAGCCGAACCAGCCGGCACCGAGCACGTCGACGCGACCCGGACGGTGGGGCGTCTCCCAGCCGGCCGAGGCGGCCCAGGCCAGGACCAGGGACACCAGCCCGATCGGGACGTTGAGATAGAAGACCCATCGCCAGGCCGGGGCCAGTATCGCGGTCAACGGGTCGCTCGGGGCGGAGCCGATCGCTGCCAGCGCACTCTCGGCATGCACGGAACCCAGGATCGCGGCGCCCACGACGGGTCCGGCGGCCATGCCCAGGAAGGTCAGGGCTCCGATGACCCCGAGCGCCCGGGGTCGCGCCGCCCCGCCGAACAGGTGGGATGCGGCGGCCGTGCCGACCGGGACCAGGACGCCGCCACCGAGCGCCTGGACGACCCTGGCTGCGATCAGCTGGTCGAGGTTCTGGGCGGCCCCGGCCAGCGCGGATCCGGCCACGAAGACGACCAGGGCAGCCATGAACAGGCGCCGCGCCCCCCACAGGTCGGCCAGCCGGCCCGACAGCGGCATGGTCAGGATGTAGACCAGCAGGTAGCCGTTGATGATCCAGCTCGCCTTGCGCAGCTCGATCCAGGCCGTGGATCCTCCGGTGCCGGCCAGGTTGGCCAGGATGGACGGCAGGGCGACGGCCGTCACCATCAGCTCGAGGCCGGCCAGGAAGACCCCCGCGCCGAGCACCGCGAGCAGCACGAGCGCCGGGCGTCGGTCCATCAGGTGAGTGTAGTTTGGGCAAGCGTCGCGGCTTGTTTCACGGAAGGCCGCCGTTCGGGGCCAGGCAGTCGAACGAGCCGCGTGGAATAGGCAGTCCCAGCGGGCGAGTCGGCAGAAGCGGCGCGGTCCCCTTGACGTCGGACGCGCCGACCCCGATTCTTCGGCGCAGCGGGTGGCACGATCGTCGATCTGCCCGCCTACGACGAATTCGGGCTGCTGGTGTCGTTCTGTCGATTGTCTGATGGTCCCGAGTTCGTCGAATTCGCCGTCTAGGCCCGAGTGACATCGCCGACGCTGGATCGACCTGATCCGTTGCCTCCGCCTTCGGCTCTTGACACGGCTCTTGACACCTCAACCGCCCCGTCCTAGCATCAA
>Ga0153916_10004075_pt1 | contig 10987 bp, 8 predicted proteins | sample Opewatmetagenome_FD_109642 | JGI IMG/M metagenome (GOLD analysis project Ga0153916, IMG submission 109642) | Freshwater wetland microbial communities from Ohio, USA - Open water 3 Core 3 Depth 4 metaG | ecosystem: Environmental > Aquatic > Freshwater > Wetlands | place: USA: Ohio, Lake Erie, Old...
ATCAAAGTGCTGACACCGGCGACGCTCGAAGATGCACGCGGCATGCTCTGGCCGGCATTGCAGGATCCCGATCCGGTGCTGATCTTCGAGAACGGGTCTTTGTATAACATGGAAGGCGATCTCGCCGTCGATGCTGGGGCCGTGGACATTTCCCGAGGCGCGATCCGGCGCCCGGGAACACAGATCAGTCTGATCACGTACGGCGGGACGCTCTTCAAAACACTTGAAGCCGCCGGCGAGCTGGCGCGCGAGGGGATCGATGCTGAAGTTATTGACCTGCGCATCCTCCGCCCGTTGGACACGGCCATGATAGTTGATTCGGTTAAACGCACCCATCGTGCGCTGATCATCGATGAAGGCTGGAAGAGCGGTAGCATTTCGGCGGAAATCATGGCGCGCATCATGGAGAACGCCTTCTACGAGCTTGACGCTCCGGTGGCGCGCGTCTGCAGCGCCGAAGTGCCGATGCCTTATCCCAAGCACCTTGAAGACGCTGCCATTCCGCAAACGCCCGGCATTGTCGCCGCGGCGCGCCGTGTGGTGACCGGCCATGAGTGAATTTCGCATGCCATCGCTGGGCGCCGACATGGAATCCGGTACTCTCGTGGACTGGCGAGTGAAGCCGGGTGACGCGGTCAAGCGCGGCGATGTGGTGGCGCTGGTAGAAACCGAGAAAGGCGTCATCGAAGTCGAGATATTCGAGAGCGGTGTGATCGATTCTTTAATTGTTCAACCGGGTGAGAAAGTCCCGGTAGGTGCGCCGCTGGCGTTGGTTCGCAGCGACGGGGCCGCGGTTGAAACGCAACCGGCGCCCAAGCCTGCGCCCGAGCTCACGACTGAAAAGGAAGCTCCGGCGGCGGAGACTAAGCCTGCGGCCGAAATGCCACGTCCGCGCATTTCGCCGCTGGCGCGCAAACGCGCTCAGGAACTCGGCGTCGACTTGGCGTCAGTAGCCGGAACGGGCGAAGGAGGTTCGGTCACGAGCGCCGATGTCGAGCGCGCCGCCGCTCCACGGACGCCGCCCAAGCCTCCGGTCGCTCGAAAGGAAGAGCCGTACGTCGCCATGCGCAGAGTGATTGCGGCGGCGATGGCGCGTTCGAAGCGGGAAATTCCTCATTACTATCTCGCGGCTACGATCGACATGCGTCGTTCACTGGACTGGCTCGCCACGGAAAATGGCCGGCGTCCTGTGACGCAAAGACTGCTCCATTCCGTGCTTCTGATCCGCGCGGTGGCATTGGCCGCGCGCGAGGTGCCTGAGATGAACGGCTTTTGGACGGACGGAGCGTTCCGGCCCGCCGAACGGGTTCATGTGGGCGTGGCGATTTCATTACGTCAGGGCGGTCTCGTCAACCCTGCTATTCACGACGTCGACAAGAAAGGATTGGATGAGTTGATGGAGAACATGCTCGATCTGGTCAACCGAGCGCGCGCCGGCCATCTGCGTAGCTCGGAAATTTCCGACGGCACCATCACAGTGACCAATCTCGGCGAGCAGGGTGTAGAAGGTGTCTTTGGCGTCATCTATCCGCCGCAGGTCGCTCTCGTTGGATTCGGTAAAATAACCGATCGTCCGGTGGCCATAGACGGCATGCTTGGAATCCGGCCGATCCTCGATGCGACTGTCTCCGGGGATCACCGAGTAACCGATGGCCACAGGGGCGGACGTTTCTTGTTGGCCATCAACCGTTTGTTGCAAGAGCCGCAAAAGCTATGAGTGATTCGAGCGCAGCTCAGACCAAAGAAGTTGTCTTGCGTGTTCTCAACGGGATCGCGCCCGAAGTCGATATCAATTCCATTGATCCGAGTCGAGATTTAAGAGACCAGATGGACATCGATTCGGTCGATTTTCTAAACTTTGTCATCGGCTTGCACAAGGATTTTGGCATAGAGATTCCCGACGCCGATATCCCCAAGCTCGCGACTCTGAATAGTTGTATTGATTATTTACGGTTTAGGATCAAAGCGCCATAAATGATAAATATTGCTTGAGCTTGAGAATGACGTAGTATGAAGCTGCCAGAACGATACGGGAGGTAAAGATGTATACACGGATGCTGATACCCTTGGACGGATCGAAATTGGCCGAACAGGTCTTGCCCTACGCTCGCTTCTTAGCCAGAGCGCTGTCGATTCCCGTCGAGCTGCTGCAAGCCGCCGATCCAGAGGCGCTCGCGCTGCTAACCGATCCTGAGCACAGCCGTTATGCCGACACCGTCTGGGCTGACAAAATAAACAGCGGGAGGGCTTATCTGGAGGCGATTGCCCGGTCGTTTCAAGGCGCTCGCGTCCAATGTTTAGTGGAAAAGGGCAAAGCCGAGGACGTGGTGATTGATAAGGCCGCTGCCGACAAAAACACCTTGATTGTCATGGCTACGCACGGCCGATCGGGGATTCAGCGTTGGCTCTTGGGAAGCGTCGCCGATAAGGTCCTTCATGGATCGTCTAACCACATGCTCTTGGTTCGTGCAACTGAACAGGGCAAAACCGCCGGTGAAGCCGTTTTGAAGACGGTCGTTGTCCCGCTCGATGGCTCCGCCCTAGCGGAGCAAGTATTGCCCTATGTCGGGGACCTTGCGAGAAAAATCCCGCTCAAAGTTGTTTTCCTGCGCGCTTACGGATTGCCGCCTTCCGTTACGGGAGATGAGTACGGGACCTATATGGGGGAACTGATGAATCAGATTGAGAACGAAGCGCGTGATTATCTTGCAACGAAGGTCGATGAGGCCAAGCAAAATGGCATGAACGATGTAGTTCCGGTAGTGAAATTCGGCTACGGCGCTGACGATATCATTTCTCTCGCGCGAGAAACACCCGACAACTTCGTCGCGATGTGCACGCATGGCCGCTCGGGCATGAAGCGGTTTGCTTTAGGTAGTATCACCGATCGAGTCGTGCGCCATTCAGGAGATCCGGTTTTGATTATTCGGGCTACCTGAAATCAAGACGGGCCACCTGAACAGAGGAGACAAAGATTCTGCACTGGCCGGATATTCAAGATTCGCCGTTCACTTCTTTCCCGTGCTCAGTCCTTGACTGACGGTTTTGGCAATCTCAACTGGCGGTACCTGCGCATTCGGCTACATGGGCTTTCCTCTGAATGTTTCCGTCTTGGATTGCTGCAGATGACCCATGAGTGTTGCTTCAGATCTCAGATCACTTTCCTTAATTTGAAATCAGATTTCCCGATTTTTTCGCTTCAACGCGAATAACCCGCCTTGCCTAGTAGGGGCGTTAGCGGAAGTTTGAGGATCAGCCCCGTTTATTGTCCCCATAGGTCAACCTCGAATGGAACAACACTTGCGTTCACTACGCGACAAAGGAGGAGAGGGAAATGCGAAAATTATCACTTCTAGTGTTTTTTTCTTGTGCTGCTGGGGGCGGTCGGCAGATCCGCACCGGTGTCGGCTGAATGGTTCGCAGACTTGTATATTGGACCAGCTTTCACACAGAGCGAAACAGCCGGCGGCGTCAGATACCGGTTCGATAACGTGTTCTCAGGAGGCGGCCGCGCTGGTTATTATTTCGAATCTATTCCTTGGCTAGGTCTGGGATTCGATGTCTCCCATTACCAACCAGATGGCAAAGCGGGCGGCTTTAATTTTGAGGCTCGAATTACCGCATTTCAGCTACTTAACTCTTTACCCGCGTACCGTCGGCGATATCATTGGACGGGTGGCGGATTACTGTTTCGCCTGCCTTCAATCCTTGCAAGACCTCTGCTTCCAACTCGCCCCGTTGGCCGATCTTCACCTCCCGGCGCTTGGCGCGCCCGCCCGCGGCGATAAAAACCGCCCATGCTTCGCCTTTCCTGAACAAAGCGCTGACCGGAACTTTCAGGACAGAATCGGCGCTCCAGATAATGATCTTGGCTTCTATCCGGTAACCGTCCCCAAGCGCTCCCGGCGGATCGATAAAATCAGCGATAACATTCACGCGCTGCTCCTCGACGCCGAGTGCCGAGGTTTTCGTAAAGCCATAAGGCTCGACAACGCGCACGCGGGCGCGCAGAGGTTTGTCGCCCCCCCAGCCTTCGAGGCTCACCGGCATTCCCGCTTTGACCTTGACGGCATCGGTTGACAGCAAGTCGACTACGATTTCCAAGCGCGTCGGATCACCGATGGTGATAAGCGGCGTGCCGGCGGCGACCACCCGTTCGCTTTTGTCGGCAAGACGCAACACTTTCCCCGCTACGGGCGAGCGTATCGGAATTCGAGCGCTACCGGCACGAGTGGTGTCTAACGCCAGCAGCGCTGCGCTTGCAGCGCTGAGATCCGCATCGGCCGAGCGCATGCGAAAACGCGCTGCTTCCAACTCATTGGCGCTGGTCGTTTCGGTGACTCGGGCTTGTTCGGCATCCTGGCGCGAAATGAATCCGCCAGCGACGAGCTTTTCCATCCGCAGCCACTCTCGGCGCGCCTGTTCGTGATCGGACTGGGCATGGCGTATCCGTTCCGTCGCCTCCCGAACCAGCGCTTCAGCGGCAGCAATTCGCGCTAGCTGTTCCTCACGCTCCCGCGCGGAAAGCGGCAGCGGCCAAAGCTCAGCTATAACTTGGTCGCCCGCGATCGCATCCCCTTCACGTAGTTCGACGCGTGCGACCCGCGCGGCTATCGGGGCGCTGATAACGAAGCGGTCGCGCGCACGCGTTTCACCGTCTTCGGCGACCGTGACTTGCAGCGGTCCCGCAGTGACTCTGCTGATCTCGACAGCCACAGGTTCGGGCGCCAACATCAGCGCGCCGGCAAAGAGCGCGGCGCAGGCGAGAACGGTGTAAAAGAATTTTTTCCACTTCGGCGTCATGGCCTGCCTTACTCCCGGGTCTTTAGCACAGCGACCAAGTCGAGACGGTTTAGCCGGCGGGTGACTAAGGTGCCCGAAGCCGCTGCAGCCAATGCGACGACTAAAAAAGCAAAGGTAAAGGTTCTGGCGGTCAGCACCAGCGGTATGCGGTACAGTTCCGTGCTGAGACGCGCCACCAACAACCAACAGGTTGCCACTCCGAGCGCAAATCCCACGGGTATGGCTAAAAGCGTCAAGACGGCCTGCTCGCCGAATAGAATAATAGCCACTTCGCGACGCGTGAACCCGAGCACACGCAATGAGGCAAGCTCGTTGCCGCGCTCGGAAAGGGCGATCCGCGCGCTGTTGTAGATCACGCCGGCCGCGATCACGCAGGCGAACAGCACATTGATGAGGGTGGATACCCCAATGCTGCGCTCGAGAATCTCATCGAAGCTCTTGAGCATGGATTCGCGAATCGCCACTGCGCTCACCGCGGGCAGGCCCTTGAGCCGCGCATAAAGACGCGCGGCTTGTTTCGCATCCACGGTCATGCGCGCGCCCGAGAACGCTCCCTGCTCGCGCAGCAGGCGGTTGAGCGCGGCCTGATCCATATACGCAGCGATGCCGACGGGTTCATCGACGACCCCGGCGATGCGTAGATCGCGCACGGGCCGTGCCCCCTCAAGCACTTCCACGCTCAGCCGGTCTCCCGGCGCCGCGCGGAGGACTTCGGCCAGCTTGCCCGTGAGCACGATTCCCTCGCGCGGCAATTCCACCGGACGCAGTTTCTCGTCGATTAACCTGCGCAGTTCGCCGCGGGGAGATAAGCCGGTGAGATCAACCCGGCGCGAGCGGTGTTCGAAACGAAGCCGCGCCGGTACGGCGCGATAGGGCTCCGAGATTAGGACTCCGGGAAGACGCGCCAATTCGTGACGAATATCAGCGGAGCGGGGCTCATTGAACGCGATTGTCACATCATCGCGCTGCACGACGTCAAACTGCATCCACATGAGGTAGCGTATCGCATCGTAAAAGAAGCCGCCCAGCACAAGCATGCCCACGCCACAGGCGATGCCGAAAATCGCAAGGACGGATTTCCAGCCGCGGCGCACCAGCGAGCGCGCCATGATTCGAACGGAGGAGGGCAGCCAGCGTAATAGGCGGAACCTTTCCAACAGCCCGGCGCTGAAGCTGGCTGGCGGCTCAGCGCGCATGGCTACAGCGGGCGGCAGCCCGGCCGCACGCCTCACGGCTTCGAGGGCGCCGATGGCAGCCGCTGAAAGACTTACAGCCACAGTGAAAACCAGCACGTGCGGGCTGGTGTGGTGCACTAAGTTAGGAAAGCGATAATAATCCCGGTACAGTTGCGTCAGCTCGGCGCCAAGATAAAGTCCGACACTCATGCCGATAACGTCTCCGCCGAGCACGGTGAGGGCGGCGAGCTTCAAATAGTGAATTCCAACGGTTGCATTCGAATAACCGAATGCTTTGAGCAAACCGATCTCTGTGCGGCGCATGGCAACCAGCCGTGACAACACGATGTGGAGAAGAAACGCCGCCACACTCAAAAAGATAAGGGGAATCGTGGCGGAAGAGATGCGATTCTGAGAGATCTCGTCGGAGATAAATCGATGCGAGACCTGGTCCTCGCGATCGTAGGCTCCCAGCCCTCCGTAGCGCGCCAGCAGCAGATCGATTCGCTCGATGATATCGGCCTGCGAGGCGCCGACCGAGAGTGTCAGGGTGAGATCATTGAAAGCGCCGTCCATATTGTAGGCGGTGGCCAGAGCTTCCTCGCCCATCCACAGCACGCCAAAGCGCCGATTGTCGGGAAAGATGGTGCCGCCCCCGACTTCGTAAATGTATTCAGGCGAGAGGCCAGTTCCTACAATGGTCAGATTTTTCCAGCGGCCGTTGATTACGGCGGCGACGCGGTCGCCGATCTTTAGTCGGTTGGCGGCCGCAAACGCCTCGCTGGCAACGACTTCGTCATCACGCTTCGGCTCGATATACCGGCCTCTGCGTAAAAACAGGTCGTTGATCATGGGCCGGGGCCGCTCCGGGATCGAGACGAGCCGTCCAGTGGCGGGCTCCGGCAATCCTGGGACATCCAAAATCACCTGCATCGTTACGCGCGTGCGCACCTGGGCCACGCCGGGAATTTCACGGACGCGGGCGGCCAAGTTCTCAGGCGCGCGTTTCACCTGGGCAAAAACATCAGCGAAGCGAAAGGATGAGTAATAATCCGACTGCGCGGATGAAAGCGATTCGTAAGTGCTGCGCATGGAAACGAATGCCGCTACGCCGCATGCCACCACCAGCGCCGCCGCAGTCAGCTGTCCACGCAAATGCCACATGTCGCGCCAGAGCATTCGGTTATAAGTCTTCACCATGCAAGCTCCGCGGGGGAGAGTTTGTGGGGATTGGCCTGTACTTCGACGATCCGGCCGCTGCTCATGCGAATGACGCGGTCCGCCATTCCGGCAATGGCGGCATTGTGCGTGATAATAGCGGTGGTCGTGCCCAGCTCCCGATTCACGCGGGCCAGCACTTCGAGCACGATTTTCCCTGTGGCGTAGTCGAGCGAGCCCGTCGGCTCGTCGCAAAGGAGCACATCGGGGCGCTTGGCGACGGCGCGCGCGATGGCCACACGCTGCTGCTCGCCGCCCGAGAGTTGCGCCGGAAAATGATGCATGCGCTCGCCCAATTCCACAAGCTGCAGCGCTTCAGTAGGATCGAGCGGATGCTCGGCGATCTCGGTCACCAGAGAAACATTTTCCAGCGCCGTCAGGCTGGGAATCAGATTGTAAAATTGAAACACGAAACCTACATGTTCCCGGCGGAAGCGAGTCAGGTCATCATCAGTCGCGCCGGTGAGTTTGTGGTCGAGGTAATAAACTTCTCCGCTGGTCGGCACATCGAGGCCGCCTAGGATATTGAGCAAGGTCGATTTACCGCTGCCGGAAGCGCCGAGCAGCACGACCAGCTCGCCTGCGTAGAGATCCAGATCGACTCCACGCAACGCGTGCACTTCCACTTCGCCTGTTCGATAAATCTTGGAGATGCCGTGGACGTGGAAGACGGCGGGCGGACCGAATGGCTTGGTGAGAAAGATTCCTTCTTGTGCTTGGACCAAGGAAAAAATCAAAATGTCTTCGCCCCCCCTCTACCGGTCCCCTTGCCAGACGTATCCGGCCTGAATTGGAGAGGTCTGATGATTAATGACGATATTGCATCGCCTGTTTCACCCTCTGCACGGCCAGCTCAACCGCAGCCTGGCGCGGCAACGATCCGCTCTTCCGCGCGCGGTCCAGCACTTCCTCGGTGTTGGCGCGAATCTTTTCCGCAATCGTTGCGAACGCCTGAGTTTGAGTCCCGCCATGGTACTCAACGGCAGCACAGATGACGCCGCCCGCGTTGGCGATAAAGTCCGGAATGACGAGCGTGCCCCTTTCATGAAGCATCCGTTCCGCCTCTGGAGTAAACGGGATATTGGCTCCCTGTGGAACGAGCTTTGTCTTCAAGCGCACGACATTGTCTTTGCGAATGACGTCGGGGCGAGCCGCGGGTATCCAGATTTCACATTCGATATCGATGACCGCGTCGGGCGGAAGTTTTTCACCGTCGGGATAATCGACGACGCTTTTTCCCGAGTCCTTCATCGCAGTCAATCGGCTGACGTCTATACCCTTCGGATTGAAAAGGGTGCCGTGAGAATCGGCGGCGGCGACGAGAAGGGTTCCGTCCTCGGCGAGAAAGCGCGCGGCATGTTTGCCCACCGAGCCATAGCCTTGAATGACGACGCGCGCGCCTTTGAGCTTCAAGTCGCAGAACTTGCGCGCCGCGTCGACGCTGATTTTGAGTCCGAAACCAGTGGCGCCGATCTCGTCCAGAGGAATGCCGCCGATTTCCGGCGGCAATCCCACGGCCCGGCCAATCTCGTCCTTGATCCATGCCATGCAGCGCTCGTCGGTCCCCATATCAGGTCCGGGAATATATTCGACCAGATCACGGATGGCGCGGGCGAAGGCGCGAATAACCTGCTCTTTCTTGGCAGTGTCCATTTTGGGATCGCCGTAAATCACCGACTTGCCTCCGCCATGAGCCAGCCCGTCGGCGGAATTTTTCATCGTCATTGCGCGCGCGAGCCTGAAGGCTTCCGTCGCGCTCACGTCCGGCGCCATGCGGATCCCGCCGATGGATGGCCCGCGGGCGATATTATCAATGGCGACTACGGCTTTGAGTTGATATTTCGGGTCATAGATATGAACGATCTTTGCGGGTCCCAGCTCATCTGCAAAATCAAAAATGTTTTCCATCGAAATCTCCTAAACCAAGTTGGCGCGCGCATGGTCATCGGGCGGCGCAGTCATTTCCGTCTCGCGAACTTCTTTCCAATAGCGATCAATTTCAGCTTGAATCGTTGCAATCGCCTCGTTGTCTCGTTTGGGTTCGAACAGATGGCGAAAGCGCCCCTGCTGGGCCAAGTACTCCTCGACCTTCTTAAACTTGCGCGGGATCTGAGTGTGAGAAACTTTGCCGTGAAGCGCTTCTTTGAGCGGCCACACGCCCGTCTCTACGGCGAGTCGAGCGCTTTCAACAGACCACTCGGGCTCCATTTCCCAACCCGGAGGGCAGGGGGCGATGGCGATAAACAACTTCGGCCCTGAAAATTTCGACGCGCGGTATACTTTTTCGGATAAATCGAGTGGATAGGCTGCGGAGACGGTCGCGATGTACGGCGGCTTCTGAACGCGCCAGATCTCAAACAGATCCCGTTTGTGGCTCGGATTGCCTTGCGGCGAAGAAGCGGTGATGGGGCACGTTGCTGTGCGCGAACCGTAAGGCGTGCTCGCGGAGGTCTGATATCCCGTGTTGCCGTAAGATTCGTTGTCATAGCAGAAATAATAAAAATCGAGCCCGCGATGGATCGCGGCCATGGTCGCCTGCAGGCCGATATCCTGCGCCGCGCCGTCGCCGGTCAGAACGACAACTTTGCGATCATCCTCGGGCGGTAATTTCCCCTTCTCTTTCAAAATATCCAATGCGTCCCGGATGCCTTGCGCGCCGGCAGGCGCACACGCCATGGCCGTGTAAATCCAAGACGAGCGGAGCGGCGTAAATGGATACGTCGCGAGCAAGGTCAAGCAACCCGCTGCATTGACGAAGATGACGTTTTCGCCCAGGGCCTTATGAAAAAGCCGCAGCGCAAGTACTGCGCCGCAGCCCGCGCAAAGGGAACCGCCGGGTCCGAGCGGCTCCTGGCGCGAAATGGTGCGCAGGCTTTTGTACTGTTCACGCTTCATGCGACTGTTCGCTTTCCGAGGCGATGGAAAAAAAGCGCCCGACCTCGCGACACTCATCGCCGGTGAAAAGGAGCGTGGGCTTGCTTGTTTCTTCGGGATCACCGGTGGGCGTTTCCAGTTTTGTCAAAATCGCATCGAACTCGCCGGGGCGAAACCGCCGGCCGCCCAAGCCGCCGATGAATGAGCGGAGCACGGGAGGCCGATCGGCAAGCCCGTAAAGCGCGCTGGCGATCTCGCTGAAAAGTATGCCGCCTTTGCCCACTGAAATGTTTTGATCGATGACGGCCACGCCCTTGCGTCCGCGCAGCACGCGTTGAATTTCTCGGTGCGGAAAGGGCCGGATAAGACGCAGCCGCGCGAGGCCGAGTTTTTTTCCTTCGCCGCGCAAACGTTTGACTTCGGTCTTGCCCATCGAGGCGAAAGAATTGGTCATGACGAGCACGTAATCGGCATCCTCGAGCATGAACTCTTCGATGATGTCGTGGCGCCGGCCGAAGCGCTCGGCGAACTCGCGCGCAATTTGCGGGTAGAGTTCCAAAGCATTGTCCGCCCCGCGCTGCATCTGGTGCTTAAAGTAGGTGTACAAACTGGAGTCCAGCACCGCCGCGCCCAGGGCCACGGAGTCATGGCGCGCTAGCCCGTGATAAGCGGGTTCAAAGGGCGGGAGAAAACTTCTCACTTCGTGCGCATCCGGCAATTCAACCGCTTCTCGCGTGAACGAAAGATAAAAGCCGTCGAGATTGACGATGGCCGGAAGCAGTACGCGCGCATGCTCCGCCAATCGATAGGCCATCACAATCGAGTCCAATACTTCCTGGCAATTTTCCGCGTGAAACTGGAGAAAGCCGGTGTCGCGCGCCGAAAGCACGTCGTTGTGGTCGGGTTCCAAGGTGATG
>Ga0153916_10004076_pt1 | contig 10987 bp, 9 predicted proteins | sample Opewatmetagenome_FD_109642 | JGI IMG/M metagenome (GOLD analysis project Ga0153916, IMG submission 109642) | Freshwater wetland microbial communities from Ohio, USA - Open water 3 Core 3 Depth 4 metaG | ecosystem: Environmental > Aquatic > Freshwater > Wetlands | place: USA: Ohio, Lake Erie, Old...
ACAGGAGATATCCTTACCGAGAAGGACATCAAGAAGGAACAGCTCTGCCCTCACTGTGGGGAACAACAGTATAAGATCAATTTTGAAAAACCTACCACTTTCTCTGAGGTGTGGATGGAGGGCAACCGGAAGATGGAGCACAAGCTCACTCCTGCCGATATCAGAGCACGGATGGAGAAAGTCCCTGATGAGGATCTCAAGGTGCTTGGTATCAACCCGGCTGTAGCCCGTCCGGAGTGGACCATACTCACTGTCCTTCCGGTTCCACCGGTGACCATGCGGCCCTCCATCATCCTGGAGAACGGTCAGCGATCGGAGGATGACCTGACCCACAAGCTGGTGGATATTATCCGCATCAACCAGCGGTTCAAGGAGAATCAGGATGCCGGTGCACCCCAGCTGATTATCGAGGATCTGTGGGAACTCCTCCAGTACCATGTCACCACCTACCTGGATAACGAGGTTGCTGGCTGTCCTCCAGCCCGCCACAGGAGTGGACGGCCTTTAAAAACACTGTCCCAGCGACTAAAGGGGAAGGAGGGACGATTCCGGGGGTCACTCAGCGGAAAAAGAGTGAACTTCTCTGCGAGGACGGTGATCTCTCCTGATCCTAACATCAGCGTGAGTGAAGTAGGGATCCCGCTTGCCAGCGCGAATGAGATGACCCTCCCTATCAGGATAACCCCCTTTAACATGGCGGAAGTCCGCCAGTTCATCCTCAATGGTCCGAACCGGAAAGATGTGAACGCTCCCTGCGGGGCAAACTACGTCATTCGTCCGGACAACCGGCGGATCCGGCTCTCTGATACCAACCTCCAGGCAGTCACTGAGATGATTGAACCAAGTTGGATAGTGGAACGCCAGCTCCGCGATGGCGATGTGGTGCTATTTAACCGGCAACCCTCGCTCCATCGTATGAGCATCATGGCACACCGGATCAGGATCATGACCGGCAAGACATTCCGGTTGAACCCGGCAGTATGCCCTCCTTACAATGCTGATTTTGATGGCGATGAAATGAACCTCCATGTTCCCCAGACCGAGGAGGCACAGGCTGAAGCCTACATCCTGCTGCGCGTCCAGGAGAATATCCTCTCCCCCCGGTTCGGGGGACCAATTATCGGCGGCATTCATGACCATGTATCCGGCATCTTCATGCTCACTCACGAGCTGCGATGGTTCACCAAGAATGAGGTCCTCTACCTCCTCAGACATTATCCTCTCGAGCACCTCCCTGAACCGGGAAAGGTAGAAGATGGGCAGCCTCTATGGTCAAACAAACAGGTCTTCAGCCTCATCCTTCCAGAAGACCTGAACATGGTCTTCCGCGCCAGCTCCTGCCAGAACTGTGAGACCTGCCGCCAGGAAACGTGTGATCGTGATGCCTATGTGAAGATATTTGATGGGCAGCTCATTTCCGGCACCATTGATAAAAAAGCGATTGGGGCATTCGATGGACAGATTCTTCACCGCATTATCCGGCAGTACGGTATGGCCAGGGCGGCAAGCTTCATCGATGATCTCACCAAGCTCGCCATCCGTTCCATCATGTTCGATGGTTTCTCGTTCGGGATTAATGATGAAGATCTCTCCAAGATTGAGTACGCCCAGATCAAGGAAGTACTGGAGACTGCGGCGAGTGATGTGCGGAACCGGATCAAGATTTTTGAGGAGGGTGCACTGGAACCGATGCCTGGCCGAACCGATGAAGAGACACTGGAGATGCAGATCATGCAGGTGATGGGCAAAGCCCGTGACCGCACCGGTGAGATAGCCGGTCGTCACCTTGGGCTGGAGAACAGCGCGGTAGTTATGGCGGTAAGCGGTGCCCGTGGATCCATGCTAAACCTCACCCAGATGGCAGGATGCATCGGGCAGCAGTCGGTCCGTGGGGAGCGTATCGTGCGAGGATATGATGAACGCACCCTTCCCCATTTCAAGCGGAACGATCGGGGTTCAGAGGCGCATGGATTTATCAAGAACAGTTATAAGAGCGGACTCTCCCCCACTGAATTCTTCTTCCATGCCATCGGAGGCCGTGAGGGTCTGGTGGATACTGCGGTGCGGACCTCACAGAGCGGCTATCTCCAGCGGCGTATGATCAATGCCCTGCAGGATCTAAAGGTAGCCTATGATGGAACGGTGAGGACAACCGGTGGCCGTATCATCCAGTTTCTGTACGGTGAAGACGGCACGGATCCCGCAAAGAGCAGCTACGGGAGCCCAGTTGATGTCAAAGGGATCGTGGAGAGCGTCCTGAAGGAGGAGTGCTGATGGCTCCTGGAAGAGAACAACAGATAGATGCACTCCCTGTCCCCGAAAATACTAAGGAGCATTTGAAGAAGAGTCTCGAAGGCAAGAAAGTGAAAGCAGAACAGTTCCACCGCATCCTGGAGATGGTGGTGAAGGAGTATAAACGGACCAGGATCGAAGCCTGCGAAGCGGTGGGCATTGTTGCCGCTCAATCCATTGGTGAACCTGGTACCCAGATGACCATGCGGACGTTCCACTATGCAGGCGTGGCAGAAATCAACGTCACTCTAGGTCTTCCCCGACTCATCGAAATCATGGACGCACGCCGTGAGCCAAGCACTCCTACGATGACGATTCACCTCAAACCGGAGTGGCGGAGCAACCGTGATAAAGCGCGGGAAGTCAGCTGGCAGATCGAGGCAGCTCCCCTCCATGAATTTGCCGATATTACCACTGACATGGAGAACATGCAGGTCGTGGTCCAGCTGATTATCGCCCAGTGCGAGAAACGGAAGCTCAGCGTCTCCAGCATTCTTGAGACTGCGCCAAAGAAAATCCGCGAACGTCGCCACTTCCGCGATTTTGAGCATACGGTGGACGAAGCAAAGGCTACCATGATCTTCATTCCCAAAAATACGGAGAGTTACCAGAATCTCTTCCAGCTCGCCGATCATGTCCGCAATGTGATTGTCCAGGGCATTACTGACATCCTGCGCGTTGTGGTCCGGAAAGAGGAGGAGGAGTATGTGCTGTATACCGAGGGTTCAAACCTGAAGGATGTGTTCGAGGTAGAGGGAGTGGATACCACCCGGACACGCTCCAATAATATCAGTGAGACTGCAGACATCCTCGGGATAGAAGCAGCAAGGAATGCAATTATTAACGAGGCGCTCAGTACTTTAAACGAGCAAGGTATCCACGTCGATGTACGGCATATCATGCTGGTCGCCGATATGATGTGCATGGATAGTGAGGTGAAGCAAATAGGTCGCCACGGGATCGCCGGTGAGAAGGAGAGTGTCCTCTCCCGCGCAGCATTCGAAGTGACCGTTAACCACCTTCTCGACGCGGCTATTGCCAACGAGGTCGATGAACTGAATGGGGTCACCGAGAACATCATCGTCGGCCAACCCATCCAGCTCGGTACCGGAGATGTCAAGCTCATTGCAAAACCCCGAATCAAGGTGTAAGAATGGATTTCAATGTATCATTGCGACGCGCCATCAAGACGGGCGAGGTAACGCTCGGCCGTAATAAGACCCATACCTGCATCCAGAAAGGAACTGCCCAGCTGGTGATACTGGCCAATAATTGCCCTGAATCTTTCAAGAAAAATGTCGAAGAGAAGAAGGACTTACCGCTATTTGTATTCGGAGGTTCGAGTATGGCACTGGGGCGAGCCTGTGGAAAACCATTTATGGTGAGCGCTCTTGCTGTCACCAATCCCGGCGACTCCGATATTCTGAAACTGACGGGGAGCTGATATGGGGGAAATTGTCCTCACCGAAGACTGTATGCGGCTCATCTCTCAGTTTGAGAACCTCACCGGAGCGTCGAGTCGCGACTGTATCATCGATGACCGAAACCAGCGCATTATCTTTGTTGTCAACCCAGGGGAGATGGGGCGGGCTATCGGTAAAAAGGGCACGAGTATTAAAAAGGCATCAGAAGAGATGGGGAAGCGGATTGAGGTGGTGGAGTACTCCACCAGCCCCGAACAGTTCATCAAGAACTGCTTCCTCCCCGCCAAGGTCACTTCCGTGGAGTTTGAGGGGGAGGGAGGAGAGCGCATCGCAAAGGTGGCGGTTCCTGATGAGGATCGTGGCATCGCCATCGGGAAAGAAGGGAAAAATATCTTCAAAGCAAAGAAACTGTCACAGCGGCAGCACGATATTGCTGATGTACAACTCCAATAATTTTTTGCACTGATTGTTCACTATAAACGACGAGAGATTACTCTCTATTAGACTCAATTTCCGATTTGTTAGCTCTCTTGAGGAATAGTTACCTCCCGTCTCGCTCCTCTTTTCCATAAAGGGTGGTTGTTAATCTATGTTTACTGTTGGGTCTATCTCGACCCCGTTCCGCAAACGGTGCCACACCCTGAGCACCCCGAAACAGCCGGTGAGCATCATATCCCCAAAAGGAGCTGCCTGGTAGGCTCTGGGAAGGAGGAGTCTCCGGTTGGGACCGGTTACGGCAATCGCTTCACTGGCCATCGGTTCGCGCACTACTGCTCCGTGCCCCCCGCTCTCAAATATCTCTGTGCTCGTCAGTGTGCCGTTGCGTAATTTGTCGATATAAATCCCCAGTGTCTGGGGGGTGAGACCGAAGGTATGGTGCTCGAATACACCATGGACCCTTTCACCTTTCAGGGTGAAGCAGAGTGTGTGCCCGTTTCCCGCGTTCACCAGGGTAATCCCCTCCTCCGCCTCCGCTTGGACCCAGGGATCGCAAAGCATACCAATCACTGCAGCAGGTCCGGTATCTATCACCAGAACCCCAGGAACCTGTTCGCGGAGTGCGTGCATACGGCTCATCTCAGTTCGGGGGGGATCGGGTGCAAGAGCGTACACTGACCAGTCACCCTTCTCCAGCTGATTGCGGATCAGCTCAAACCGGACGATCCGGTTACTCCTCCCCGGGCTGAATCCGTGATCCTGCACTGCGAATGCAGCAGCATCGGGATAGGGGATCCCAAACTGCTCACATACTCCCCTCAGTTCCCCGCCCATATAGTCAGAGGTGCGGATGCGAACCGCGTTATCGGGAACCGGCCCCGCTGTTATTTTCACTCCCATGCCCTTTACCCGTTCTGCGCTGTCGTGGATGGTCAGTGCTGCCTTTTCTGTGGCATAAACTTCCAGTCCTGCCATTAAATGTTCCCGGACCGCCCGCACGATCGGGCCTCCCCCCATGCAGAACCCTTCAAGAACAATAGGAAGATCATCTTTTCGTGCTTGGGTAATCTGCCCGGCTTTCACAACGGTGGGGGAGGGGAGTACCAGTTTCGGGCTCCGTTCAATTGGCTCATTCCGACGATGGATGAGGATATCCTGGGTGCCGGTTCCGATATCGATAATCAGCAGTGAATCCATGACCTTTGCATCACCGCATACCCTAGGCAATCTGTTCTTTCCGGGTTTCCGGTGACCATCCGATAATCTGCTCCGGGTCAGGATTGAACTCCCGAAACTGCTTGAGTGAAATGGTCAGATCGCGAGTGAAGGCAAAATACCCCACCTGGGAGTTGCGGCAGAGGTTCATCGCCATGTCCATGAGCCCTCGGGGATCCGGGCGGGCCTCACCCAACCATATATGCAGGATATTGCCTCCGTCCACAATGGGGAAGAAGACATGCTCGATCTCAATTCTCCTGGTGAGGGGGATAGTGGCGCAGGGGGCGACATGGGTGCCATTGGTGTAATAGATGGGGAGATCTCTTGTAGTATGACACTCCGCAAGTGCCTGCTTGAGGTCCCCCTTGATCACCTTCATTGCATGTTCTCTGAACCGGGAGTCAAGGAGATCGGCAACCGCGAACCGCTGACCGGTGGTCTCTGCAGGGGTGCGGGCGATGGCAATGGTCATATCGTGCTTCCGGGAGAGTTCGGCAGCATAGAGTTCCATCTCGGTCATGGCTCTCACCGCCAGCACAAAGGCTTCCTGGGATTCATGGAGCTGCATTCCGAGATGGTGTTGTACCATCTCGTTGACTCCCACGACCCCAATCGTGTAGACCAGGCCATTCAGATCGACAGCAACCGCACCTCGTTCTCCGGTGTTGGGATCCTTCGGACGCTGCATGGCAAACGGCATCCGCTCGTGAGAACGGATCAGGTCCATCCAGCGGCGTTTTACCTTGAAAACCTCAATCGCGATATCCATCAGGGAGCGGAGTTCAAGGAAAAGGCGTTCATCATCTCCCTCTGCACGGTAAGCAGCCCGCGGGCAATTGATGGACACCACCTGCCAGGAACCCATAGAGAAGTGCATTCCCTCAATAAAATTCATCTTGTCCTCAAACCGTCGGTCCCGTTCCGCGTTGGAGGAGAACTGGTAGGCGCAGCACTGATAACAGGATATTCCCTTTCCTGCTCCACGATAGGGGGGGATCTGGTTGTCATAGTAGGGGGTGCCGAATTTGGATGCCAGCTCGAAGGTCGTCAGGTAGAGATCCCGATAGGTCGGGAGGTCCGGGTGCTGCCGGTTGAACTCTGACAGTTCTTCCATGAAGTCTGGCTCAATGCTGATCTCGGGTTTAGGGAAGCTGAATGGTTTTCCCCAGTAATCTCCCTCCAGCATTACTTCCATCAGGGCCTTGAAGAGAAGCCGCACCTCCCGTTCAAACTCGCCATAGGTCCGCAGGGGGGCCTGTTTCCCGTTCCAGACCTTTCCTTTATACACACAGGGGCGATTCTTCCACAGGGTGGGGACACCCGGGGTGAGCTGAACGGAGGAGAATACAAGCTGCCCACCCCGAGCGACCATCATCTGGGTCATCTCATAGACGAACATCTGCATCATCTGCTTGATGTCATCGTAGGACATTCCCTCAAAATAGGGAGCGAGGAAGGTGAGGAAATTATAGTACCCCTGTCCACCGGCAAAATTGGTCTGTGCCGATCCCAGGGCTTTTACCGCATGCAGGATGGCCACCTCTGCCCGCTTCGCCGGCCCGGCCACTGATGCCTTGGTCCCATTCCCATCCGGCATCAGCCCGTAATAGAAAAAGTACCGCAGGTCCCAGTCCTGGCAGAATGGTCGTGTCCCGAAATATTCGAGATCGTGGATGTGCAGATCTCCGGTAAGGTGATAATCCGCAATAACTGGAGGTAGCTGGAGGAGGTACTGCTCCTTGCTGATCTTATCGGCCTTTTTCTTGTGGGAGGTTTCTGCATTCTCCTGGAGATTCGCATTATCTCGTGCTTCGAATCCCTTTCCTACATCGATCTGGTGGGCATCATAAACGGGAGTTCCCACCCGGGTGCAGACATTCCGGTACTCGACCTTGCCCTCTTCGAGGAGCATGATGTTCACAATCTCCCTGATCAGGGGGCCGCTGAGATAGTCGAGACCGAGCCTCTGGATATGCTGCTCTACATTCCTGGCAATACCTACCGCCCTCGAATAATCCAGCCCTTCTTTCCCGTAGAAGACTTCCACCAGTTTGGTCTCTTCAACGAGTTGCCGAACGATACGCTCCCGGTTCCAGTCTACGATGTGCCCATCTGACGTGCGTACCTTGGGCATGAGGGGTACAAAGACCCCATCGAGAGTTGTCTGTTTGCTGTGGGGGATCAACGTCGATCACCTGTGAGCTTTCCCTGAATGATGTCCTCACGCACTTCTCCATCTCTGAAGAGGTCGGTAGAGGTGAGGAATACCTCACCGATCTGGAGTACTGGCGCTTCCCGGACAAAGACACCGTGAATCCGTAGCTCGGTGAGAGGACCTGCGGCTGCCATATTCTCTTCCTGGAAGAATATGCCGTTCTTCTGCAGAAAGTCCTTGAGCATTTCACAGTTCGGGCAATTTTCAAGTGAATATACCGTCAGCGGCGATGTCCCCTTCATCCTCCCACATCCATCGAGTACCAATTATAGTTAAAGACACAATAATGTTTGATGGTGAGAATTTTTATTGCTATTGATCTGCCCCGCTATATAAAAGAGCAGATCAGGGAGAGCCAGACTATTCTCTCCACCACGGGGGCAAAACTGACCCTGGTCAATCCCGACGTTACCCATATCACCCTGAAATTCATCGGAGAGGTCGATCTTCCCCGCCTTGATGCTATCGTCAAAGCATTTTCCACCATCCTCTTTGAACCTTTTTCATACGAGGTTCATGGTATCGCGGGAAATAATCGCCATTCCCCCCGCGTGATCTGGGGGAATGTGCAGGATAAGGGGCATTGTGCCAGGCTTCACCATATCATCGAGGATACACTCTCACCCCTGGGTATTTCAAGGGAGAACAGGGCTTTCACCCCCCACATAACTTTTGCTCGGGTGAAGACATTTCATCCCTCCCTCCTTGCGGTTCTACGGGGTATATCCCAGACACAGCTGGGTTCAGGGGAAGTGCACGGCATACACCTGAAGAAAAGTACCCTCCTTGCCGATGGTCCACGGTATGAGGATATCGCAGAGGTCGTATGGTCATGAGGAGTCCTATCGAAGAGGTGGTGTTGGAGGGCATTCGTCCAAAGAAGAAGGATATCGATCACATTACAACCGTCGCTGAACGACTGGTCGCTGCAGTAGATCGGAGTGGCATTGCCGAGGGCATGGTAGTTGGTTCCATTGCCCGGCACACCTGGCTCAATGGAGATCGGGACCTCGATATCTTCATGCTCTTTGACCCATCTCTCCCAAGGGAAGATCTGGAAGACAAGGGTCTCTCCCTCGCCCGCTCCATCGCCACAGAATTCGGTGCGCGGTACCGGGAGAAGTACGCCGAGCACCCCTACCTCAACGCTCAGCTGGAGGAACTGGATATCGATCTTGTACCTTGCTACCGGGTCCCCAGTGCCTGGGAGATCCAGAGTGCCGTAGACCGGACTCCCTTCCATACCCGCTATATCTCTGAACGGATCAACCCGCTCATCGATGATGTACTCCTTTTCAAACAGTTTGCCAAGGCAGGGGGATTCTATGGTTCCGATCAGATGACCGAGGGCTTTGCCGGCTATCTCTGCGAACTCCTTGTATACCATTATGGTGGCTTTATTCCCCTTATCCGCGCCGCTTCATCCTGGAAAAAACGTACAATCATCGATATTGAGGGAATCGGAGCAAAATCATTCGAAGATTCGCTGGTGGTCATCGATCCTGTCGATCCCAACCGGAATGTCGCCGCCTCGGTCTCCCTGACTCGGAAATTTGAATTTGTAGAACTGGCACGGGGATATCTCTCATCCCCTTCTGCCTGGTTCTTTACGGTCATTGATGAACCGCCTATCACTCAGGATGAATTACGTCTGATCCTCACCCAGCGGGAGACCGCACTGTATGGTCTCTTTATAAGGACGCCTCCCTTCATCCCCGATATCGTGGTTCCACAACTCCGAAAGAGCCTGGGGGCAATCCGCGGACTCCTGGAGAGGCATGGGTTTGTGGTGAACCGGGCTGACTGCTGCATGGGCGATGAGCGGTGTCTGATGATTCTCGAGCTCCTGGTGGACCGTCTCCCCCAGGTTCGCCGCCACATTGGACCTCCTCTCTGGACAGAAGAAAATGCCGGTAAATTCTTCTCCAAAGAGAGGGGGGCCATCTTCTCGGGTCCTTACATCGAAGATGGCCTCTATGTGGTAGAGATCCCGCGCCGGTACACAGATGTTGCATCCCTCCTCTCTTCAGGCGAAGTCCTGGAAACCGGACTGGGAAAGCACGTGAAGCATTCGATGAGGGAGGGATGGCGGGTCGTGAGGGGGGCTGACTGCTGGGCAGAGGAATTTGCCCCGTTTCTCAGCAGATTCCTCAACCGGTCCTCCCCGCTGGGAAGAATCAGGCTGAGAGAAGCCCAACAAAACGGCTGAATGAGGCGGATGACTCTTCCGTTCAAAGAACCTGACGAGGATACCCGGCATAGGAATGGGACATACTTCGTTTCAGTCGGTCGATACGAACGGGCACTTTCCTGCTTTGAACGGGCAGTGAAGGAGGACCCTATCGCTGTTCACTCCTGGATATCGCTTTGCCTATTGCCTTGACCGGTTGGGTCGCTCAATGGAGACAGTCCATGCTGCTGACCGGGCTCTGGCACTTGATCCCTCCCACCTTGATGCTCTCTTCACCAGGGCAAAAGCCCTCTTCCATCTTGGACAGCTGGAGGAGGCTATCCAGCTCCTGCTAACGGTGGTCCGTCTCGATCGCGGGCATGCCGAGGGATGGTACGTCATGGGTAACTGCCATTATCATTTAGGGCATTATGAACCGGCCATCGAATGTTACCGGCATGCCATTGAGATCAACCCCACATTCGTAAAGGCATGGTATAATAAAGGTATCAACTATGCCGATCTGAACAGGTTCGAGGACGCAATTCGGTGTTATGATCGTTGCCTCTCCTCCAACCCCAGCTATGCAGCGGTCTGGAATAGCAAGGGGATCGCCCTTACAAACCTCGATAGCTGGGAAGAGGCAGTGACGTGCTTTGAGAGGTCGCTGGCCATCAACCCCCGCGATGCCTCCGTCATCTGAAACGAGACAACGAAGCTGAAGAGTGTTTCGCCCAAGCTCGGAAGCTTCCCAGACGGCATGAGCTCGCTGATATCTTCTAATGCTGTCGCTTAGCGTGCCCGCTTCCGTTTTTGGGATGCCAGACGCCCGATGGCTTTGATATCTACCTCATCCCCGCGTTGCAAACGACCGGAACGAATTGCGCTCTCCACGAACCCCTCCCCCAGCGGGTTACGGAGAATAAGGGTCGTATTGCCTTCTCTGCTTCCCACCGCACCTGCTGAGATATCTGCTTCTTCTGCGGTGAAATCGGTGCAGAACTGACATCCTTCCCGTAGACAGCCTTTGAGATCCGCAAGGGGGATGGTTATGCCACTTCCATCATCAAGCGTGACCTCAAGCGCCCCTTTTATATTGAGACGCTGTACGCGCCATGGTTCGATATGATGGATTCCGCCTAGTGTCTGTTCCATCAGCTCCCGGTAATCGAAACTCTCCGTACAGAAAAGTCCAATAACCAGTCGTATTGACTGACGGAATGGTCTGAG